>Ga0307479_10000561_pt1 | contig 33327 bp, 33 predicted proteins | sample atmos_gasesECM4C_FD_203743 | JGI IMG/M metagenome (GOLD analysis project Ga0307479, IMG submission 203743) | Hardwood forest soil microbial communities from Morgan-Monroe State Forest, Indiana, United States - atmos_gasesECM4C_515 | ecosystem: Environmental > Terrestrial > Soil > Temperate...
TGCCACCACCGAGGGTCCAAAGAGGGTCTCACCGGGATCTCACATCTCATTTTAGGCAGCAGGTCGGGCCGATTCCTTGCCGCGTCGCCCATCGGGATGATGCCCGCAGCCATTCAGGTCTTCGCCCGATGCGCAGCGCGTTAGCCCGCGCCCAGACTGGGTACAGACATAGCCCCTCCCCTCTTTTTAGCGGGCCGCTCCCCCAGCGGCCCGCATTTTTTATGCCCGTCTTCGGCGCTCAAACGGGGTGCGGGAGAATAGAGCGATGCCGTCGGAGAGCTTCGACTTCGAGGACGTGACCCGGGTGACGACCGGGGCCCTGGGCGAGCCGGGCAAGCGCGCCTTTTACCTGCAGGTGCGAACCGACTCGGAGCTGGTCAGCCTCGCCATCGAGAAGGATCAGCTGCGGGCGCTGACCGAGCGTCTACAGGAGGTTTTCTCGCGTGTGCCGGTCCCGCCGGCGGGCAAGTTGCCCGACATGGCGCTCGAAGAACCGATCGCGCCCATCTGGCGAGTCGGTTTCATGACGCTCACCTACAGCCAGGACGAGAAAGCGTTCGAAGTCTCGCTGGTGGAGCTGGTTGACGAAGGCGATCAACCCGCGACCGGTCACTTCCAGGCGAGCCTCGCCCAGATGCAGGCGCTCGCCGCGCATGCGGCCGCCCTGATCAGCGCCGGCCGACCACCATGCCCCATGTGTGGCGGTCCGATCGATCATGACGGCGGCGTCTGCCCGCGGCTCAACGGACACCATTAGGCATGGCCCAAGCCACGCCGTTCCCCGATGGCGAGGCACGGGAGCGGCTGCTGCGCGAAGGCCGCATCAAGGCGCGCGGCCTGATGCCCGACTGCTCGAACTACACCTATCTCGCGCATGTGCGCGGCGCCGAAGGGGAAGAGACCTTGGGGATCTACAAACCCGCGCAGGGTGAGACGCCGCTCGATGATTTTCCCGACGGCACGCTGGGCAAGCGCGAGGTGGCCGCCTATTTGGTGAGCGCCGCCCTCGATTGGCAGGTCGTGCCGGTTACGGTTTACCGCACGCACGGGCCGCTGGGACCGGGGTCTTTGCAGCAGTTCATCGTCGCCGACGCCGGTGAGCACTACTTCACGCTGATGCCGGCGCGGGCGGCCGACTTTCGGACGATGGCGGCCTTCGACGTCATCGTCAACAACGCCGATCGCAAGAGCGGCCACTGCCTGCTCGACGGCGAGGGTCACATCTGGGGCGTCGACAACGGATTGACGTTCCATTCGTTGCCCAAGCTGCGGACGGTGATCTGGGAATTCGCGGGCGAGGAAGTTCCGGCAACGCTGCGCCGCGATGCGCGGCGTCTCAGCGAAGCGCTGGTCGCCGGCGAGGGCTGGGTGAAGAGCTTGCGGCAGCTGATCTCCGGCGCCGAGGTTCGTGCGCTCGCGCAACGCGCCCGGCAACTGGCTGACGAGGGACGCTACCCCGAGCCCAGCTCGCGCTGGGCCTATCCCTGGCCGCTGATCTAACGCCTACCGCCGGGACGCAATCGGAAGCCGTGGACGGCCCGCCTCGGCCGGCAGCTCCTCGGTCAGGCGCTCGAGCCAGGCGGGGGCGCCGGGTGGCAGATCGCCGCTGGGCAACGCCCCATCGTCACGATCCGGCGGATCGGGCTGCGGGGTGAGCAGTCGCCAGAGGATGACGAAGGTTCCCGTGATCAGCGCGAATTTTGCCGTCCCGAAAAGGAGCAGTCCCGCGACCTGCTGGTCCTCGAGCGACCGAAACGCCTGGTAGAAGAGATGGTGGGAGAGCGCGAGCGTCAGGCCCGGGATGGAGGGCGGTACCCCGGCCACCATCAGGCAGCCAATTTTCGCCACGGCGCTGAGGCCGTTGCGGCTCACGATCGGCGACCAGAAAAGGAAGCCACCCAGCATGAAGGCGGCCTGCGTCAGCTCCTGGAAAACCGCATTCCTGACCGAGAGATCGAGAACGGCTGGATACTGCGAGCCAAAGAGGACGACGTTGAGCGCCAGGATGCCCCCGACCGGGTGCATCCATGATCCGCTTCGGCCGGCAAGCAGCGGAGCGGCACCATAGGCGAGCAGCGGAATCACCAGGGCCAGGATCAGCATCTCCTCGGCCATGTGCAGGCTCAGTCGCTGATCGGCAAGCCGCGTGATCGGCGGCATCAGCGCCGCCAGCGACAGCAGCGATCCGGCGTACAGGGCCGCGCGTTGACGCCGCGCCATGAGGCTCATTTTGGCGCAGCGGCGGGGGTCCTGGCGTAGCGGGCGAACGCCGTATCGACGAAATTGACGAAGAGATCCGCCAGGGGGGCACTGTCGAGCATGAGCAGGTTTTCCGCATTGTCCTCACCGGCGTGGGACAGGTTGTAGCTGCCGGTGAATACCGTGTTATCGACCACGGTGATCTTGGCGTGCATGAAGTCGTGCACGCTCGTGGGGGTGTAGGGCGTGGTGACCTTGGAAGCGAACGGGAAGGCGGTGCTCACCGCCAGGAAGGCCGGTGCCTTCCAGGTCGCGTGGGGGTCGACGCGCCACTGGCCGAGCACTTCGGCCATCTGCGTACGGTCATACACCCCCTTGAACTCCGGATGTACACGGTGGGCCAGGTCGCCCAGCGTCCCCAGGATGACCCCGGCGGTGATCACCGGCGAGCAGACGCGGATGCGGCGGTTGGCGTGCGCGATGCGATTGGCGATGACATGCGCCATCTGGCGTCCCCGCCCCGGTGCAAAGTAGACGTGCGCCTTGACGGGGCTGTCCTGGTAGACAACCGGCACACCCGCGAGATCGTATTTGCCGCTGCCCTCGACCCGGCCGCTATTCCAGAGTTCTGCGAAGTTCCTCGCGTACTCGGCCGCCAATGCCGTGGACGGAAGCTTGAGGATGACGTTCTCCTCGCGCGTCCACGAATCATTCGTCCAGTTGGTCGACCCGGTCCAGACCCAGGCGTCCGCCGTGGCCGCGTCGCGCACGATGTACTTGTGATGCATCAGGTCGGGGATGCCCGAGACGGGTTTGGTCGGCACGCCCAGACTGGCGATGAACGCGGTGTCGGCTTGCGAGGGCGGCGGCACCGGAATCGGGTTGGGAAAGTCTACGTTGTAGAGCAGCCGGATGGCGACGCCGCGACCGGCGGCGGCCATCACCGCGGCCCGGACCAGGTCAGCCGGTGCGCCGCTCAGATTCAGATCGTAAATCGCGATGTCGAGACTGCGCTGCGCCGCGCCGATGAAAGCCGCGAGCTCTGCCGCAACTTGCTCCGCCGGCTGCGCGCCGTCCTGCAGGAAGGTCACCTCGAGCGAGGCCGTCACTGCGCGTCGCTCTTCTTCGGTTCCGCCCGCTCCTTGGGCTGGGCCTCCAGCACCTTGCGCTGGTAGTACTGCTGCACGATATTGGCCGCCTCCTGGATGTCGTCGGTGACGACCATCAGGTCCAGGTCCTCGGCTGAGATCTTGCCTTCGGCGAGCACACGGTCGCGGATCCATTGGTGAAGCCCGGCCCAGTAGGCCGAGCCGAACATGATCACCGGGAAGTGGACGATCTTGCCGGTCTGGATCAGCGTCAAGGCCTCGAACAGCTCATCCATGGTGCCGAAGCCGCCGGGAAAGATGACGAAGGCCTCCGCGTACTTAACGAACATCGTCTTGCGCACGAAGAAGTAGTGGAACTCGATACCCAGGTTGACGTACTCGTTGAGGCCCTGCTCGAAGGGCAGCTCGATGTTCAGGCCGACCGAGAGCCCCCGACCTTCGCGCGCGCCCATGTTGGCCGCCTCCATCGTGCCCGGTCCGCCGCCGGTGATAACGGCAAAGCCGCGCCGGGAGAGCTCGGCGGCGAGGGCGCGGGCGTTGTCGTACATCGGGTCGGGCGGCCGCACCCGGGCCGAACCGAAGAACGTGACCGCCGGACCGAGGGTGGCCAGCGCATCGAACCCCGCGACGAATTCGGCCTGGATGCGCAGTACCCGCCAGGGGTCGCTGTCGAGGAAGTCGGGGGCGGCCTCGGGGCGCTCCAGCAGCTTGCGGTCGTCGATCTGCCGCTCCACCCCACGACGGACGATGCCGCCGGTGCGCCGCTCTCCCGGCTCCTTTGCCATGGCCTCGCTTACTCTAACCCGTTGCCTTTTGGGCGAGACTTGTGGCGTGATGAGACGCGACCAGCTGGAAGAGGCCGCGGTCGCCCTGGCGGCGGTGATCCTTCCGCTGGTGCTGACCGCCATCCTGCTGCAGACCCACTCGTCGCAACGGGAATACGTCTTCATCTATATGGGGGTGGTCGCCGTGATCGCGGTGGCCCGCGGGCTCTGGCCCGCGCTGCTGGCGGCGGCGGTCAGCTTCTTGCTGGTCGATTACTACTTTGTCCCGCCGATGCACACCCTGACGGTCGCCGATGAACAGGACCTCGTCAACCTGGCCATCTTCTTCGGAACGGCGGGTGTCGTCGGCTTCACGGCCGGGCGGCGCCGCCAGGCGCAGATCCGGGCGCAGGCCCTCGCCGGGGAGCTACGCAACGTGAACGCCGAGCTGGTGCGCCTCAACCGCGACCAGGCGGCCGCTGCCCAGGCGGCCGTCCGGCTGGCGCGCACCGAGCAGCAGGTGCAGCTGCTGCAGCAGGCGGAGCAGGATCTTCGCGACCTGCTCGCGACCCTCTCCCACGAACTGCGCACGCCGATCGGCACCATCCTCACCGACAGCACCAACATGCTGCGCACGCAGGATATGAACGCATCCGTCCGCTATCGCATCGAAGGCATCGCGACCGAGGCGCGGCGGCTGAACCGGCTGCTGGCCGACATGCTCAGCCTGGGGCGCATCGAAAGCGGCGCCCTCCACCTGACGCTGGAGCCGGTGCAGGTTGGCGATGCGGTGGCCGCCGCCGCCGAGCGGCTCAAGCGGACGGCGCCGGAGCGCACCGTCACCTGGGACAGACAGGAAGCCGGCGTCAGCGCGCTGGCCGATTGGGACAGCCTGGGACAGATTTTTGACAACTTGCTCGACAACGCCAATCGCTTTGCGCCTCCCGGAACGCCGATCAGCGTGCGGGTCAGCCAGGAGAATCCAGGCCAGATCACCATCCGCGTCCTCGACCACGGTCCCGGCGTGCCGGCCGCCATGCGCGAACGGCTGTTCAACCGCTTCGTGAAAGGCCCGTCCGACGGTGACGGCTCCGGGCTCGGGCTGGCGATCACGCGCGGGCTGGTGGAGGCGCACGCCGGCAGCATCGCCCTGGAAGACGGCCAGCCCGGCGAGACGACGTTTCGCTTTACGATCCCGAAGTCGGATTCGTAGCCGCTTTCGCCGCTGGCACCGGCTGCTCCCGCCGAAGGATGTGCACGTCGATGTCCTCGAGCAAGCGGATCAAGGTGGACGTCGTCCGCCACGGCCGCCAGCGGTGGTGCGGGCGGCCCAGCACGACCTCGGTATTGAGCGTCTTGCGCAGGTAGCCGGCCAGCGTCGCCGCCACGTTTCGCCCGTAGAGGCTGACAAACTCGCCCTGGTCGCGGTGCACCAGGGCGGCGTACTCGCCGAGCCAGCGGCGCTGCGGCTCCGAGAGTCGCGGCGGACGAACGCTGACCACCGTGAACTGGCCGGATGTGCGAGAGGCAAAACTTGCCATCCGCTGGATGATCGGCTCCATCCCCGGCCGCGGCGGGATGCAGGCGACCAGGCGCGGTCGGGCTTCCCACGGCTCCTCGATCTTCCGCTCGCGCATGTAGGCGACCAGCCGGCGGTCGGTGTGCTCCGCGATCAGGCGGAACGCCATCTCGCGCAGGGCCGAGAGGATCTGCGGCCGGAACTCGGCCTGCAGCGCACGAGCGGCGTCCGCCGGGCTCATGATCTCGCCGCGGCGCAACCGGTCGAGTAAAACGGCCGGCGTGACGTCGACGATTTCCAGCTCGTCGATGCTGGTCAGGACGTCATCCGACAGGACGGAACCGGGAGCGCGCTCCTTCAGCAGCGGCGCGTAGCTCTCGCGGACGCTGGCCAGGTCGAGCAAATGCAGCGTGCCCAGCACCGTGATGCCGGCTCCGACCAGCCTGGCAAGGGACTCCGCCCGGACGCGTCCCTCCGTATCGAGGCCGTTGAGCTCGTCGATCACTGCCACCTCGGGATTTCTCCTCAGCAATGCCTCGACGTCGAGGCGGTCGTGCGCGGCCGGGGCGTCGGGTCCGCCCAACACTTCGAGGGTGGCCAGCCCGCCCGCCGGAACCCGCGGGTTGATGGCCCCGACGACCACGTCGGCGCCGCGCGACCGCCGCCGCCGCGCCTCGTCGAGCATGGCCGTGGTCGTGCCCGAGCCGTCGGCGTAACCGAGATAGGCCCGGACGTCCGCACCCCGCCGGCCGGCGCGCTGCTCGGCACGAAGCAGCTCCTCGGGCTGGCGGCGCTCCGGCTCGACGTCGGGCGGCGGGGTCACGTGCTCGGGGGCGATGACGTGCAGGTCGATGTCCGGGAGCGAATCGACGAGCTGATCGGCCAGCGTTTTGCGCCAGCGCGACCACAGCCCGACCTGGCGCGACTCTCCGATGAAAAGGTGGCGCACATTCGCCAGCTGGGCGGCCTCGATGATCCCCTTCGCGATGTCGGACCCGCCAAGCGAGACGAATGAGCAACCCAGCTGAGCCGCGAGCCGCTGATAGCCCTCCGTCTTCACCGCGCCGGCGGAGCCAACGATCACCACCATGCACAGCCCACCGAGGCGCCGGGCCAGCCGGGTGGCGCGGCGGATCAACAGCTCGGATTTGGCCGAGCCGGAAATCGCCACCAGCACGTCCTCAGCCGGCGCCAGCACCGCCCGCGAGGTCGCCATCGACTGGGCGACCAGTCGCAACGCGATCTCACGAAGCGCGGCGAGGTTGCCCGGCCGGAAGAAGTTGGCGAGTGCGGTTTCGACTTTATCCGGGCCGTAGATGTTGCCGTGCCGCATCCGCTTGCGCAGAGCCTCGGGCGAGATGTCGATGAACTGGATCTCGTCGGCGAGGTCGAGCACACGATCGGGCAGCGTTTCCCGCTGCACAATGCCGGTGATCTTCTCGACGACGTCGTTGACGCTTTCGACGTGTTGCACGTTCAGCGTCGATATCACGTCGATGCCGGCGTCGCGCAGCTGCTCGACGTCCTGCCAACGTTTCTCGTTGGTCGAGCCCGGCGCGTTGGTGTGGGCGAGCTCGTCAACCAGGGCGATCTTCGGACGTCGCTTGAGAACGGCATCGAGGTCCATCTCCTCGAGCACCGTGCCGCGGTACGGGATGCTCTTGCGCGGGATCAGCGCGAGTCCGGCGAGCAGTTCCTCGGTGCGGGCGCGTCCGTAGGTCTCGACGTAGGCGATGGCGACGTCTTCGCCGCGCTGCTTTCGCTCCCGACCCTCTTTGAGCATGGAGAACGTCTTGCCCGCCCCGGGCGTCGCGCCCAGGTAGACCTTCAGGTGGCCGCGACTCGGTGTCGCCGGTACGACCGTTGCCGAGCCCGGGCCTGCAGTCGGCGCTGGCTGCTCCATACAGCCATGTTAGGGCGCGATTTAGCCGGCTTCTCCGTTGTCCAGCGCCATGTTGAGCGCCAGCACGTTGACGCGGGGCTCACCAAAGACGCCGAGGCTGCGACCCTGCACGTATTTCTCCACCAGGGCACGGACTTTCGCGGGGTCCAGGTTGCGCGCGGTCGCGACATGATTGACCTGGATCAACGCGCCGGCCTCGGTGATGTCGGGGTCGAAGCCGCTGAAGTCGGTCGTGACCAGATCGACCGGCACCATCGAATCGGCCGGGAGGTTGTTCTCCTTGCGGATCTGCGCCACGGCCTTGGCCACGCGGTCGATCAGGACTTTATTGGAGGGCGCAAGGTTGCTGCCCGCCGAGTTCTGCGCGTTGTACGGATCGGACTTGGTCGCATCGTTCTGATTGACCGTCGCCGAAGGCCGGCCGAAAAAGTACCTGGGATCGGTGAAGTTCTGGCCGATCAGTTTGGAGCCGATGACCTGGCCATTTTTCACGATCAGGCTGCCGTTCGCCTGGTCGTGGAAGACCACCTGCGAGATCCCGGTGATCACGAGCGGATAGATCAGGCCGGTCACGACCGCGACCACCAGGGTTAGCCTGAGCGCGCGAAGCAGCTCAGTCGGAAGCGAGCGAAGGATCGGTTGTGGGCCGGTCATGCCAGGTGGACCGCCGTGATGATGATGTCGATCAGCTTGATGCCGACGAAGGGCGCGATGATCCCGCCGACGCCCCAGAGGAGCAGGTTGCGCCGCAGCAAGGCGGCGGCGCCGATCGGACGGTAACGCACCCCGCGGAGCGCGAGCGGGATCAAGGCCACGATGATGAGCGCGTTGAAGATCACCGCCGACAGCACGGCGCTGTTGGAATTGTGCAAGTGCATGACGTTGAGCGCGCCCAACTCACCACTCGCTAACCCTAGGAAGATCGCCGGAATGATGGCGAAGTACTTGGCCACGTCGTTGGCGATGCTGAAGGTCGTTAGGGCGCCGCGGGTGATCAGCATCTGCTTGCCGGCCTCGACGATCTCGATCAGCTTGGTCGGATCGCTGTCGAGGTCGATCAGGTTGCCCGCTTCCTTGGCGGCCTGCGTCCCCGACTGCATGGCCACGGCGACGTCTGCCTGGGCGAGGGCCGGCGCGTCGTTGGTGCCATCGCCGGTCATGGCGACCATCCGGCCGTCTGCCTGCTCCTTGCGGATCAGCTCCAGCTTTCGCTCGGGGATGGCCTCGGCAAGAAAGTCGTCGACTCCCGCCTCTTTGGCGATGGTCGCGGCCGTGAGCCGGTTGTCGCCGGTGACCATGACGGTGCGCAGGCCCATCTTGCGGAGCTCGGCGAAGCGCTCGGCAATCCCCGGCTTGACGATGTCCTTGAGCTGAATCGTCCCCATCACCAGGTTGTTCTCCGCCACCATCAGCGGCGTCCCGCCGGCCCGCGCGATGGTCTCGACGCGCTCCTGGACGGCTTCCGGGAGTTGCTTGGGTGTTGGGCAGCCGCACCAGGTGGAGATCGCGTCGACCGCGCCTTTGCGGATGCTGCGGCCGTCGAAGTCGACGCCACTCATGCGGGTGTTGGCCGAGAACGGAATGAATGTCATCCCCGCCTGCTGCTTCCCGTTCGCCCCGAAACGGTGAGCCAGGTTGACGATCGAGCGGCCCTCGGGCGTTTCGTCGGCCAGGCTGGCCAGCTCGGCGGTTTCGACCAGCTTGTCCATGGTGATGCCGGGCGCCGGGATAAACTCGGTCGCCTGCCGGTTGCCGAAGGTGATGGTGCCGGTCTTGTCGAGGAGCAGCGTGTCCACATCGCCGGCCGCCTCGACGGCGCGGCCGGAGAGGGCGATGACGTTGCGCTGCAAAAGCCGATCGATGCCGGCGATGCCGATCGCGGAGAGCAGGGCGCCGATCGTGGTCGGGATCAAGCAGACGAGCAGCGCGATCAGGACCGTGATCGTGACCGACGTGCCCGCGTAGATCGCGAAGGGCTGCAGCGTGACCACCGCGATCATGAAGATGATGGTCAGCGCCGCCAGCAGGATGTTGAGCGCGATCTCGTTGGGGGTCTTGCGGCGCGAGGCGCTCTCCACCAGGTGGATCATCCGGTCGAGGAAGGTCTCGCCCGGGTTGGCGGTGACCTCGACCACGATCCGGTCGGAGAGGACGCGCGTGCCACCGGTCACGGCGCTGCGGTCACCGCCGGCCTCGCGAATCACTGGCGCCGATTCACCGGTGATGGCCGATTCGTCGACCGAGGCGATCCCCTCGGTGATGGTTCCATCGCTGGGGATCAGATCGCCGGCCTCGATGACGACGATGTCGCCCTTGCGTAGTTGCGAGGAGGGCACGCGCTCTTCCTTACCGCCGACCAGCCGGCGCGCCATGGTGTCCGTTCGCGCTCGACGCAGCGAGGCGGCCTGGGCCTTGCCGCGTCCCTCAGCGAGCGCTTCGGCGAAGTTCGCGAAGATCAGCGTGAACCAGAGCCAGAGCGTGATCTGGCCGACGAAGAGCGAATCGGACGCGCCGCGAAACAACCCGCTGACAAAGATGATGGTCGTGATCACCGAGCCGACCTCGACGACGAACATGACCGGGTTGCGGGCCTGCCAGCGGGGATCGAGCTTGGTGACGCTCTCGATCAAGGCGGGCACCATGATCTGCCGGTCCAGCAGGCTGGAGCGACGCCGGCGCCGGTAGTTTTCGGAACGGGTCTTTTCTTCCATATCAGTGAGCCAGGTGGTTGGCGGCCAGCTGGAAGTGCTCCAGCAACGGCCCCAGGGAAAGGGCGGGGAAGAACGTGAGCGCGCCGACGATCAGGACGACGCCCACCAGCAAGCCCGAAAAGAGTGGCCGGTCGGTGGCGAGCGTGCCGGCACCGGCCGGAACGACTTTCTTGCCGGCCAGCGCCCCCGCCAGCGCGAGGATCGGAATGACTTCGAAGAAGCGGCCCAGCCACATGGCGGTGCCGCCCAGGGTGTTCCAGAAAACCGTGTTCCCGGTGAGGCCGGCGAAGGCGCTGCCGTTGTTACCGACCTGGGAGGAGAACGAATAGAGGATCTCGCTGAAGCCATGTGCCCCCGGGTTGAGCGGACCACCGCCGTTGGCGGTTGCGGCCGGCGCCAGCACGGCGATGGCGGTGAAGCCGAGGATGATGAGCACGTCGATCAGGACGGCCAGCGACGCCAGGCGGACTTCCTTCGACTCGATCTTCTTGCCCAGGTACTCGGGCGTTCGCCCCACCATCAGGCCGGCGATGAAGACCGCCAGGATGGCGAAGACGAGCATGAAGTAGAGGCCGGCGCCGATGCCGCCGGGCGCCACTTCGCCGATCTGGATCAGGACCATCGTCACCATGCCGCCGATCGGCGTGAAGCTATCGTGGCTGGCGTCGACCGATCCGGTGCTGGTCCCGGTGGTCGTGGCGGCGAAGTTCGCCGAGTACACGGGACCGAAACGGACAGCTTTGCCCTCCATGTTGCCGCCCGGTTGTGCCGAGGTTCGCGACTGGTCGGCGCCAACCGCCGTGAGCGCCGGGTTGCCGACCTGCTCGGCGCCGATGGCGATCCCGGTCGCGACCACGAAGATCGCCACCATCGCGCCGCCGATCGCGAGGCCCTGCTTGATGTTGCCGACCATCTTGCCGAAGGTGATGACCAGCGCAAAGGGGATGAGGAGTTCGAGGAAGATCTCGAACTGGTTGGTGAAGCCGTTGGGATTCTCGAAGGGGTGCGCCGAGTTGGCGTTGAACGGCCCGCCGCCGTTGTTGCCGAGGTCCTTGATCGCCTCCTGCGACCCGAAGGGGCCGACGGCGATCGTCTGCGTCGAGCCCTGCACCGTATGCGCGGTGGTGTAAGGGTCCAGGCTCTGGATCACGCCTTGCGAAATCAGGACGAAGGCGGCGATTACCGAAATCGGGATCAGGATGTAGAGAATCGCTCGCGTCGCGTCGACATAGAAGTTGCCGAGCGTCCTCATCTTGCGGGCCGACATGCCGCGAATCAGCGCCACCGCTAACGCGATGCCGGTCGCGGCCGATAGGAAGTTGTGAATGACCAGGCCCAACATCTGGGAGAGATACGACATCGTCTGCTCGCCGGTGTAGTTCTGCCAGTTGGTGTTGGTGACGAAACTCACCGTGGTGTTCCAGGCGAGGTCGGGGGCGACACCGCTGAAGCCCATCGGATTCAGCGGCAGGTGATCCTGCAATCGCAGGATCAGGTAGGTGAAGATGAAACTGACCACCTGCACGGCGAGCATCGCGACCGTGTACAGGACCCAACCCTGCTCCTCCACCTCCTTGATCCCGGACAACCGGTAGAACCCGACTTCCACCGGGCGCAGGACCGGATGCAGGAACGTCCGCCCTCCGGTGAAGACCTTCACCATGAAGCCGCCCAAAAACCAGGCCCCGACCGCGACCGCGGCAAAGGTGACCGCGATGCCGATCAGTTCGATCAGCATGGATCAGAAACGCTCCGGGAAAAGAAGGGCGACAAACAGATAAAGGGTCACGAGCAGCGCAACGACGCCGGAGGCGATGTAGCCGGCGGTCATGGCAGCTTCTTCAGCCCGAACACGTAGACGAAACTGCCGATCGTGAGCAGCAACAGCAGACCGAGCAGCCAAACATCGAGGGGCATGACGTCAGCCTAGGTCGGACTTCGTCAATACTGCATCAACAGATTCAGGTTGGGGCTGTAGTCGTTTATGGGCTGTTGACGCGCAGCGGGATAGGTTGTCCGTATGTGGTCTTCCGCGGTTGATCCGGGGACCGGGCCGATCCTGCTGGCCGTCGAGGCGGTTCCGCAGTCGCAAGCGCTAGTCGCGGCCGCGGCAAGGCTTGCCCGGCAATCGCATGCCGAAGTCCTGGTGCTGTCGGTCCGCGAGCGCAGCTATGCGCGTGGCCTCGCCTGGGACATTCACCACCCCGGAGACATCGCAGAAACCGTCAGCCGTGCCATTTATGAGCTGGACCGAGCGGGCGTGCGCGCGCGGGGCCTGATCCGCACCGCCCGGTCTGGGCAGGTGGCCGATGAGATCATCTATGCGGCCCACAAACATCACGCCGACGAGATCATCATCGGCAGCTCGAGACGATCGTGGCTCGGAGGGCTGCTGAGGGGAAGCGTCGCTCCCCGAGTCCTGCGCCGCTCGGATCTTCCGGTGGTCGCGGTACCGACGAAGGGTCTTCTTCGCGAGCGGAGCGCCTCGCCCGTCAGCGCTTGATCGCGGAACCGAAACGATAGCCGCGGCCTGGCACCGTCTGGATCACTTCCGGATGCGCCGGATCATGCTCCAACTTGAGCCGCAACCGCTGGATGAAGACGCGCAGGTAATGCCGTTCGTCACCGTACGCAGGCCCCCAGACCCGGTGGAGGAGCGTGCGGTAGTCCATCACCTCGTGCTGATGACGGGCGAGCTCGGCTAACAGGAGATATTCCGTGGCCGAGAGCCGTACTTCTTGATCGCCCCGTAAGACCGAGTGGCTTTGCAGGTCGACGGTGACATCGAACTCCCGGACGACCAGGGGCTGCTGGGTCGGGGGCTGGGCACGGCGGAGCACGGCGCGGATGCGGGCCAGCAGCTCGTCCGAGCCGAACGGCTTGGCCAGGTAATCATCGGCGCCCATGTCGAGCGCGCGCACCTTGTCCGCCTGGTCGCCGCGGGCACTGATCACGATCACGGAAGGGGCGCGGCGACCTTCGAGGCTGGAGAGCACGTGCCAGCCATCGACGAAGGGCAGTCCGATGTCGAGCAGGACGATGTCGAACGTCCTGGCTCGCAATGCCTGGACGCCGGCGGACCCGTCGGCCGCTTGTTCGACCTCGAAGCCGCCCGATTGGAGTGCTCCGACCAGCACCGTCCGCAGCGCGCGGTCATCCTCGACGACCAGAATCCGCCCGGCCACGGATCGACCTACCTGGAGGCCACGACGTAGAAGCTCGGGCTGTCGACCAGATCAGCATCCGGCCGCCCGAACATCCGCTGCAGCCGCAGGCCGGCCGACGTCAGCCAGTTGTCCATCTCCTCCGGCCAGACGATCGCGACCTCCGCGTGCTGGGTGATGGTTCGCCCGTCGGCCAGCCGGTAATCGACTTCGAGGCGCGCCCCATTTCCATCGAAAGCCCGCACCCGGACTCCATCGCCGCCGCCCGACCGCAGCCAGTGGGGGTTGGCGAGCTCGAAGGCGAGCGCCCCGCCATCGGCGAGGTGATCGGCGGCTCGGCGCAACCGCTCCACCAGGTAAAGGATGTTGGACGGTGCAATGACGAGGTCGAAGCGCCGGTCGAGCCCGAGATCCTCGATCCGGGATTCGATCAGTTCGGTCTGGGGCAACCGTCCCCGAAGCCGTTCGAGCATGCCGGGATGGCTGTCGACCCCGACCAGCTCGATACCCGCCGCGTTCAATGGCACCGCGATCCGCCCACTGCCGATCCCGAGATAGAGCACCGGCGCTGTGGCGCCTTGAGCCAGCTCGAGCCACGGCCACAGGTCGGTCGCGTCAGGGAGCTGCGCGTAGAGCTCGGCAAAACCGGCGTCGGGATTCGACGGGTCGTCCCGCACGCTGGCCATGGGCCGGCCTCGGCCTAGGCGATAGCCTCGTCGGCGATGTCGAGCGCCTTGTCGATGATGGCAAAGCCCTCGGCCAGCTCGCCCTCGTTGATGCACAGGGGCGGGTTGGTCATGATCGTGTGCCAGCGGACGAAGGTGTAGAGGCCGTGGTCGCGGAGATACTTCCCGACCGCCTTCATCGGCTCCGAGGTCCCGTTGAACGGCGCGAGCGGCTCCATCGTCTTGCGGTCTTTGACCAGCTCCAGGATGCCGAACAGGCCGATGCCGCGTGTCAACCCGACCGATGGGTGTTTCCGCTTGAGCTCCTGGTGGTGGCGGGTCATCACCTCGCCCATCCGGCGGGCGTTGCCGATCATGTCGTCTTCCTCGTAAGCCTGGATGGTGCCCAGCGCCGTGGCGCACGCCAGCGGGTGACTGTTGTAGGTGAGGCCGCCGTAGAAAACGTTCTTGTCGAAATACTCGGCGATCCTGGGACGCATGCCCACGGCGCCAAGCGGGACATAGCTGCTCGTCAGTCCCTTGGCCATCGTCATGATGTCGGGGACCACGTTCCAGTGGTTGACCGCGAACCACTCGCCGGTCCGGCCAAAGCCCGACATGATCTCGTCGCAGACCATCAGGATGCCGTAGCGGTCGCAGAGCGCGCGCACGCCCTGGAGATAACCGTCCGGGGGGATCAGGACGCCGTTGGTCCCGGTGACCGTTTCCAGGAAGAAGGCCGCGATGGTGTTGGGACCTTCGAGCTGGATCGTCTCCTCGAGGTAGCGGAGAGATTCCTCCGCCGTGTCCTCCTTACGTTGCGGGCCGTGGTAGGGATCGAGGACGTGCACCACGCCCGACGTTCCCAGGTCGTTGGCCCACCGCCGCGGGTCGCCGGTCAACGCCATGGCGCCGGCGGTGGCCCCGTGGTAGGAGCGGTAGCGGGCGATGATTTTGTGGCGTCCGGTCACCGTCCGTGCCAGCTTGATGGCGTTCTCGTTCGCCTCGGCGCCCCCCAGCGTGAAGAACACTTTGTCGAGATCGCCGGGCATCAGCTCGGCCAGCTTCTTGCCCAACAGCGCCCGTGGTTCGTGCGCCATGAAGGGGTTGGCGTAGGGGAGCTTGTCAGCCTGTCGCTTGATGGCGTCGATGATGCGGCGGTCGCCGTGCCCGGCGTTGACGCTCATCAACTGGCTGTTGAAATCGATGTACCGCTTACCCTCGGGGGTGTAGAAGTAGACCCCCTTGGCATGATCGACCGCGATCGGATCGACGGCCGCTTGCGCCGTCCACTCGTAGAGGGTGTACTGGCGGCAAAGGGCGACGATCTCCTCGCCGCTCAAAACATGCGGCCGGGCGCTCGTCTCTAGAGCCACCGCGTCGTAACGACCTTATGTCTGGTGTAGAAACGAATGCTGTCCTGGCCGGTCGCATGGAGGTCGCCGAAGAAAGAATTCTTCCAGCCCGTGAAGGGGAGGAACGCCATCGGCGCGGCCACCCCGATGTTGACGCCCAGCATCCCGGCCTGTGCCCGGCGCTTGAACTCGCGCGCGTACTTGCCCGAGCCGGTGAAGATCGAGGCCATGTTGCCGTAGGTACTGGCGTTCAGCACCTTGAGCGCCTCGTCGATGTCGGTGGCCCGAACCACGGAGAGCACCGGTCCGAAGAGCTCGTCCTTCCAGATCTTCATGTTGGGCGTGACCCGATCGAAGATGGTGGGACCGAGGAAGAAACCGTCCTTCTGATCCACCTCTCGACCATCGGAGACGAGCTGCGCGCCTTCGGCCTGGGCGCCGTCGATGTACTCGATCAGCTTCTTCTTGCGCTCCCCGCGAATCACCGGACCCAGCGTCGTCTTGGGATCGGTTCCCGGGCCGACTTTCAGCTTCGCCGCATCGCTGGCCAGCTCGCGCACCAGGGCGTCGCCGATCTTGCCCACGCCGACCGCGACACTGCCTGCCAGGCAGCGCTGGCCGGCATTGCCGAACGCCGAGGAGATGACATGCGGCGCCGAGAGCTCGAGGTCGGCATCGTCCATGACCAGGATGTGATTCTTGGCACCGCCGAGCGCCTGAACGCGCTTGCCGTTGGCCGCGGCGGTCGCGTAGATGTAGGCCGCCACCGTCGCCGAGCCGACGAACGAGATCGCTGCGATATCGGGGTGGGTCAGCAGCTGATTGACGGCATCGTTGGCGCCGTGCACGACATTGAAGACGCCCGCGGGCAGTCCGGCCTCCTCGAGCAGCTCAGCGATGCGCATCGCCGACAGCGGCGTCAGCTGCGAGGGCTTGAGGACAAACGTGTTGCCGGTCACGATCGCGACCGGGATCATCCACATCGGCACCATGTTGGGGAAGTTGAAGGGCGTGATGCCGGCGACGACACCAACCGGAAAGCGGGTCAGCTCCTCATCGATGCCTCTGGCGATCTGGTCGAGGTTCTGGCCCATCATCAGCGTAGGAGCCCCGCAGGCGAAGTCGATGACTTCGATGGCGCGCTTCACCTCGCCGCGCGACTCGTCCAGCGTCTTGCCGTTCTCCTGGGTGACGATCGCGGACAGCTCGTCGATGTGCTTGTCGAAGAGCGCCTTGAAGCGGAACATGACCTGCGCGCGCTCGGGCACGGGGGTTTCGCTCCAGGCGGGGAATGCCTTCTTGGCGGCGGCGACGGCCTCGTTGATCTCTTCGCGGGTCGAATGCGGAAGGCTGGCGATGGTCTCGCCGGTCGCGGGGTTCGGGATCGGGTCGACCTTCTGCGCGCTCGAATCGATGAACTTGCCGCCGATGTAGCTCTGAACGTTCTTGGTGGCGATCATGATCTGGCTCCTACCGGGCTTGGCTCGCTGGTCGGTACTTTGTGGAATGGCGAGCGCCGCAGGAACTGGCCGGCGCCCTTTGTCCCCTGGAACTTACCGTCCTTGACCAACACGTTGCCGCGCTGCATCACGACCTCCGGCAGTCCCTTGACCGTCATGCCCTCGTAGCAACTGTAATCCACGTTCATGTGATGGGTCTTGGCCGAGAGCGTGCGTTCCACCCCCGGATTGAAGATCACGATGTCGGCATCGCTCCCCGGTGCGATCGTGCCCTTCCGCGGGAAGAGCCCGAACATCTTGGCCGGCGCGGTCGCGACCAATTCGACGAACCGGTTGAGCGTGATCCGGCCGGAATTTACGCCGCCATGGAAGATCAGCGTAAAGCGGTCCTCCACGCCGGGCAGGCCGTTGGGGATCTTGGAGAAGTCGCCACGCCCGAGGTCCTTCTGGCCCTTGAAATGGAACGGACAGTGGTCGGTCGCGACCAGTTGGAGGTCGTCCTGCAATAGGCCCTTCCAGAGCTCGTCGTGATGCGAGGGCGGTCGCAGCGGCGGTGAGCAGACGTACTTCGCGCCCTCGAAGCCGGGCCGGCCCAGGTCGTCAAGGCTCAGGTACAGATACTGGGGGCAGGTCTCGGCAAAGGTCGAGGCGCCGTCGTCGCGCGCTTCACGAACCGCGTCGAGGGCCTCTTTCGAGCTCAGGTGCACGATGTAGACGGCCACCTCCGCCAGCCGGGCCAGCGCAATCGCGCGCCCGGTGGCTTCGCCCTCCATCGAGGCCGGACGGGTGAGTCCGTGATTGATCGGATCACCCTTTCCCTCGGCGAGATAGCGCTTCACCAGCACGTCGATGGCGCCGCCGTTTTCCGCGTGCATCATGATCAGGCCGCCGTTCTCCGCCGTGCGGCTCATTGCCCTGAAGATGGACGCGTCGTCGAGCATGAAGACGCCGGGGTACGCCATGAAGAGCTTGAACGACGGGACGCCCTCGTTGACCAGCGCGTCCATCTCCTTAAGGATCGAATCGTTGATCTCGCGCACGATCATGTGAAAGCCATAATCGATGTGCGCCTTGCCCTCGGCCTTCTTGTGCCACTGATCGAGACCCTGGCGCAGCGTCTGGCCGTAGGTCTGCACCGCGAAGTCGACGATGGTGGTCGTCCCGCCCCAGGCGGCTGCTGCCGTTCCGGTGGCGAAATCGTCGGAGGCGAAGGTACCGCCGAAGGGCAACTCCATGTGGGTGTGGACATCGATCGCGCCTGGCATCACGTAGCGATTTTCGGCGTCGATCACCTGGTCGGCCGTGGTCGCAAGTCCGCTTCCGATCGCCACGATCTTCTCGCCCTCGATCAGCACGTCGGTCTTGTTGCTGTCACTCGCGGTCACGACCGTCCCGTTCTTGATCAGCGTCTTCATGGCAGCTCTTTGACCAGATCCTCGTAGCTCTCGGGCCGGCGATCGCGCAGGAACTGCCAGGTATTGCGCACCTGACGATTCATCTCCAGGTCGAGGTCGGCGACCAGGACCTCGTCTTCCGTCTCGGAGGCCTGGGCGACGATCTTGCCGCGCGGATCACAGAAGTAGCTCGACCCGTAGAACTGCGCCTCGTTGAGCGGCTTCTCCACCCCGACGCGGTTGATGGCGCCGATCCAGTAGCCGTTGGCGACCGCGTGCGCCGGCTGCTCGAGCTCCCAGAGGTAGCGCGACAGCGATTTGACCGTGGCCGACGGGTTGAAGACCAGCTCGGCGCCCTTGAGCCCGAGCGCTCGGGCGGGCTCCGGGAAATGCCGGTCGTAGCAGATCAGGATGCCGACCCTGCCGACCGAGGTCTCCCACACCGGGTAGCCGAGGTTGCCCGGCTTGAAATAAAACTTCTCCCAGAAACAGGGACCGACGTGCGGGATATGGGTCTTGCGATATTTGCCGACCACGGTGCCGTCGTTCTCGATCAGAACCGCGGTGTTGTAGTAGACGCCCGTCTGCGCCTCTTCGTAGAAGGGCACGACCAGGACCATCTTGTGTTTCTTCGCCAGCGCCTGCATCCGTTTGACGGTGGGCCCGTCGTCCCGCTCGGCGGTGTCGTACCACTTGGGATCCTGCTCGGCGCAGAAATAGGGGCCGAAGAAGATCTCCTGCAGGCACGTCACCTGGGCGCCTTTGTCCGCCGCTTCGCCGATCAGCTTCTCGTGCTTTGCGACGGCCTCTTCCTTGGGCATGTTCGCGTGCGCCTGGATCAGCGCCGCCCTCACCTTCGCCATGTGTATGTCGCCTCCTCCTCGCTAGCTGAATGCCGGAATGATGGCTTCGCCGTATGTCTTGATAACCGCCTCGGGTTTCTCCACCATAAGGTAGAGGTTGAACTGGTCGACACCAGCGTCGATCAATTCCTCGATCCTTTTCTTGCTCTGCTCGACGGTGCCGATCACGCAGAACCGGTCGATCACGTCATCGGGAACGAAGTCGGCGTGGGCCGCGCCCCGTTGGGCGTGCTCCGAGTAGTCGTAGTGGTCGCGCGCCTTGATGTAATCGGTCAGCGCCTTGGGGAGGTCCTTGACGTCGTAACGCTTGAGGAGATCGACCACATGGTTTGACACCAGTGCCGGGAACCAGCGCACCTGCTCGCGGGCGGCGTCGATGTCATCGGAGATGAACGCCGGCGCGGCGGCCTGGACCAGGATGTCGTCGAAAGACCGGCCAGCCTCCTCGGCGCCTTCGCGGACGAACTGGAGACACCACTTGATGATGGCGGGATCGGCGAGCTGGATGATGACACCGTCGGCAACCCGGCCAGCGGCGCGCAGCGCCTTCGGCCCGTAGCCGGCGACCCAGATGGGAAGCTCGTGCTCGGCCCACTTCAATCGCACCTTCACGCCGTCATAGCTAACCTCGCGGCCCGCCGCCAGGTCGCGGATCAGCCGGCAATCGGCTTCCATGTGTTCGACTGAGATCGGTTTCTGGCCCAGCACGCGGCGCGCGCTGTCGCCCCGGCCGATGCCCATCACCATCCGACCGCCCGAGATCTCGTTCAGCGTGGCGAGCGCGCTGGCGGTCACGGTGGGATCGCGGGTGCCCGGGTTGGTGACGCAGGGACCGATCTTGATGGTCTTCGTGTTGGCCGCCATCAGCGTGAAGATCGGATAGACCTCCTGCCAGAGCACGTGCGAGTCGAAGAGCCAGGCATACTCGAAGCCCTGGGCCTCGGCAAGCTTGGTCAGATCCACCCACCGGGAGGGTGGCGGATCCGGCGCAAAGCAAACACCGAAGCTGAGTCGTGCCATTTGCCTCCTGAAAGGTTGGAGCCCCGGCCGCGAGGACGGGGCTCCAGTTACGTTAGTACGCCGAGGTCAGGTCGCCGCCGACACTTGCGGTCGCCGTGACGCAGCACCCGCTGGGAAAAGAGCCGAAAGTGCCAGGTACACGATGAAGGCCGCCACCAGGCCAACTATCCAGCTGTAGTCGTAGAGCGTAAACGGCTGATAGAGGAACGGGATCACGCCTTTGGCCGGGAAAGGTCCCTGCGTGCCGGGCGCCGTATAGGCGCCTCCGACCGCGAGCACGCCACCGACCAACAATGCAACGATCGCCCGAAAGTTAAAACCTACCGCGTACCGATACGCGCCTTGCGACTTGTACAGATCACCCAGCTTGAGTTCGGTCTGGCGCATGTACCAGTAGTCGGCGATGAGCACGCCCGCAATGGCCCCCAGCGCGCCACCGTAGAAACCAAGCCAGGTGAAGATGTAGACGTGCGGATCGGAGTACAGCCGCCAGGGCTGAATGAGGATCCCCAGCACGCCTGTGATCAGGCCGCCGAGGCGGAAGCTGATTGCCTTCGGCCAGAGATTCGAGAAGTCGTACGACGGGCTGACGACATTCGCCGCGATGTTGACCGAGAGCGTTGCCACAGCGAGGGTGAAGAGCGCAAGGACGATCACGATCGGATTGGAGAACTTAGCTGTCAGCGCGATCGGGTCCCAGATCGCGCTGCCGTAGACCGTGACGGTCGCCGACGTGATCAGCACTGCCAGCAACGGGAAGACGGTCATGGTGGTCGGAAGGCCGAGCAGCTGGCCCACTGCCTGGGCGCGCTGGCTTTTTCCGAATCGGGTGAAATCGGGCATGTTCAGCGAAAGCGTCGACCAGAAGGCGATCTGCGCCATCAGCGACGGGAAGAATAGCTTCCAGAACGCTGCACCCCACCCGACCTTGCCCGGCTGCGACACGATCGGACCGAGGCCTCCGGCCTTGCTCACCATCCAGACGAGGAGGAACACGGCAACCAGGATGACGAACGGCGCCGCCCAGTTCTCGAATCGCCGCACGGCGTTGATGCCGCGCGTGATGATCGCGATATTGAGCGCCCAGAAGATGGCGAAGCTCAGCCACAACGTCCAGTGCTGGCCGGCCACCATCGAGGAATTGATCCATCCGCTGCCGAAGAGTGCTCCGGCCAGCGTATAGAGCGCCTGCCCGCCGATCCAGGTCTGGATGCCGAACCAGCCGCAGGCGATAAACGCTCGAAGAATGGCGGCGACGTTCGCGCCGAAGACACCGAACGACGCGCGGGCGAATACCGGGTACGGGATGCCGTATTTGGTCCCGGCGTGACTGTTGAGGAGCATCGGGATCAGGACGATGAAATTGGCCAGCGAGATCGTGATGATGGCCTGATACCAGGCCATGCCGAGAAACACGAGCCCAGCAGCCAGGCCATACGTTGGCAGGTTGTGTGCCATCCCGACCCACAACGCCAGGTAGTTATAGGTGTTCCAGGTTCGCTTCTTGATCGGTACCGGCGCCAGGTCGTCGTTGTACAGATACCCCTTGCGAATGCCCGAATCGTCGGCCAGCTCGTGCCGGCCATCGGGATAAACGAGCTCCTCCCCCACACGCTGCGCCGAAGGCGTTAAGGTCGCAACTCCCATGCTTCCCCTCCAAAGATGAGTTCCGGATCGCCGTTTAGCGAGCTAAATGTACGTTCGGCGACCGCCTAAGTCAATGGCCGACCGGCGTCCCGCCGCGCTGGCCGGAGGCCACCAGGGGGGCGCTGGCGGCCATGACCCTCCGGGCCGCCTGGCCGTCACTTCTGCGGCATCGACCGTCCTGCACACTAAGGCGGTGGCGCTCCAGGAGAGTCGGTCTGAGTACGCGCGACGGATGCACCGGGTGCTCGATCACATCGACCGTCATCTCGACGAGTCTCTCGACCTGGAGTCGCTGGCCCAAGTTGCCAACTTCTCCTCGTTTCACTTCCATCGCCTGTTCGGGGCCTGGATGGGCGAGACCCTGGGCGAGTATCTGCGGCGGCGAAGACTCGAAGTCGGCGCCCTGAGACTGATCGCGCAGCCGCGAGTGCCGGTCATCCAGGTCGCGCTGTCGGTCGGCTTTGGCTCGGCCGAAGCATTTGCCCGAGCCTTCAAAGCGCGTTTTAGTAAAACACCAAGCGCGTGGAGGTCGGTCGAACAGCGCAAGCGCGATCAGGCGGAGCGCAAGCCCGATCAGGCAGCCACGCTCGGCGCGATTGAAGATGGATCTATGAAAAACAACACGATCGCCAGCACCATGAACGTCAAGCTCGTCGACCGGCCACCCGTCACCGTTGCCTACCTTCGCCATATCGGGCCCTACGGCCAGGAAATTTCGGAATTCTGGCTGCAGACCGTCGCGCCCTGGATGGCGACGAACAACCTCTTCGGCAAGCCGCGCTACGGAATCAGCCACGATGAGGCCGGCATCACGGCTAAAGACAAGCTGCGTTACGACGCCGCTGTCGAAGTTCCATCCGATTTCTCGGGCACCGGTTCCTACACGACCGCGGTCATTCCCGGCGGCAGGTACGCGGCCGGCCACTTCAAAGGCACGATCGACGAAATCGAAGCGGCGTGGCAGTCGATGCTGCGCGAGTGGCTACCCGACAGTGGAATGCAGCTCGACGCTCGGCCGTTCTTCGAGTACTACCCGGTGGACGCGGGGTATGACCCGCAAACCGGCGTGCTCGAGTGCGACATCTGCATTCCGGTCGTCGCTCTATAGGTCGCGGCGGGCGAAGCTCCAGTTGGCCAGTCCCACGACCGCGGCCAGCCAGGTGACGACCCACGCGAGATAGATCCCGGGCAGGGGCGCGTCGGCGAAAAAGGGATTGCCGGCCCGCGCCCGCCCGGCGACCCGAGCCGCAGCGAGCACCTCAGACGGCTCCAGGTAGAAGATCGCCCCGTGCCAGAGCCCGTCGGTCGGGATCAGAAGCCGGCTGCCGATCCCGATATTCTTGATCGTTTCGTTGTCGAACGTGATGCCGATGGCGAGGGCGATGCCCCCGATCCAGGCGACGAAGAAGAGCACCAGCGCGATCACGCCGCCCGTCATCGGCGCAAGCCGCGTGCTGAGCAGCAGGGCCAGCGTCATCAGGATGATCCCCTCGGCCGCGACAAAGGCGATCGACGCGACCGGGTTAGGCGGCAGGTAATTGGTGCCGAGCCAGATGCCGAGTAATTCGAGCAGCCCGCTGCCGGTGGCGTAGAGCGCGACCAGGAGCGCGAGCCCCAGCCATTTGCCCATCAGGAGCTGGCTGCGTCGAATCGGCCGGGGGAGGATCGCCAGCGCGATCCCCGACTCGATATCGCTGGCGATGCTGGGCGCCGCCACCAGGGTCGAACCCAGGGCGAGCACGCCGCTGAACATGAACGCCATCAAGATCGTCAGCTGCGACGCCGCGAGCCGCACCTCGGCCGGCGTCACGTTGTTCATGGTCGGCAGCCGGCTGAAGCCCCAGCTGGTGAGGAGGACGACGACGATGGTCAGGATGCCGAGCGCGAGCAGCAGCTTACGGCGCGACGCCTCGAGGATCGTGAGCCGCGCGATGGTGAGGACCTGCGTCACTGCTCCTGCTCCTTGAGCAGCTGCAGAAAGCGATCCTCGAGCGTTTCGTGCCGCGGCTCGACGGCATAGACGCGGCCGCCCTGGCGGACGATCTCACTGACCAGTTGCGGAACGCGATCGGGGTTGAGGCCACGAAAGGTCAGCCATTCGCCTTCGTCCTCGAGCGTGCCAAACTCGCCAAGCGCCGCCCGGCTGCCGGGCGCCAGCCCGGTGACCCGCACGCGGACCGCGCCGTCCTGCCCCAGGATTTGCGCCATGGTGCCGGTGGCGATGACGCGGCCGTGGTCCACCACCGCTAGCCGGTCGCAGATCTGTTCGACCTCGCTTAACAGGTGCGAGTTGAGAAAGACGGCGGTACCGCGCCCCTTCAGCTGACGGATGATCTCGCGGACGTCGTGCCGCCCGACCGGGTCGAGCGCCGACGTCGGCTCGTCGAGCAGGACCAGCTCGGGCCGGCCGAGCAGGGCCACGCCCAGCCCCAGCCGCTGCTGCATGCCCTTGGAGAAACCTTCGACCTTGTCGTCCGCGCGGTCGGCCAGCCCCACCATGTCGAGCGCGAGGTCGATCTCTTTTTGCCACTCGGAGCGCGCCATGCCGGAGAGCTTGCAGTGCAGCCCGAGCACCTCGCGCGCCGTCATCCATCCCTGGTAGCGGAACAGCTCGGGCAGATAGCCGAGGCGCCGTCGGGTCTGCAGATCGCCGATCGGAGCCCCCAGCACCCATCCTTGGCCCGCCGTCGGCAGGGCGAGACCCACCAGGAGCTTCACCGCGGTGGTCTTTCCGGCACCGTTGGGTCCCAGGAAGCCAAACACCTCGGCGCGGCGCACGCTCATCGTCAGGCCGCTGAGCGCGACCGTTTTGCCGTAGCGCTTGGCGAGGTCCTGGGTGTGAACGGCAAGAGAGGCGGCGTCGGCCGCCTCCGTCGGGTTCAGATTGCGATTAGTGGAGGGACGTTGCAATGGCGATCACCTGGTCGGGAGTGAGCTGGCCTCCGACGGCGTAGATTACGCCATTCTTGGTCCAAACCACGCCTGCCCCAAGGATCGCCTTGATCAGCAGCCCCTGTACGCCATTGACCTGCACCGGTTCCGTCGTCGCCAGCCCCTTCGGTATCGGAATCGGAAGGGTGGTCGACGGGTCTTTGATGGCCTTGATCTGCGCCGCCATGTCGGGTGGAACCCCAGGCTGGGACAGCAGGTAGGCCTCGAGTTCGGCCGCGGTGGCGCCGGTGGAATCGACGGTCGGCACCCGCGTCTGCGCGATCACGAGGGTCGGCATCTGGCCCCCGCTCGCACCGGCGGACAGACCCCAGGCTTCGACCAGCCCCGGGCCGCCGTTGACGATCAGCTTGCTGCCGTCGATGCTGGCAGGCATCGGGTTGACGTGGACGCCCTTCTGCGCCGCCGAGGCGCGCAGCCGCGCCGCGTCGAAGGTCAGTGACCCGGTCGCGTGCGACACGACGCCAAAGCTCACCGGGCCGGACACGCCCTTGGGCAACGAAGCGGGAAGCAGCACCGGGAGTCCGGACTGCGTCGCCGCCGTGCCGGCGTCGCCGAGCAGCTGCAGCTTGGGAGCTTCCGGCAGCCACTTCACGTCGCCATAGTCGAGCAGCGCGACATTGGCGAAGTCCGACGGGGAAACCTGCACCGGCGCCACGGTTTTCGGCTCGAAGACCCGAAGCCAGCTCTGCGCCACCCCGGTTGCGGTCACGCCGGACAGCAGCGCAGCCGCCACGACGACGGCGATCGCCGGCGTCGCGATCGGTCGCCAGCGAGGCGATGTCCGCTCCAGCCACCGCTCGTACCAGCGAGGCGGACGGGCGGCTTCCTCGCTTCGAATCCGCAACTGGACCGATCGCAGTGCCGCCGCCGGTTCCGGCGTGAAGCCCGGCACGCTCAGCAATCCCGCGGTAGCCCTGGCCGTATTGGCGATCGACTCGAAGCGCGCCTTGCACTCGGCGCAGATCTCGTAATGCGCCTGGTCGACCGACGTCAGCGCCAGGGGCTCGTCGTAGATCCGTCGCAGTGTTCCGTCATTCAGGTGTCGCACGATTGACCTCCTTGCGCAGGGCCTCTTCCGCCCGGCGCAGCAGCGTTCCAACGTTTCCAACCTTCATCCCGAGCGCGGTCGCAACCTCGGCATAGCTCAGTCCGCTGTAGCGCAACATCAGCAGCGCCGCCGTCCGCTGTGGCAACTTGCCCAGCGCCTGCCGCACCTCGCGCCGAACGGCGGCCTGCTCCACCAGCCGCTCCGGGTTGGCGGGCGGCGCCTGGGCCGGGTCGAGGGCATGCGCGGTCTCGCGAGCGGCCCGTCGCCGCTCGCCCCGAATCACGTTCAGCGCCGAGTGGACGGCAGCCGCGTGAAGCCAGCCCGCGGCCCGCTCGGATTCGGGCGAAAGCCGGCGGTGGAACTTGAGGAAGACCTCCTGGGCGACGTCCTCCGCGGCGGTCCGATCGGCGAGCACGCGGTAGGCGATGGCGACGACCTTCGGATATTCCTCGAGGAACAGCCGTTCGAATGGATCCGGCACTAGTGGATTAACCGCCCTGGCCGGTATCCGGGTTACGCGCGGGCGCCAGGCCTCGAGCTGCAGCATCTACTTGCAGAGCACCGCGGCGGCCCCTGCTGTGACAGGGCGTCAAAGCTGGCCGCCTCAAAACGTGTGGATAAGTGGAAGCCCGACGTGCCGCGTCACCCTCAGTGATCTCCGGAGCACCATTGCGGCCTCCCTGCTACGTGTGATTCTGGCGTTCAGGAAACGTGTGGGAGCGTGTATACAATGATTTGGGATGGGTGAGCAGCCACCCGCTCGGTGGCAACGGGAGTGCTCGTGGGGGGTGGGACCATAGTCGGGCGCGCCCGCCAGGCCGCGACCAACGTCGGCGAGCTCACGCTCCTCTTCCGAGCGGCGCTGCGGGGCGCCGTCCGGCGTCCGTTTTACTGGAAAGAATTCCTCGATCAGTGCCGCTTCATTCTGACGGCCAACTTCGTCCCGCTGCTCTTGACCGGGGTGGGATGGGGCATCATCGTTTCCCTCGAGGCCGGCCACTTCTTCAAGGCGGCCAGCAGCGAGTACCGGCTGGGCGGGTTCGCGGTGATGGCGAACATCCGCGAATTCTCGCCGGTCGCCACCGGCCTCATGATCGCGGCCGTCAGCGGTACCGCCATCGTCGCCGACCTGGGCGCACGTCAGGTCCGCCAGGAGCTCGAGGCCTTGAGCGTGATGGGTCTCTCCAACGTCCTCTTCATCGTGGTGCCGCGGGCACTGGCGCTGATGATCATGACCGCGCTCTACAACGTGCCGATGATCGTTTTCACGACCCTGTCCGGCTTCTTCATCGCCGTTGCCGTGGTGGGCGTCAACCCGGGCGCCTTCGTGGCCAGCTTCTTCACGCAGGGCACCCTGGTCGACCTGTTCGGCGGCGAAATCAAGTGCATCCTGTTTGGCGCGCTCGTTGCCGCCATCTGCATATATAAAGGTATAAGCGCCAGGGGGGGCGCCGAGGGCGTGGCGCGCGCCGTCCACTCCGGCGTCGTCTGGTGCTTTGTCGGGATCCAGGCCCTCGAGTATCTCTACACCCCCACCGTTCTGGCCCTCTTCCACAGCCAGAACGTACTGCGCTGATGGCGACCAGCACCACCATCCGCCCGCCGGCCCAGCAGTTCGGCCCGGTGCCGCGCCGCTTCTGGGCACCGGGGCTCGACCTCTTCGAGGTGCTCGGCCAGATCGTGCTGTTTGCGGCGAGCGCGCTGCGCGCCATCCCGCGGGCGCTGGCCTACCGCAAGGAGATCTGGTGGTACGCGGCCTTCCTCGCGGTCGGATCGACGCCGGTGGCGCTGGTCATGACCTACTTCAGCGGCTCGGAATGCTCGGTCGAGGCCTATTACTCGCTGCATCAGCTGGGCGGGGCCGAGAGCCTGGCCGGCGTCTTCAACGCCCTCTGCGACATGCGCGAGATCACGCCGATCTTTTTTGGCTTCGCCATCGGCGCCAAGGTCGGCTGCGGGCTGGTCGCGGAGCTGGGGACGATGCGGATCAACGAAGAGATCGACGCGCTCGAGACCATGGGGGTCCCCTCCGTTCCCTTCCTCGTCACCACTCGCATGGTCGCGGCGCTGCTCGTGCTGCCCTTGATGTACGTGCTGGCGCTCGCCACCAGCTTCTTCGCCAGCTGGGTGGTGCAGCGCTTTCAGATCGGGCTGGTCTCCAACGGCGTCTACTTCTCCTACTTCTGGCGCTTCACCAACCTCACCGACTTCGGTTACTCGCTGATCAAGGCGGTGATCTTCGCCTTCCTCGTCATCTGCGTCGGGGTCTACTACGGCTACCACGTCAAGGGTGGCGCGGTCGGCATCGGGCGCGCGGTCGCCAAGACCATGGCGATCAGTCTGGTGATGATCGTGGTCGTCAACGCCATCCTCACCCAGATCTTCTGGGGCACCAACCCGAACCTTCCGATCCCATCATGAGCACAGAACCGCTCAAACGCTCGCTTGGCACGGAAGCGCCGCTCGCGTCGGCCGCGGGGCCGGCAACCGCGAACGGGGAGTCGATGGTCGAGGTCACCGACCTGCACAAGGCCTTCGAGGGCCGGACCGTCCTCGACGGGGTCACCTGCCAGATCCCCGCGGGAAAGATCTCGGTCGTGATGGGGCCGTCGGGGACGGGCAAGAGCGTCCTGCTGCGTCACGTCGTCGGGCTCCTCTACCCCGACAGCGGCGACGTCACGGTGGCCGGGAAGAGCGTTCCCAACCTGGGCGAGGATGAGCTGCTCGAGCTGCGCCGCAACGTCGGCATGCTCTTCCAGGATGGCGCTCTGTTCAGCTCGATGAACCTGTACGACAACGTCGCCTTTCCGCTCCGCCAGCACACCAGGAAATCCGAACGCGAAATCAAGGCGATCGTGATGCAGCGGCTGGAGGAGGTCGGGCTCAGCGAATCCGTCAGGAAGATGCCGAACGAGCTGTCCGGCGGCATGCGAAAGCGCGCTGGCTTCGCACGCGCGCTGGTACTCGAACCGGAGCTGCTGCTCTTCGACGAGCCGGACTCCGGGCTCGACCCGGTACGAACCGCCCTGCTCTGCGACCTGATCAAGGAGATCCAACAAAAGTACAAGTCGACCGGCGTCGTGATCAGCCACGACATCAAATCCTGTTTCAACATCGGCGACCACATCATCTTGTTGTACGGCGGCAAGGTCGTCGACCAGGGCTCCAAGGAAGAGTTGCAGCGGTCGACCAATCCGTTCACCCAGCAGTTCATCCAGGGGGCGGTGCAAGGGCCGCTCGGCATGGAGTAGGTGGGCGCCGCCCACACCGCCGCGCCACCAAGGTACGGGGCCTTGCTGCTGATGGGGCTGGTGATCGCGCTGGCGCTCGCCTCCTTTCGGATCGTCAACGGCCTCACTGAATACCGGCTGGTGGTCCCGCTCGATTCGGCCGACGGGCTCTATCCCGGGAGCGACGTGCTGATCGCCGGCGCCAAGGCCGGGACGGTCCGTGACATCAGCCTCGACGGCAGCCAGACGCTCGTCATCATCGCGCTCGACGATGCCTACGCGCCGGTGCACGCCGATGCCCGGCTGACGGTCCGACCCAAGAGCCTGCTCGGCGAGAAATACCTGGCGCTCGATCCCGGGTCGGCCGACACGCTGCCCTCCGGCTCGCGGCTGTCGCAGCAACAGGTGGCCCGCTCGGTCGACCTGCAGGACGTCGTCAACAGCCTGGACCAGCCGACGCGGGAGAAGCTGCGCACGCTCGTGATCTCGCTCGGCGGCGGACTGGCGGGCCGCGGCCTCGACACCAATCAAACGCTCAGCAACGGCCGGCAGGATCTCGATCACCTGGCGGCCATCACCGATACGCTGGCGGCTCGCGACCAGGACCTGCAGCAGGTGATCAAGGGGCTTGACCAGGTGACCGCCGAGCTCGCCAGCAGCGACCGCCGCAGCCAGCTGGGCGCCCTGATCGCGAACTCGGAAGCGCTGCTGCACTCACTGTCGCAGCAGGATGCCCAGATCAAGACCACGCTGACGGCCGCCAACGCGGCGCTCGGGCGCACCGACGCCTCGCTTTCGGGAACCGGCGCCCAGCTCAACGACATCCTGACGCAGGCGCCCCGGACGCTCGAGCTGCTGAACGGGCTGAGCGCCTCCCTCGCGACCAACACCGATCTACTTACGCGAGATCCCGCCACCTTCGACGTCGGCATGAAGGACAGCACCAGCGTCTTCGGGGCGCAGGACGCGCAGGGCTATGCCACGCGCATCAGCGTCGTGGTGGGCGCCTGCAGCCCGGGCGTGCCCTGTAGCCTGCCGGGCGGCAACCTCACGGTGCCCAACGCCTTCGACGCGGTCGTGGGCGTGCTCCTCGGGGGCGGCCGATGAGGAGCCGCGCCAACCTGCCGATCTTCATCGCCTATGCGCTGCTCGGGCTGCTGGCGACGGCGTTTCTCGCAGCGCAAATGGGTGGCGAGTTCGTGCTCGGAGGCTACCGGGTCAACGCGATTTTCAAGACGGGCGCCGAGCTGGTGGCGGGCGACGACGTCACCATGTCGGGACTGCGGGTTGGCAAGGTCGAGGCCATGACGCCGGTGGACGGCGCCACCCGAATCACCTTGCTATTGCACCGTGACTTCACGCCGGTCTTCAAGGACGCACGGGCCATCATCCGCCAGAAGAATCTGCTTGGCGAGGCTTACGTCGAGGTCAACCGCGGAACCGCGTCGCTGGGCGGCATCCAGGACGGCGGCACCATCGGGTTGGACCACACCCTGGCGCCGGTCGAAGTGGATCAGGTGCTCAACGCCCTCGACCCCCAGGTGCGAGACCAGCTCAACCTCGTGATCAACACGCTGGGGCAGGCCACCGCCGGCCGCGGCAGCGACATGAACGCGTCGGCCGCGGACCTTTCGGCGGTGGCGCTCGACCTGCAGGTGCTGGCCCACACGCTGGCCAACAACTCCGATCACCTGGATGCGCTGATCGCCGACCTTCGAAAGGTGATGGAGACGCTGGCCAGCTGGCACGCGGACTTCCGCGCCATGCTCGCCGACTGGGACAACGTGATGGCCACGCTGGCCTCGCGGGAGCAGAACCTGACCGGCACCATCGTCGAACAGGACAAGGTGATGACCATCCTGGACCAGGCACTCAGCGGCGGCGCCGCTCAGCAGCTGCACACCGCGATCGCGCAGGGTCCGTCGGCCATCGACAACGCCAACCACTACCTGGGCGGCGCCGCCACGGTATTTGGCATCGTGCAGAACGACACACCTGGGATCAAGCAGCTGTTCGAGGAGCTGGCCTCGGTGATGAGCGGCATCGGCCATCCCGATGAGCCCGGCAGCAACCCCAACGATTGGGTGCACATGTGGCGCGTCTACTGTGCCGGCCAGTGCTTCCAGCCGGGAGCGCCGTGATGCGTCGAACCCTGATCAGCCTGGCGATGGTGATCGGCTTCGCCGCCGTCTGCCTGACGGGGCTGGGATTCATCGCGCTCAACATGGGATTGCACGGCCCCTGGAGCAACGAGTTCGCCCTCGACGCGGAGTTTGCCAGCGCCAACGGCCTGGTGCCGCAGGCCGAGGTGCGCGTCAGCGGCGTGCACGTCGGCACCGTCTTGACGATCACCGATGCCAAGGACGGCGCCACCCTGGTGCGGATGGCGCTGCAGCCCGGCATCCAGCTGCGCCAGGACACGCGCGCCGTGATCCGGCCGAAGACGCTGCTCGGCGAAAAGTTTCTCGAGCTGGTGCGGGCACAGGGGAGCCAGCAGCCGTACCTCACGAACGGCGCGACCATCCCGAAGACCCAGACCGGGCAGGCGATCGAGATCGACGACATTCTCAACGCCATGGACGCGCCCACGCGGGCGGCGATGTCCGAATCCTTCCGGCAGCTCGGAATCGCCTTCGACGCGCGCCAGCAGGATGTCAGCGCCGCGCTCCCCCCACTCGACAGCACGCTGGCGAACCTTCGTCCGCTGGCGCGGGTGGGCGAAAGCCGTCAGCAGGAGCTCGATCGCATCCTGACCAACCTCAACACCATCATGCAGGCGCTGGCCGATGAACAGGATCAGCTCGGCCACCTGGTCGACAGCGGGGACACGGTGATGAGCGGCATCGCCTCCCGCGACCAGGCGCTGGCCGGCACGGTCCGCAACGGCGCCGCCGTCTTCGGATCACTCGACCAGGCGTTTTCCGGGGTGACGGCGGCCGATCGTGCCTCGCTGCAAAAGAGTCCGGCCACCATCGCCGGCGGACGCCGGACCCTCGCGCTCACCAACCCTCAGGTCGATCAGCTGCTGCCGGAGCTGCTGCTCGGCCAGATCGGGTATCCCAACGACCAGCTGAACATCAGCAACACCGAGTCGCTGACGCTGGCGACCGAATGGATCTCGGCGTTCTCGCACCAGGAGGCGACGGGCTATCACTCGCTGCGCATCACCGGCCTGAACCCCTCGACCCAGCAGACCTCGTCGTCGGGACCGAGCCTTCCCGGCACGCCGACCGCTCCCCAGGATCTTTCCGATTTGCTGCTGCTGTTGGCAGGGAACGGCCGATGAAGCTCCTGCTCGCACTCCTCGCGGCGGGGGCGCTGGCGGCCGGACTACTCGGCAACGTCTTCGGCAATCACGATTACACGCTCACCGCCTACTTTCTGAGCGCCGAAGGACTCACCCAGGAAAACGATGTCGTCATCAACGGCGCGCGGGTCGGTAAGGTTCTCTCCGTCAGCGTCGCCGCCGACAACGGGCCGAGCCAGGGCGGGGCCCAGGTCGTGATGGCGATCGATCGGGGATCCGCACCGCTGCACCGGGGGACTCGCGCCACCATTCGCCCCAAGGGATTGCTCGGCAACCCCTTCGTCGAGCTGACGGCAGGGCCGTCGAGCGGCGCCGCGATCCCGTCCGGCGGCACGCTGCCGCTGCAGGACACCGCCTCCCCGGTCGACCTCGACCAGGTGATGGATCTCTTCGACCCGCAGACGCGCGCGCGCATCCAGACGCTGACCAAAGAGGGAGGGATCTCACTCGCCAATCGCGGCGCCGACCTCAACCTGTTCCTTGCGGCCCTGCCAGCCATCACGCAGGACACGTCCACGGTCACCGATCGGATCGCCTCGCAGGATCAGCAGCTGAGCGCGCTGGACGTCGAGTTCGACCGGATCGCGCAGATGATGGCGGCCGAGGACCAGGCCTTCCGCGCCGACATCGCCAACGGGGCGAGCCTGCTCGACGTGACGGCGGCGCACGAGGCGCAGCTGACGGCGGAGCTGGTCTACGCGGATCGCGCACTTGGCGAGCTGGCCGCCGGACTGAAGGGCCACGAGCGCGACCTGAACCAGATGCTCAAGGCGCTCCCCGCCGTGCTCGATGAGCTGCAGAAGCTATCCGACCACTCGGCCACCTCGCTGGCCATCCTCGACCCCTGCATGGCGGACATCATTCAGACGCTGGCCGAGATGCGTAGCGCCACCTCCTACACCGATGCCAACGGCAACCTGCTGCGCGTCCATCCCTACGCCTTCACCGGGACCGAACCAGTCAACCCGGCGCGGATCGCATGCAGCGGAGCCCAGTGATGAGACGGCGAATGCCCAA
>Ga0307479_10000562_pt1 | contig 33291 bp, 32 predicted proteins | sample atmos_gasesECM4C_FD_203743 | JGI IMG/M metagenome (GOLD analysis project Ga0307479, IMG submission 203743) | Hardwood forest soil microbial communities from Morgan-Monroe State Forest, Indiana, United States - atmos_gasesECM4C_515 | ecosystem: Environmental > Terrestrial > Soil > Temperate...
TTAATTTCCAGCTTCAGGGCGGCGAAGGTTTCGGTCTGCGAGTCCTTGGCTACTCCATTTTCGTCGCGGTAGCCACGGAACTGACCCCGCACCAGGTCCTTTTCTTCGATTGGGGGAATGGCTTTCAGCACTTTCACTTTCTCGTCGCGAATCGACTCGCTGTCGGATTGAACGGGGGGCTCCATGGACAGGTTCGACAGCACCTGAAATAAATGGTTCTGAACTACGTCGCGGATGGCCCCGGTTTGATCGTAGAAGCCTCCCCGTCCTTGTACTCCGAAGTCCTCGGCCATCGTGATCTCGACACTCTCAATGTAGTTGCGGTTCCAGAAGGCTTCCACAAAAGTATTGGCGAAACGGAATGCGAGCACGTTGTTTACGGCGCGTTTTCCGAGGTAATGATCGATGCGGAATATGTCGGCTTCCTCGAAAACACCAAGCAGAACCTTATTCAACTCCTGGGCAGAGGCAAGATCGTGCCCGAAGGGCTTCTCCACAATAACTCGGCCACCTCGGGCGCAGGTGGATTCAGCAAGATGCTGCACCACCATTTCAAACAAAAGCGGCGGTATCGCCAGGTAATGCGCTGGACGTTGTGCATCCTGGAGTTCTTTCCGAAGCACGGTGAAGGTCGAGGGATCCTGATAGTCGCCGTCCACATAGCGCAATAGGCGGGTCAATTTCTCAAAAGCAGCGGGATCGAGTCCACCGTGCTTCTCGAGACTGTCCTTCGCGCGAGCGCGAAGTTGATCGACAGTCCATCCAGCCTTGGCGACACCGATGACGGGAACATTCAAATGTCCTCGCTTCACCATTGCCTGCAGCGACGGGAAAATCTTCTTGTACGCAAGATCGCCTGTGGCGCCGAAGAAAACGAGTGCATCTGAGTGGAAATTGGCCACGAATGTCACCCCCTTCAAGCAGCTTCAGATTTTGGCTTTTCCAGATGTCCGCCGAATTCAAAACGCATTGCGGACAGGAGTTTGTTGGCATAGTCGCCTTCGCCGCGTGAGCCGAAGCGTTCGTAAAGCGAGGCCGTCAAAACCGGGGTGGGCACCGCTTCGTCGATTGCGGCTTTGATTGTCCAGCGGCCTTCGCCGGAGTCAGAAACTCGGCCGGCAAACTTCGAAAGCCCTGGATCCTGAACCAACGCAGTCGCAGTCAAATCGAGTAGCCACGATGAGATCACACTTCCCCGCCGCCATACTTCGGCCACGTCTCGCAGATTGAAGTCGTACTGGTAGTGTTCCGGATCGCGTAGCGGAGTGGTTTCGGCATCAACACCGTGCTGTTGTTTGCCAGCGTTAGCTGAGCGCAGCACGGACAGTCCCTCGGCGTAGGCGGCCATGACTCCGTATTCGATTCCGTTGTGCACCATCTTGACAAAGTGGCCTGCTCCATTTGGGCCGCAGTGCAGGTAGCCTTGCTCAGCGGTGCCATCGAGCTTCTCCCGTCCTCGTGTGCGTGCTATGTCGCCAATTCCGGGAGCGAGTGCAGAAAAAATAGGATCGAGGTGCTGGACGACCTCTTTCTCGCCTCCAATCATCATGCAATAACCACGCTCCAGACCCCAGACGCCGCCGCTTGTGCCAACGTCGACATAAAGAATCTCCTTGGCAGCGAGATTTTTTGCCCGCTGAATGTCATCCACGTAGTAGGAATTCCCGCCGTCGATGAGGATGTCTCCTGGTGCGAGGTGCGTCAGCAAATCAGCGATGGTCTGATCAACAACCGCGGCCGGAACCATCAACCACACTGCCCGTGGTTCTGCCAGCTTTTTCACGAGATCAATCAGAGAGTCGGCTCCACTAGCGTGCTCTTGCACGAGCTCGGCAACAGTTTGCGGCGACCTATCAAACACGACACAGCTGTGCCCTTTCCTGGTCAGTCGTCGCACCATATTGGCGCCCATTCGGCCAAGTCCAATCATTCCAAGTTGCATAAAGACTCCTTTTCTGAAAATTGCGGTGTCGTTTCGATCGATCCGAGTAAGCCACCCCGACTATGGAAGGATCTAACGCCACGCTGCATTTTTGTTACGCGACAATGCTTGGTCGAGTCAAGTAAGAGTTGCCGCACGCGCATCTTGGACAGTCTGCGGCCGAATTGCAAAGCGCCCCCCTTCTCATCATCAAGTAGCGCAGCAAATAGGGTTGGCGAAATCGAAATCCGGGTAGCAGCGGAACTCGATGGAGCCGTTCATGCCGACCCGCGCAATGGACTGCATGTTATCGATGACGCCGTAATTCTCAATGGGTTCGAAGGCCATCCGGCAGTTTCCTTGGAGACGCGGCTGCACCTTGACAGTCTAATGAAGTGCAGCTGCGTAGATCAGTTCGCGCGTGAGATGGTTGCCTCCGGCCGTTTGCCTCCTGGCTGCCAGAGTCGAACACCACCTTTATGCGCGTTCTGGTTCGTTCCTCGAAATGTATTGTGGCGGAAAAGTAGTAAGCCGTCTTGCGTTTCCACCTTCCACTGGAGGACGCAGCCCTCGCCCAGCAGATGATCGAAACTGGCCATGTCCGCGGCAAGCTGGTCCTCAAGGTCGCCGAACTTTAGTGTTGATGCACGTCCATTCGGCAATTTGATTGATGCTGGATTGGTCCGCGTACCTCCGATCGAAATGAGACAGCACGGAACGTATTGGTGATCGACGTAGGTGGCACTCATATAAAGGTCTGTCCAATAATGAAGGTGATCTTGCGGAAGCCTCGCCCCTCGGCTATCTTCCGATCGCGTTCGATGTCACCGTCTGCGGTTACTGTGAGGATGCTGACCAGCCGGCCGCCGGGCCGGAGCATGTCCAACGCATGCGGCAAGGTGGTAGACCCTACGACGTCCGGAACGACATCAACGCCCTCTGCAGACCAGTCTTGAATCGCTCGGCCTATGTCTTCGGTCTTGTAATCAATCACGCGGTCTGCGCCCAGGCTTCTGACATACGCCACATTGTTAACGCCGCAAGTCGCTGCCACCAGCAACCCTCCGCTCCTCGCAAATTGCACCGCGAAGCTGCCAACACCTCCCGCGGCTCCGTGTATGAGCACCCTCTGGCCCGGCATCATACGCCCTTTCCCGCATGGAAGAGAGCCTGGAAGGCGGTCAGCGCCGCAACGGGAACAGCGGCTGCTTGAGCGAAGCTTAGGCCCTCCGGCATCGGGGAGACATTCCTCACCGGAACTCGCATGAATTCCGCATAGCTGCCCCACGTTTTGCCGTCCGCAGCGCTCCAAGTGATCACGCGATCGCCTTGCCTGAATCCATCGGCGTTCGCCCCCGTTCGCTCCACAACACCGGCAGCATCCATGCCGGTGACGAATGGAAACTCGAAATCTCGTACTCGATAGCCCGCGCGTGCGCTCTCGCCCGAGCGTGCTTTCGAGTCGGATGGATTTACGCCCGCAGATCCGACCCGGATCAATACTTCACCATCTTGCGGTTCGGGGACGGGCGCCTCCCTCAAACTCATGACATCTGGCTCACCATAGTGGTCAAAGAGCATCGCGCGCATCTGTAACACCTTCTCTACCTCGCATTAGGTCCGATCGAGCACCGGCCCAAACTCATTCGCGACACCGTGGCGCTCGGCAATTTCGTCGGTTTCGGCACAGATAACTCCCACTGAGACGATTGCGTACGGTTTCGCAGTGCCGGCGACGGGCGGAACGATTGACGATACGCAGCGACCGCGGCGACATTCTTTGCAGCGGCGAAGTGCCCGCCGTGTCCGAAGGGCAGTCCGATCGCTCCGGCCAGCTGTGCGCTGTACGTGCCCGACCCGAGCAGCCATATGTTGGGCATGGTCCCCTGGCCCGGGACGGCGGTGACCCTGCCGTACGGATGACCTTCCGGAAACTCGCCCCGGAAAAACGCCAGAACCTCGGCGAGCAATGGCGCATAGTCCTGATCAGTGCGCCGGAGTGCCTGAGACGCGATCTGGTCTCCCCCGGACGACCGGCCCAAACCCAGGTCGATCCTGCCGGGGTGTAGCTCCTCAAGCATGCCGAACTGCTCGACGACCGCGAGCGGCGCGTAATTTGGAAGCATTATGCCACCGGAGCCGACGCGCAGGCTCGTGGTTCGGGCAGCCACGTGCGCGACCAGGACCGCCGGCGAGGAGCTGGCCAGCCACGGCATATTGTCATGTTCGGCCACCCAATAGCGCTCATAGCCGACCCGTTCGGCGAGCTCGGCCAGCCTCGTGGAATGCCAGAAGGCCTCGCCTAGGGTCGAACCACTAGACACCGGCGTGCGGTCGAGTACGGAGAGGCGGAGCCGACCGCCGACGTCACCCCGCATAAGCCTCACCTGTCGGCGCCAAGATTCTCGCGGCAATGCGAGCTACGCGTCGATATGAGTCAATCCGGTCACTGTGCTCATACGTCTCGGTCAAAACGATCACCTCAGCGGCACGCGTATTACTCGCCAGTCTCTCCAGCCCAGCCTGCACGGTTGCATCCGATCCCACGATCGCAGCGCGCAATCTGTTCTCCACAGCCTCTCGCTCTGCGTCATGCCATAGGCGCTCCATTGAATCGACGGGAGGCAACAATTCCGCCGGCTCGCCCCGAATCACTCGCAGAAAACGCTGCTGTGGAGTAGTGAACAGTCGCCGAGCTGCGGCATCTGTTTCCGCCGCAATCACCTGCACCGCAACGAACAGATACGGCTTCCGTAATTCATGGCTCGGCCGGAAGCCCTCTCGATAGACCTGCGCTGCGGAATGCAAATTTTCAGGCGCCAAATGGGCTGCGAACGCAAACGGCAGCCCTAATGTCGCTGCCAATTGAGCGCTGAAGCCGCTCGATCCAAGCACCGTGATTGGCACATTGCTGTTTTGTCCGGGCACCGCTTTCACAACTTGACCTGGTCTTTCAGGCCCCAGGTATGTGCGCAACTCTTCAATAAGCGACGGAAAGTCATCGCCGTCTTGACCCAAACCGTGTCGCAACGCGTGCATCGTTTGAAAATCGCCACCCGGAGCTCGTCCCAGCCCCAGATCGATTCGCCCCGGATAGATTGCTTCGAGCGTCCCAAACTGTTCCGCTACCACCAGCGGCGCATGATTTGGCAGCATGACACCACCGCTGCCCACTCGAATCGTTTTCGTCGCAGCGGCGATATGTCCGATCAGCACCGGTGGGGCTGAGCAAGCCATTCCCTGAATGGCGTGATGTTCCGCCACCCAGTAGCGTCTGTATCCCAATTGCTCAACGCGCCGTGCCAATTCCACCGACCGTGCAATTGCACTGCCCACTGGCTCACCCGCTCGCGTGGCTACTAGGTCCAACACCGAAACCACTAACGATTGTGCGGTCGCTTGCAAAGTGGGCGTTTTACGCGTGAGGCCGAGGCTGTGTGGCACAACCGTTTCCGCGCTCGCATCTGGGGCGCACGTGCTCTCACATCTGTGTGTCACAGTGATCGCTCCTTTACTTACTATCCGATGTGACTGCGCCCTGCGTTCGTTCGAGATCGCTGAGCTTCTTTTGCTGCTCGGGGCTGAGAATTTTGTAAATTTTGGCTTGCATGCGGGCGTTCGCGACGATCAGCCTTGCCAGCAGACTTGCTTCTGTATCGGCGAGAGCTTTGACCTGCTTCTCATTTACGTGTTCACTGCCGATTGCCAGCAGCTTCTCTCGTGCAGTTCGAAGCGCCGTCATCAAAGGCTCGAGACTATGTTGTTCCCGCATCATTACTTGGTGGATAGCTTCAACTTGAGAGGACGTCAAACTGAGATACGTAGCCAAAGAGGGATTGAGTTGAAGGGATGAGAACGGCAACGCCACCATTACGACTTCGCTTTCTTGCGTTGAATCCGGTTGTGCTTCAACATCAGGAATTCTCGCCAAGTCCTGTTCTTCGATTCCACGCCATAGACTGAGCAGTTCAAACTGCATGTGGGTAAGCTGATATTGCTCGGCACTCATTTCTCTTGCCTGCCCGCTGCTTAGGTCGCCATGCTTGGCAGCTTCTGCAATCGTCGCGAGTGTGGCAGAGAACTTCTGTGTGAGAGCAATCATTAACGAGTCATAATCCTCCAGCACTTGCTTCGGATCGTTCGGCACCACGGCGGGACTTGTTGGCACATTCTTGACTGCTGGGTCGTCAACCGGCGTGACGAGCAATTGACCCCTTCCTGTGTGAACATTCCTGTCGCCCTCGTCGGCAGCCGCTAGCGCACCAGGCGCCACAGCAGCAGCCAACAGGAGGAGCGAAAAAAACAGCTTCGTTTTCACTTTCAAACTACCTTTCCCCGAACACTCCATCAAAACCCGCTCCCAACGGAGCGGTACGCGATGATCTGGTGCTCAGACATTCATCAACATTGCAACTATCCCCTGGAAACAGACCCATTGTTATCGTGCTTCTGCGAGTCCATATGAGAGCGAAGCGCTCGTCCCACGACATTCCACAGTAGGGTCACGATCGCAACTACCATCACGATCCACAGGTCGAACCGTGCAGGCTCGATCGCGAACTCCATGAGTGCGGCGAAGAGGATTGAAAGAGACGCGATCCTTTTCATAATGCAGGTCCAGATTCAGGAGATCCGTCGTACGCAACCGGAATTCTGTCAAACATCTTTATCCTTCCCTTATTGCTGCCAGCCACCGCCAACGGCCTGGTAAAGCTGCACGAGCGCTAATCGCTCGTTGAGCTGGGCTTGCACCAGATTTAGTTCCGCTGAGAAGTAATTTGTTTCGCTGGTCAGCACCTGGAGATAACTCGCGCCGCCGTTCTTGTAGAGAACCTCGGACAGTCGGTCGGTCTGCTGTGCCGCTTGTGTGAGCAATTCCTGTTGCTCGCGGAACTCACGGTCTTTTTGAGAAGCAACCAGTGAATTGGAAACTTGTTCAAGAGCGTTCTGGACGGTTTGCTGGTAAGAGAACACCGTTTCTTGCCAGTTGGCGCGGGTGAGCCTGAGTTGAGAGCGGAGCGCCCCGCCCTGGAAGACGGGCTGACTCACGCTGAAGGCCCCGGACCAGATCTCCGACGGCTGGCTGATGAACTGGTGCAAGGCGTTGCTCTCCAGCCCTCCTAGTCCAGTGAGCGACAGGTTTGGAAAGAACGCAGCCTTTGCGACGCCGATTTGTGCGTTGGCCGCGACCACGATCTCTTCCGCCTGGCGGACGTCCGGCCGGCGCTCGAGTAATTCCGAGGGAAGGCCGGCCGGAACGTTCTGGGGGACGGGCTGTTCGGTAAGTGCGCGACCGCGTGGAATAGCCGCAGGATTTTCGCCGAGCAGAACGCTGAGCACGTTTTCCTGCTGCTGAATTTGCCGCTCGAGATCCGGGATTGTCTCCGAGGCGGTGTAGACGAGTTGCTCCGCTTGACTTAGGTCAAGGCCTGAGGCCGAGCCATGGCTCGCAAGCACCTGAGTTAACTTAAGGGATTGTTGTCGGGATGCCAGCGTGCGCTTCGAGATTTCGAGTTCGCTGTCGAGTGCGCGAAGTTGGAAATAAGCCGTCGCCACATTAGCGACTAGCGAAGACAGCACGGCTCGCTGTCCCCACTCGGTTGCGAGCAATTGGGCACGAGCCGCCTCGGTTTGACGGCGGTATTTCCCCCAGAAGTCCAGATTCCAGATGACCGAGAGATTCAGTTCGCCGCCATTGACCTGATATGCGGGAAATACCTTTGTTACCTTAGCGTTTTGCTGGCTGAAAACATCCGCCCCGACGCTCGCCGACGGGAACTGGTTGGAGCGCGTAATCCCGACTTGCGCCTGGGCTTCAAGAACGCGGGCGGCGGCGATGCGCACGTCATAGTTGTCCGCAATGGCAGTGTGGATCAGTTGTGCCAGAACTGGATCCTGGTAGACCTGCCACCATCCTTCATTGCCCAGCGAGGAGGCTTGCGCGGCCTGTTGCGGCGCGGGTGCACGATATTCCTGCGGGACGTCCACAGTCGGCCGCTTGTACTTCGGCCCCATCATGCAGCCGGCTTCCAGAACCAGCACGGCTAGAATTCCTAAGAGTGTATTGTTCTTCATAATTCAGTCTCCCTGACTGGGCGCCTCGACGGGCGTGAGTGGCAACGCTCTCCGTCGCTCGGCGCCTGACAATTTCTCAACTACGTAGAAGATCGCGGGAACAAAGAATCTGCCGATGAAGGTCTCCGCCACCATGCCGCCAATTACCGCCGTGCCCATGATCTGGCGCGCCACAGAGCCTGCTCCGGACGCTGTCCAGAGCGGCACGCAGCCGAGAATAAAGGCGAGCGCGGTCATCATCAGCGGCCGGAAACGAAGCCTCGCCGCCGAAAGTGCTGCGTCGACGAGGGACATGCCGCGTTCGTAGTCCTCTTTCGCAAATGCCACGATCAGAATCGAGTTTTTCGCAGCCAGGCCGATCAGCATCACCAGGCCGATCTGGGCGTAGACATCGTTCTCGATTTGGACCATGTACTGTGGCAGGTAAAGGCCAACTACGAAGCGACGCAGCCACAGGAATGCGAGAGCTCCGAATACTGCCACTGGCGTGCTGAGTAGCACGCTGAAAGGCACTGTCCAGCTTTCATAGAGGGCCGCCAGAATCAGGAAAACGAACAGCAGCGAGAATCCGAAGATGACGGATGGAGGCACTCCCTGTCGCGCCCTTTGTTCCTGGTACGACATGCCCAGGTAATCGAAACCCATCTCACGGGGCATGGTCTGTTTGAAAACATCTTCCAGGGCGGCCGATGCCTGATCGGAGCTATAACCCGGCGCGGCGCTAGCATTGATCTGCGCGGACCGGTACTCGTTGTAGCGCATCGTGAACTCGGGGCCAGAACGGGTTTCAAATTTTGCCAGTGCAGTAAGCGGCACCGTCTGCCCTTGTCCGTTGCGGACGTAGAATTGACCCAGATCATTGGTTGTGGCACGGTAAGGCGCTTCAGCCTCGACGTACACCTGCCAGGTGCGGCCGAAATCGTTGTAGTAGTTGACGAACAAGCCGCCCATGTACGCTTGAATGGTGTTGTAGACATCCGTCAGATTCACGCCTTGCTTCAAAACCTTGTCCTTATCCACATTGATGAACTCTTCCGGCACACTGGGGATAAAGGTGGTGCTGACCATGGCAAGCTCAGGGCGCTTGCGAGCTGCCGCCATAAACTTGTTCAGGTTATCCGTAAGAAACTTGATATCCTTTCCGGCGCGGTCTTCGAGGACAAACGTTACGCCGCCAGCAGTTCCGACGCCTGGTATCGCAGGTGGTGAGAAACTGAAGACCGTCCCATCCGGCAGCTTCTTGAGTTCCTGGTTCAAATGAACCTTGATGGCTTGATATTGTTCGCTCCGACTTTTGCGCTCATCCCAGGGATTCAGAGACACCCAGAAGAATGCGTTGTACGAAGTTCGAACGTAGCTGAGCAGGCTGAAACCAACGACGCTGGTGGTGTACTGAACTCCCGGCGTGTTAGCGAGAACCTGCTCGACCTGTTTTGCAGCCGCGCTGGTGCGCTCCATGGAAGCGGCTTTAGGAAGCTGCATGTTGATGTAGAGATAGCCTTGGTCTTCATCGGGCAGGAAGCTGGTGGGAAGATGTTTGCTAAAGAACCATGCTGCAACGCCGGCGACTACAAGCAGCACCATCACCACGCCGGCCTTGCGAATCAGGTCTCCCGACCAGCGGACAAAGCTGTCGGTGGAGCGTTCAAAGTATGCGTTGAACCAGCCAAAGAATTTTCCCAACGGTCCGCGAGTCTGCTTCTTGGGTTTGAGGAGAAGCGCCGAAAGTGCGGGGCTCAGGGTAAGAGCGTTAAAGGCAGAGAGCATTACCGAGATCGCGATCGTTATGGCAAATTGCTGATAAAGCCTGCCCGTGATGCCAGGAATGAAAGCCGTCGGCACAAACACCGAGGCTAAAACCAGAGCGATACCCACCACCGGGCCGGAGAGTTCCTGCATCGCCTTGATGGAGGCATCCTTGGGACTCAGTCCTTCTTCGATGTGGTGCTGCACTCCTTCAACGACCACGATGGCGTCATCGACCACCAGTCCAATTGCGAGCACCAACCCGAACATCGAGAGCGTATTGATCGAGAAGCCGAACAACGGGAAGACAACGAACGTTCCCACCAATGAGACAGGCACTGCCAGCATCGGAATCAGCGTGGCACGCCAATCTTGCAGGAAGAGGTAGACCACAAATATGACCAGCACAATCGCAATCACGAGAGTTTCAATGATTTCTTTCATGCCCTCCGTCACCGGGAGTGTCTGGTCGAGCGAAATGGTGTAATCCATGTCCTGCGGGAAACGCTGCTTCATTTGCGCGAGGAGCTTGCGGACGCCGTCAACGGTTTGAACAGCATTGCTTCCGGGCAACTGGTAGACGGCAACAGCGGCGCTGGGCTTGCCATTGAGTCGACACATCAGGCTGTAGTCTTGGGTTCCCAATTCGACCCGAGCGACATCTCTGACGCGAACGGTCCCACCGTTCGGTGCTTCGCGCACGACAATATCGCCGAACTGTTCCGGAGAAGTCAGGCGGCCTTGAGCCAGCACGGCATAGGTGAACTGCTGATTGCTCTGGGCTGGCTCGCCTCCGACCTGGCCCGCCGGATTGACGGTGTTCTGAGCCCTAAGGGCGTTCGCGATATCGGTGACGGTGATGCCTAACTTCGCCATCTGATCAGGCTTCACCCATAGCCGCATGGCGTACTGGCCTGAGCCGAAAACCTGGGTCTGGCCGACACCGTACGAGCGCGCGATCGGATCATTGAGATTGATGTAGGCGTAATTCGCCAGATAGTTCGAATCGCGGCTGCCCTGCGGCGAGTACAGAGTGATCAACATTAGGGGAGCGGTGGTCGATTTCTTGAGGGTGATCCCGTAATTGTTCACCTCGGGCGGCAACTGGCCGTTTGCCAACTGCTCGCGTGACTGGGTGAGGATCAGATCCATGTTTGGATCGGTCTTGAGATCAAAATCGACAAGCAACTGTGTCTGCTGGTTCGCCGTGGCGTTCAGCGAGTACATATAGGTCATGTTGTCGACGCCACTGACTTGCTGCTCGATGGGTGTAGCAACTGCTTGCTCGAGAGTCTGCGCGTCTGCACCTGGATAGTTAGCTTGCAACCTGATCTCAGGAGGGGCGATATTCGGGAACTGAGCTACTGGCAACGCCACGATTGTGATTACGCCGACTATGACCGTGAGGATGGCAATCACGATCGCGACGATGGGTCGTCGAATGAAAAAGTTCGCCATGATCAGCGTTCCTCGGTTTCTTTGTACGGCGTGGGATTCACCAGTTCGCCTTCTTTTGCCTTCTCTGCGCCAACTGCCACGACGCGTTCTCCCGGCTTCAGGCCCGCCGTGATCACCCAGAGCGTGCCCACTCTCGGCCCGACCTGTACCGTGCGGAGTTGCGCCCGGTTATCGGCGCCGACCACAGTGACCTGATACGTTCCTTGCTGCTGATTCACTGCCGCCTGCGGCACCAGCAGCGCTCCCGTGAGGTTTCCGGTGGGCGTCTGAATGCGTGCATATTGCCCCGGTCGCAACAGATTCTTGGAGTTGGGGAACTCGCCCACGATCTGGATGGTTCCGGTCTGCGTGTTCACTTGACGATCCGCGAAGATGATTCTGCCCGGATGCGGGTAGGCACTCCCGTCGGCCAAAGTTAACTGCAACGGGATTCGTGAGGCGTGAGTCAGAAAGTCCACGCTCCCCGGACCGCCGCCATCCGCCATGCGCAGGTATTCCTGTTCGCTGATGGGGAAATAAACTTTGATCGGACTTACCTGCGAAACCGCCGTGAGGACCGTAGACGGCCCCACCAGGTTGCCCACCTGCACAGTGTTGATGCCGGCGATTCCGTCGATTAACGACACGACTCTCGTGTAGCCCAAATTCAGCTCGGCCTGTTCGACCGCCGCCTGGCCGGCCTCAACTGCCGCCTTCGCGCCACGGAGCGACTGCGTGTCCGTGTCCAACTGACTTTGGGGAATGGCGTGAGCTTCCGCTTCGGGAATATCACGCTTCACGTTCAGCTCGGCGTTCGCCATCTGCGCCTCAGCCTGCGCCAGCTGTCCTTTGGCTTGATCAAGCGCGGCTTGAAAGGGACGGGGATCGATCTCGAAGAGGAGCTGACCCCTTCTGACCAATGCGCCTTCGTGATAATCCTGTCGAATCAGGTAACCGCTCACCTGAGGCTGAATCTGCGCATTGACGTAGCCTTCGAGCGTTCCCACCCACTCGCCCTGAACCGGCACATCCTTTTGAATGACCGGCGCGACTTCGACGACCGGTGCTGGAGGCGGGGCTGCAGCCCGCACGTTGCCATTGCTGCAGCCAAGTGCATGGAACAGGAGAACCGCACTGACCAAAGCTGTAGATATTTGCTTCATCATCTCTTTCCCCTCAATCGTGGTTACTTAACTTCCGCTTCAATCGCGTCACTGGCGCGCCTGAATCGGGACGCTGCTCGGTTGGGGGGAAATGTGGCCCGAGAGTCGTCTTGTCGATTCAGGCGCGTCAGTCACGCGATTGCACTCTTCTCCAAGGGCAAATCGCATACCAAAACCGACACGAAGCTAAGTAACGGCAATTGAAGGAAGTTTCCAGGCAGTGCAACAAGGGAGCTGTCGAAGAGGTCGAAAGTGTCGAGAAAGCCGATACTCGACAGCTTAAAGGCGCCAAAAACAAATGGCAGCCGAAAGCTAATCGCTTGAGAAACGTGCAGCGGGAAACGAATTGCCGCTACCGCATTTTTGGCAAATGTATTGCGTCAGTGCGATTGCAGAGCACGAGGTGCCTGACCGACGCACTCAGGTCGGCTCCGCTGCGCCCAGCTCTCTGGCCAAAGGAATGTCCGATGGAATTTAAAGAGTACGACTTTACTCGGAATCCCGTGGTGCAGAATGAGGTCTTCTTCCTGCAATCGAAGTGCACCGCCTGTGGTTTTTCGATCCTGGTGCGCTCAGTTGAAGAATTGGTCGAACACGAAGAGTTGCACCGAACGCAATGCAGCCCGTCAAACGCCGCCGCGTAACTTGCCAAGCATGAGAGGCGCTGGGTTGAATTGCAGAATTGTAAAGATACTCACACTGCTCATGGTGATCATCCCGACGCCTGCCCGGAGCCACGCTAATTTCGTGCATGTCCCAAGCTTGGCTGGTACGCGCATTCGCGACGTCCTTGACGAACTCGATCCCGAGGATATTCGTGATTGTCTTTCCCTGGGCGCACTCGACATTGTGTTCCGTACGGCAAACGATGGTCCACCCAATGTAGGCGTCGTGTTGACAGATCCCCGTGGACGCCGGATTGGTTTTGATCCGGTTACCAAACGCGCCTGGCAGGCATTACTGTCGCGCAAGGTGATATCAATTGCGATGATCTGGGCCGTACGAGTACCTGCTGGGGAATTGTCCAGGTATGCGGACCTGTCAGCGGGACGTACAAGCTCGAAGTAATTGCCCTGAAAACAACAGCCTACAGCGTGAGCGTTCTTGGCCGGAGTAAAGAAGTTCTTGACGGCAATAGCCTTCAGTCCCACTTTTCGAAAACTGATTTGAACAACTTGGCGATTCGACAGCAATCTCGAGAAATTGTCTTTCTTCAATATTCGCGTGATCCGCGAGAGAACGTAACCGCCCCGTTGCAGCGAGATCATGAGTCGCTCAGTGGTCTGTCATCATCTGATTAAAGAAATCATCCTGATCGTCGGAATCCGAGACCGTTTACATGCCAGAAGAGACTCGCGCTCCTGTTTTTATCGATGGACTCTACGGAAAGCTCGTGGAAGGCGGAATTAATTACTTTTTTCCGTCGGCGACCTTGCAAACGATCGAAGCGGGTCTAGAGCCTGCCGCCTGCGGCATGACCGAGAGTTCTGATCAGACCTCTTTAGTCTTGTCTTGGCTTGGGTCTCGCTACTCACTTATACGCAACGAGGCTTTCTCCACCCAAGAACTGAAGTTGTTGAAAGGCATTGGAGCGGTCCTGGACTCTCGATACAGGATGATCGCGGACACCGATCGCGCAGAAAAACGGTTCGAGCTTTTTCGTGGGCTCCCGGAGGATCGATATGTTTCAGCTTCCATAGATGGCACCCCATACGCACAAGACATCTGGCAAGGGCCGGACCGGGTAGAAGATACGATTGAAGTCCTTCGGACCAGCTCTCTCAGCACATACGAAAACCGGCGTATTTCGACGGGCGCGCTGCTATTCGGCAAATACCCCGATCCCTGCCATGAGCCGCCCGTCACGCCTGTGGGCGCACTACGCTATTCACCCGCGGTCACTTCAATTCGCAGTTTCTATCGTCTCTGTGATGGGCTGCAGACACTCGCGCTGGTGGATCAGAATGGATTCTTGGCAGAAATCGTGGATGTCGAGGAATGGGCACGCCCTTTCGCCGACACCGATCTTCCCGTCCCACCACCGGCAAGGTATAAAACGCACGCGCGGGCGACCCTGTGCGGCGAACATGTTTGCATGATTCTTACTCCCAACGGAGAGATGAAGATCTTCGCTGACGGCGTTCAGGTTTTCCACTTCCTGGATGGCCGATGGAGACTTACAGACGCCCATCGTAAATACGACCTTTGGAAAGAGGCCATCCGCAACACAGAACTGGCAGAACGTTTGTTTACTACGGCCTTGAATCTTGCAGAGGATCGTCGGGGTGGTTTGTTAGTTGTGCTGGACGACCCAGAAATGGCAGCGAGCCTTGTCTCGAGAACTGATTTGCTTACGTCACTTCCAAATCATGGCCAACACGCGGTCGCAGGCGCAAAAGACCAATTTCATTACTTGTTGCACCAGAAGCGCATCATGGACCTCCCGAGCGCCGTGCTGGAGACCGTGGCCAGAATCGACGGAGGAATCGTTCTGGATTCCCGATCGAACCTGCTCGCATTCGGGGCCATCCTCCAGCACCCGGACTTGACCGATGTGTTTCCCGAGAGCATCGAGGGTGGTCGTACCACGGCGGCCATCTCGGCCTCGCGTTTCGGAAATGTGCTCAAGATCAGCGAAGATGGTCTAATCTCTTTTTTTCAGAATGGCAGGTGCATCTGGGACATATAGGCGAGAAAACGCTTATGATCTCCAGTGCAGCCAGGGATCTTCGCCTGCTCGCACATCTATCCCGCTATTGCCTTTCGGCGATGTAATTTCCTTTTTCGCGGAGAATTCCCAGCGGTGTGTGCCGCCACCTCTTGTTCTCGCACATTCACGGCGTAATCCTTGCCTTCCCAGCGATCTTCGTCGAGCCACAAGAAAGTGAATTGAATGCGATTTTTCTGCTTCTTGGGTAGCGGAATATCCACGAACTCAATCCCAATCGCTGTTCCTTGTGACCTCACATCTTTCGAGTGTTGCCAGTCGTCGCTCGTCCAATGCAATAGAAACGGAGAGTTCGCTTGTATCCGCAGGAGCGTGCCGGCCGGTACCGTTTGGACCCGACGATTCGGCTTCCAGACTTCCATGGTTTTGCGTTCACCACTTCCTTTGACGTAGCGCTCGTACGCATCTTCAACTAAATCGAAGACTTGTCCGTCCGCAGCAGAGCGATGCAGCTTCACGTATTCGGAATGCGCCCAAAGCAACGGCATTGCCGCATCGGTTGTTCCACCGAAACGAAGACAGTAGTTGGGCAAGTCTGGTCCGTCCCAGATCTGTTCCGGCATCAGTCCGATCCCTTGCGAAAAGTTTTCGAGAGCTCGCAAGTAGGGCGTAGCGTCACGTCCAGCTGCAATCTCGTAATGCCCACGCTCGCCTGTCAATAAAGGCCACGGTCGTCCCTTGCCCCAGCCAATGTAAGACGACCCATCTTCGCGCTGGCCATAGCCATCATGGTTATATCGGCGCCAAGCCGGACCGTAGGGCGTTTCAACTTTCAGCACGGCATCCACCACACGGAGCGAGTCCTTAATAATAGGATCGTTTGCGCTACGGATGCCGTAACGTACTAGTTCGAGAAACCCGGCGTCAACGATCTCATTCGCGGGAAACTCATAGCGAGCGCCAGGAGGCTGATTGGCCATTATTAACGTCCCGCAATTCGGGTCCTCATCGGCGCAGTCAGCTGCACTGGCGGGATTGACACGGATGTAGTGACGCCTGATCCCCGGGACTAGGGTTCCTTCTGTTGTGACAGTCCAGCTTTCTATATGTGATTCAAGAAAGTCAGCGTACTCGCGAACGAACTCAGCAGTACCGTGGTCGCCGCGGTCATCGAAGAACTCAGCCGCGCAAATCAATGCTGCTATATGCACCGCGAGAGTTGATGGAGAATAACCGCTTGCTTCCTCCCAGCGATCCTGCGCTGTGATCGGTCCCTCACGAATGAGGAAGCCGCAGGCGCGACGAACCATTTCGAAAGGAAGGAAGTTCCCCAAAGCGTTGTGCTTCCATAGTCTCCACACCAGTAGAACTGGAAACGCAACCTCGTCCAGTTGAACGCCCTTCCAGTACGGTCGGCCGTCGAGCCAGAAGTTTTGATAAAAACCCCCGTCCTCGCCTTGTGAGACTGCAAGATAAATGAGCGAGCGAAGCGGTGTGCTCGTGTCTCCGGCGGCCAGCAAGCCAGTAACTGACTTCACCAGGTCGCGTGTCCAGACCAAGTGATAGCCCCCCAGTTCGTCATCGCTCTTTTGGTCGCCCCAGGGAATGCTGAGCGAGGCGATCATGGCTCCAGAGTAGGTCTTGTCTTCGTGCGCCAGCAGAAGATTCACGCTGCGCTCGAACAGCTTCGCATTGTTGGCCGTTGGCGCCAGCAAAAACCGTTTTGACGTTTGCTCCCATTGATGAATGAACGCTTCGCGGGCTCGTTCGAATGGGATATTCAAGGACTGACCAAGAGTGCTCCGGGCATCGTGTTGAGTTGTGCCGAAGGCGACGCCAACCGTGAACTCAGCACCCTGAGAAAGATCTAGCCCGCCAGTCAGAGCAATGTTGCCATCCAACGCTTCTTCGTATTGCCAATCGAGGCGATAGTTGTCAGCCAGGTCGGTCCAGCCATCATTCACACCGACGTATCCACAAGAAGCTTCGGTGAACGGAACGGTGGCCCCAATCGCCAGCCATGTATTTCCTTTGTGTGCGAGAAGAAGTTTGTAATCCCCAATGTGTAGAATTTCACCGTTGTTGTGCCAGCCCCCAATTTCGAGGTGCGGCGCACAAAGGACATACATCTTAAGCCTGGACAGCAGTTCACGCGACGCTTCAACACGGACATGAATGAGCAGGCAATTCTGATACGGGTCTCCGAGGATTGTCTTGCGAAGCGTATAACGACCTTCGTTCTCCCGCTTCGTGACTTCAAATCCCAGTGCTGCTTCAGTGATGCAATCGATTTCAGAGGTAAAGTTCCTCCGCTCATCATGGAAGAAGGTTTCGCCATCGGTGAAGAGGAACTGCAGGTCACGTATCTGCGGAGTGTCAAGCGTTGGGTAGTAGACCTCGGTTACACAACCGGCATCGAGTGTGTACCAAACTCGGCTGGAGGTCGAGTAGGCCGTACCGACGGCAACTTTGGCGCCGTGTGTCCACCGCGGCTCGATGCCCGGGCCGCCTGGCGCGCGGCGGGGGGGAGTGTGCTTCATCATTGCTTCGTATCACCTCTTAATACAAGTCGGGTTCCTGCCGCGATTGGATTTTTCAAAATGTCTGGCTTATTCAGGTTTCCTCTCTGTGGCTGAACAAACCTTCTATCTTCTGCCTGCGCGACGGAGCCACTGTCTTTTTCTATCAACGTGACCGCTCGGTCAGGCATTGGTGGCTTCTGACCGGTTAGGCTCAAGACCGTCGAGCCGAAATTCAAGCTGTCGTACGGCTCGGTTACCACTCCCACCGGCACGCCCGCTCCTGCCAGCATCCAGACCGAATGGGTGGAAATGCGGAAGAAGCTTCCGTGATTCCCGCCAGGATTTGGAAAGCGCGAATTGAAGTTCCAGTGGTCCGACGCAAACACATGCAAATCAGCCTGCACCAGTGCGCGGCGCCGACGCTCGAAACGGAGCAAGATCGGGTTAACGCCCCGCGGCCCTGGAACATCGACTGCGACCGGTGACAATTCCTCCGTAATGCCGATCACCGCATTTGAGTATTCACACTGGTGCACGGCGTACATCCACTCTCGTTCGGCATGCCAAGCGCTCAGCCAAGCGGCGCGATCCGTTCCGCTAGGCAGTTGGAGCGCACGATCTTCGAATAGATGTAGGGGAAATCCAGGAGCCCAGGATTGCGCAGACCAGCTTACGTTTCCTTCTTTATCTTCCTGCAGATGAGCAACGGGTCGGGCGGCGATGTTTCCGTCAGGGTCACTCAGAATCACCAGTTGATGATCTTTGTCGCTGTACAACCAATAGCGGTGCTGCAAGCCAACATCCGGTAGTACCGAGGCGATGAAATCGATGGGCTTCGAAGACAGTGCTGACTGTGGATTGTTGCGCACTCGCTGTGAAGCAAGCAGTTCGAAATTGTCCACGTAGCGGAACGAGCGCTCGGGATCGAGGTGACCGGCAGCATCAAGCGCCAGTCCGTCTGGAGAGGGACCTACGATATAGTGCTGCAGATCGCGAATGGTATTGTTATCGCCCGCCGAGAGCTCTGGGACGAGATCTTCAATCTTCTTCCGTAGCGGGCGGTTCGGATCAGGATTCAAAGCAAGCAACCCGCGCACATGCGAGACACAGACAATGTAACTCGTATACTCGCGTTCCCAGGCATGCAACTGGTCCAGAAGGCGTCGCCGTGCCTTGTCGTCACCGGCTGCGATTTGCTTGTGAGTCCACTTCTTCGGCTGCTCTGCGGCGATTTGTTTGCGGAATTCAATCTGTTGCTTTAAGGCCGCCAATTCCTCATCTAGGTCGTTGGCAGTTTTGGTCCATTGCTCCCGAGGGCGATCGATTGTCTCGAGCAGGTAAGCTGCAGCGGCTTTCCGCACTTGAGGTTGCAGTTCCGGCCTTGCAAGCTCCTTCAGCAGGATATGGATCTTATTCAGGTCACTGTTGCGTAAATGCACCGCGGCACGCTCGTTTCCGTCAATGTCGAGCCACACTGTGGGATATCGCGACGCCTCCCCCGACAGGTAGAACGAAGATGTGCTGGGCGTAATGACTCGGTGAACCAGCGGATCTAGCCCCTTCAGCTTGTAGTCGCTGAGTTGGTAACGATTCGTCATGACATGGTGGGCTCCGCCATCGGCGCTATTGAACAGATCAGGAAGGGGGAAGGTCTGACTAATGATTCCCGGAACGTTGTTCATTCCGTGGTCCGAGACGACTGCAAAAATGGTCTGGTCCGCCAACGGACTGTTCTGGATGCCGGTCCAAATACGTCCTGCCAGAGTGTCAAGTCGCCGCAAAACTTCGTAGAGAGCAGCGGGATCGTTCGTGGCGTGGGCCATATGATCCAGGCTGCCGGTGAAGAAATCCAGATACAAAACTTCAGGCTGCTGCAATGCTGCAGTGAGTTCGGACGTTGTTTCGTCATCGAGCTCTTCCTCGAAAGAGGGCGCGCCTGCGTGTTCGAGCCTGGCGAGTAGATCGCTCTTTGAAAAGTGCCGACCGAGTGCATGCTCCAGAGTGGGCCAGTGCACGCCTCGCTGAAATAGTTGGAAGCTCTGGTATACGTGGGTATAACCGAATGAATCGATCGTTACCGGAATCCCGGCAGCATCCAGCACTTCCACGCCCGGCATGTCCACCTCGCGGCCGCGTGCGTAGCCGAGATAAAAAGGAAAGAAATTCAGATAGTCGTAAATCTCGCCCGTATAACGGTCGTACTCTGCGTTACCTCGAATGACGGTGTGTTGGCCGGTATCTAACATCGACCACGAGGGCGCTGACAGACTGATGCCGCGCGTGTAGAAGTTCTCGAAAACCGTGCCGTTTTTGCTGAAGATATGAGCGAACCATGGCAGCCGCGGTTTTCCCGTGGTTGGATCTTTCTCTCGCATGTTGCGATAGAGCAAATCCGCATTCAGTCCGTCGATTTTGAGAATGACAATTCTTCGTGCGGGCCGCTCAGCAGCGTATGCAACCGCAGATGCGAGCAGGATCAGAGCCAGGATGCGAATCATTCCGTTCCCCCATAAGAAAAGTCGTCAGGGGCGCCGGTGGAAGAAGCTGCAAGTCCGGCCGGTCTGACACGTATGAAAGCATCGGTTTGCTTCATAAGAGCGAGCGCGCTAGTGCACTCAGCTTGGAGCTCCTCATCTTTCGAGAGGTTCTTCAGACGTTCAAGAGTCGCTTCCGCGTGCGACCGCACAGCGGACGACGAGATGGTTGACATCAAGCTGCTCAGTTCGCGCACAGATGCTTTGATACGCTGACTGTCGTACGAGATCTCGGGTGGAATGTCGGCCTGAACGAGGGGATCCAGGAAAATCAATTGATAGGTTACGCGGCGCTCGTGATCGAGCATGAAAATGTCATCGCTCTTGGCCTGCTGCTTATAAAAACCTAAGGTGGCGACATGAAGCATGCTTTTCGTTAGTCTCGTCTTCTCGCTTTCGCCGAAGGAGGACAACTCGAAGCGATGTTGATGGTCGACTCGCGCCATCAAATCGCCGTTCTCTCCGGCTTGTGTCACGAGCAGGTTGTAGCGTGCAATCGCATTCTGGATTTCCCGCTCTGGGGCTGCTTCCAAGGGATTTACGGCCAGCCACCGGCTCCGCTGTTCCATGTCTTGCTTGAGGGCGGGATCAAGACTGCGATCGAGCGCCAGATGCATGCGAAAATCCGAGTAGCAGTCCAGACGGGAACCCTGATCTAGCGCCGCCCCACGACGCCCCACAATAAAGCGGTGAAGATCGAAAGCGATGTAGAAGTACCAATCTGCGAAATGCGAAATTCCGAGCACTCCGGTAATCAGTTCGTTGACGGAGCGCTGCTCCACTTCGCGTCGCCGCCTACTCAGCTTGTGCCGAAAATCCATCAAGATCAGCGGCTGTTTCGGATAATCAAGGCTGTAGACGGCCAGCGGAATAACGCTTATCGAGCTGTTCTTATCGAAAGTGCGCTCGTAAACGGGACCTTTCCAGTTCCTCAGGCACTCGTCGGTCCACGGGTTTCGAATGGCTAAGAGTTTCCAGATCGACTGCAGCGAAAGGTTCTCAGGCCCGGCTGATTCCGACTGAGGGAACCAAAGGATAGCGTAATGGGCCTGGTTTCCATTCAGATTCAGCGGTTCGAATATCAATCCTGTCTTTTCTGCCCATTGCCGCAGAAGTTCTCTGTTCCGGCTGCGGATGCGCACCTGCTCAAAATCCGATTGCATTCCTACTCGCGCCGCCTGGTTGTCGGTCCCCAGGCCGCCGAGGAGTGTCTCGCGCAGTTTTAGCTTGCCGATTACGGTATCCAGTTGCACCTGTGTTAAGGCCGTGGAGTCATTCGAAACCGGCGCCTGGCGCAGATAGCTGATTGCCTCTGCGATATGCAGTCTCTCGTCTTCCTGGCGGTTGGTGGCGTACGCGTGTGTCGAGGCCCTTACCGGCGTCATCATGGGATCGAACGCGGTCCGTTGCAGGAGTTCTTGCTCAACCCGCGCCATCATTGAATTCTCAGCCGCGCTCAGATCCATAAATGGCACGGTGTCGTGCTTACTTACCGATTTCGACCCTTTGCTAATCCGCCAATAGAAGAATGGAATGGCCGACAGAACGCGCTGTCCCATGCGAGGATATGCGTAGGTCAACAGCCACACGTAAGTAACGCGGTCATTCTCACCGCTCTGATCCCCAAGGGTGTCGCGCAGCACAGATACCACAGGCACGTCTTCTTCAGTGTCCTTGAAAACACCCCATGCCTTGCAAAAAAGTGTTAGCAACTGTGCGCTGTCACCCACCGGCGTAGTTTTCCAGTAATAAGGAGAAGACTGGTTAAGGGCTACTGGACTCCTGTCCTCTGACTCGAACCCCTGGCGCAGCGAGGTTGTGCTTGGGGCATTGTCCGCTGGCACGTCGCTGACACTGGCCACGGTTCGTGACTGTCCCTGGTCTTGACCGAGTGCACATGCGCCAAGGAACGCAACAGCGAGGACTGTATTTACGACTCTGTTTGTCATCGTGACCTCCACTGTGCTGTTGGGCCAGGATTGGAGTCTTTCGCGTTCCGCACGATGCGGCCGCCGTAAGGCTTCTCTTGTGATCCGACACGTGCCTGCTGCGATGCTGCTGACCGCCGGTTGTGAAAAATCATTCGTCGCCTTACTCCACAATCGTCAATGGCACTTGGCGTTGTTGTTCGCTCACCTCGCCGCGATGTTCGAATTCGGCGGTAACCACGTGCCGGTCCTGGACACCCAGAGTTCAACTAGAAAATACTTTCCGTCTCGACGAACGAAGATCACTCTGGGATTTTCTTTTTCTGACGGAGCGGCATAGAGGATGACTGAGACCCCAATAGCTGAGTTTGTTCCTTCACGATGGATCGAGGCTGAACCTGGGACAGCATTGTCGAAGAGATAGTCCCCAGCTTGAAACTCGTGGTCTTGTGCCCAAAAATCGAACGGAATGGTGGCCCTCGCGGTCACCGCTTTTTGCGCCAACCCGAGGCCTGATAGCAAAAGAACCATGCATATGAGGGCGCAGGCACGAAGTATTGCAAGCGCCAACCTTGGAAATGTCCACGTCATTATGGTTTCCTCTGTTCGGCGGAGCTTGCGTTAGATTTCTTCCGCATCATGACAACCGCGCCACCTTCTTCGAAAGAGACTTCGTCCATTAACGTCTTCATGAGGAAGATTCCACGACCATGCGTGAACAGCAGGTTTTCTAGAAAGGTGGGGTCCGGCACCGTACTGCTGTCGAATCCTTTTCCTTCGTCCCGAACCGTGATTGCGACTTCTCCGTCCATGTAGCAACGGCACGTGACGTAAACGCTCTTGCCAGAGCTATCACCGTTGCCGTGAATCACTGCATTCGCCAGGGCCTCAAGCACGGCCATCTCGATGTCGATTTCACTTCGATCCGCTATTCGAAAGTTCAGAATGAACCGCATGAGTTGTTCAGTGAATGGAGAGATGGCCGCAACTTTACTGGGGAGCGACTGTCGCAACTCGACGAAGGGAACAGAATGACCATTTCGCGGCAGAAGCGAGAGATATTGAGTGTGAACCATAGCCGCAATCTCCATTTGAAATTTCCGTGCCATTGCTCATGGAGAAGGCAAGACTCATGCCAAATCTGACTCTGACTCAAGTGATTGAGTTCTAGAGCGAAGATGCAACGCCATGTCTCGAGCAGGGGTGACGAATCTGTCGAAAGTGTTGAGAGAGACGAGCTTTGAGCGCCCTCATGTGGACTGAAGTCGGATTGCGATTCCGCTGAGACCTTATTGCACTTGACTGTGCATCGCTTCAAGTTCAGCACGGCAGATATCACTGAACTCGCGCAAGGGGTCCTCGCGCTTGGCTGCCCTGGACTGAATTTCTTCGGGAGTAAGCGGCTCCGAATAGGTGTTAATAATGCGCCGAATAACCCGTTCAGCACTCGCGAGCACATCGGTTGAGGAACTCAACCGCATGCGGCTCAGAAGTGCATAGGCCGTGGTGAGGTTATTCGGGTCTTGAAGGTTATGCTGGACGGCATCAGCCATGGCATGCGCGCCTTCGCTGATAAAGTCGGAATATAACTGCTCGCGGTAAAAGATTCGCTTAGCCAGAAGATCCCGTCGATCTTGGTGCTTTTGCGCGTTCCAGGTGCTCACCCTCGATGCCAACGCGCCGGTGAGGGAGCCAAAGCTGACAGCTAGTGCTGAAATAGTTGCCGAGTTCCAAGATCCGCCAATCAATCTCATTTTTGGACCTTGATAGTGATGCGCGCTATCTCCAGTAGAACCACACGAAGGCCAGGCACGCTAAGAGTGCGACACCCAAACAGATGCAGATGACGACACCGTTATCGTCATTGTGGCCGGTTGTGGCGACATCGTCGTTCCGCGCACGGGCGCTTCTAGGGTCCGGCTCAAGATAGCGAATCGTGTCGTATATCTCCGTATCCGTCAGGTCTTCGATATTGCGATCGGGCTCGTGATTTGTCAGCATAAAGCACTCTCATCAGTACGTCGGGTCTTCGGCAACTGTTCGTTATACAGGCGCGAGCTGGTCAACACTGATTCCACAGAACGAGTCGCTTCACTTCTTCTCCTGCACGACAAGTTGATTTTCGCAAGGTTCCATGTGAGGTGAGTTCGCCAGTTCCTTCAGAGCGCGAGTTCGACCCTCTCGAATTTCTATAGCCGAGCACCCGAGGAGAAGGGCACACTCGTGTTCCGAGTAATGCTCCAGGACGGACATGACGAACACAAACCGATCGAAATCTGCAAGCCGCAACACGGCGTCCATTTCGAAATGTCCGCCTGGCCCCCTCGAGTGTTGGTCCATGTCGGAGAAGATAGCTCCAGACAGGGGTGAAGTGGACTGGCTGGGTCGCGGCTTCAATTCACGAATTGCATTCTGGACTATCGTTCGCTTCGCCCAGGAACGCGCCCATTCACGAAAGACGCGGTTTCCCGATACGCAGTCTTCAAGACCCCTTACAAGGCATCGCTCGGCCTTTGCGGGATCGCGCGTGAGTACAAACGAAAGCGGATAGAGCTCCTTCAGGTCCTCATAAAAGATCGTGGTGAAAGTCCTCGTGACTCGCGTATGATCTCCTTTCTGTTCGCAAACTTGGATGGGGGTCCCTTTGGGCATATTGTCGTCTCCAAATAGTGGGGTGTCGTTCATTCCTGCAACCACTCCAGAAACCTGCTGCCTTCGTTCGCGGGTTGTGGGAGGGTAAGAGCCGTCATCACACCCGGGTCGGTCAACTCCGGGAGTCTTGTAGTGGAGGGCTGAACGTCGGCAGTTGACCGTACTTCCTTGTTGACGAGATAGATGGCAAAGCTCCCGTCCGGCCTGTGAATCATCCATCGTTCCGGCCAACGCGCCGTCCTTTCTGGTTGGTTGTTCACGCAGGCCAATGTCGGCCTAAGATTGTCGGAACAGGGAGTTTGTGTGGTCATGGCAGTAACCCCGGAAGGTACCGAACAAGTTGGACCATCCTGCAAATCGGTCTGAAGGCAGCCACATTTGATACTCCTGATTCATCAACTCAAGAAATAAACGATGAATGAACGAGATCTTCAGCATTCCTTCTTCACTCGCGATAAGGCAAGGCACCCACCAAACCTGCGGAGCCGTAACTCGCTGAATTTTCGGCACACGATCGCCAGAAATTGAAATGAAGAAGTTGAAGATGTTGAAAGGGTCGAAACTGTCGAAGCTACGGGAAGGGTCAAGATAGATGTGGCCGGCAGCAGATCAAGCATACCGCTTCGCATATGCCAAATCCGTTGCCGTCATTGAATCGGAGCCAATGGTTGCTTTCCATTTGCGTTCGACGTCTCCGGTCTATCGCTGGCGTGCAGTCACGTCCTGGATCGCTGTTCTAGCTTTGTCGTTTCCGTTGTTGGCTTTCTATAAATCGGGTGCACACCACGGTCTTCATGAAACAGTTTCCAGAACAGGATAAAAAGTCCGAGCGGCGCCAGGCTCAACCCTACTAAGAAGAAGTCAAACACAGACATCTCGTCTCCGAATGCAACCAAACCGTAACGGGCTGCTCGATCAAGCGATCTCGAGTGATATGAACCCCACTAGCCTCGTGCGAAATGCCGGTCTCAATCCACGCGCTGCCATGATGAATCAGGGTCGTATTCAGTCATTGCACTGGCGATCCTTTCGGTGTTGGGGCCGAGATCCTTTTGGTGCACGACGCCATTTTGATTCACGATGAAGGTCATGACACCTGAAACGCGATAGACGGCTGGATAAGCTATGAAGGCGAAACCGCCCGCCATCTTGCCGTTCGCGATGTAACTCTTCGCGCCGCCTTCTGCGTTATTTCCTTGTGCTGCCAAAATTCGGAAATAGTAACCATTGAACGGTAGGGGATGGCGGGGCGCCGCCGCATCAACTCCGGTTGTTGCGTTTTCTATGCCGGCCGAGGCGATGAGAGGGTCGAGAGGAGCTGCAGAGTGCTCTCTTGGGTCGGACGAGAACAAGCCATCCCGCCTGTCGTTATCGCTGATGAATTTCAGCGCGTACTGATGCTCGCCATTGTTTGCGGTTGCGTAATGCTGCTCCTGGGCGCTGCCAAGCTGATAGCAAACACCGATCGTGGCGAGTTCATTTCCGCCCAATCGCCGTGCGAGGATCTCTCCTTTCCCCATGTCCGTGTCGAAATACCAGACGTTATTTCTTTCCACGAGCGGGATCGGAAGCGGCCAGTTCTCAGCGCCCACGTAGAGAATCATCACGCCACTATGCTCTTTCGTAATACGATGCATCTGCTCATATTTCGCAACAAACCTCTCGCGCTCTTTCATATCCTCAGCAGGATCGCCGGAAGAGATCAGGTCTTTCCCCGCCGCGCCCAGAATCTCCAACAATGCGCGATTGTCTGCCTGCTGCACTGCGGCGAATAGGGCGCCGCTCGCTTCCTCCGGGGAGCGAAACACCTGCTGATTCGGTTCCTGCGCAAGGGATAGCTGGCTGCTTAATACGAGCGTCACCAAGAACGAGGCGGTCACCAACCTCAGCGAGGAAAATCGGAACCGTAGATCTCTGTCGAATATTTTCTTTATTTCACACATGATTATTTCTCCATAGCCTTCGAGTAATCTCAGAAATTCAGTCAACGGCGGCCGCCGAAGCCACCTCCGTGAAAGCCGCCGCCGTGCAGGCTCGAGTTGCCTCGATCCGAATAGCTGCGCGTGGTGCCACCGTGGTCATACCCACTGAAGGCGCCAGAATGCGTACCAGCTTCGGCGTGCGACTCTGAAGACCCACGCTCGGCCACGCCGCCGTGAACTCCGTCGCCACGAATGTCTCCGCCGCGGGATCCTTCATACCCGCGCCCGGCCCCGGGGCGGTGGGATCCTTCATACTCCCGACCGGCACCAGAGTTGTGGAATCCTTGATAGTCGTGTGCCGCTCCAAAGTCGTGAAATCCTTGCCGCCCGCCATAGAACGTCTTACTGTTCGAAATGAATGTGTTGTGATTGAAGACAACGGTTCGGTGACCCCAATCGCATCCCCAGCCATGCCATCCCCAAGCGAAACCAGCGAACAATCCGATCGCGAAGCCCGCGGTGAAAGCAACGCCAGGGGTCGCAACGTACAGCCCGGGATATGGATACCAGCCAGGCCACACGACCACCGGCGCTCCGTAGACGATCCATGGATCGTATGCCGGAACGTAGACGACCTCAGGCTGTGCAGATTCGACGATAATCGTCTGAGCTTCAGTCACTACCTTCACCTGGTCATTGCTCTTCAAGTTCCCGACCGATTTTGCGCGAGCCCGCATGACTTGCACAGCGTCCATCACGGTCTCTTGCTGGTTCATATAGGCCTCGCCCAGCGCAGATGTCCAAGAGAGGTTCTTGTCCATGTTGGCCAAAACCGAAGGGAATTGGGTGAGAGCCTTGATACTGGGATCCCAAGATTGCTGGTCGACAGCGCTGGCAAGATCTTTTCCTTTGAGATCCGGATGCGCTTGCATCCAGCGATCTGCCTCAACAATTTCGGTGGGATACGTCGCACCAGCGAGTATCTGTGAAACTAGAGCGTCCGGGTAGAGCGCAATCGGCGCGACTAACTGCTGTACCTCCTCGGGAGTCTGCTTTTCGACCTGAGGAGGCGAGGTTTGGGCGGCCGATTGGTCGGCCGAAACAGCGTAGACGGGAACATCCGGGATCCACAGCACCAAACATGAGAGAAACAGCGCCAGCGCTTTCTGTAAGATCTTCATAATGACCTCTCTAGGCATTGCTTGACGAGCAACACCACTACTCGTGACCTCTACTCCTGTTTGGGCGGATAGTTCTTCAGCAATTTCGCGATCGCCTTATCCAGTTTTTTCATGTTCTTTTCGTGGTTTGAACTGGGGTCAATTGTCTTGGTCGCGCGTCCAGTCCAGACGAGTTGCTTCGTTCCCGGGTCATACATGTCAAGAACTAGAGTGCCGACGCTGATCGTTGAACTGGTCCACGATCCCATGCCCATGCCGAAGGATCGTGAGCCCCAAGCGTCCCATTGTGTTTCCTGCTCGACGGCGCTCTGGTAGCCGATATAGAGGTCCGCCTTGTCGCTGTCAGTCTTGGTCATCCCTCTCGACGCCAGTTGTGAGTCCACAGACTGCTTGATCTCCGCGTCCATAATCTGGTCGGGGCGAGCCCCACCGATATTTACCCATTTGTACGTACGATATTTCGAGAAATCCGTTCTCGGCATAAAGTTGTAGCGCACATCTTGCGCGATCAACGTCCCGGCGCTTATCAATAGCAGTGCTACCACCAGCGCTGATGAAAATAACTTACCGCTCTGTCCTACTCGCATTTGTGCCTCCTTCAGGCTTCGTCTTTCGCGTTACTCGCCAGAACTCTTGTTGTACTCTGCTGGAGCTCGCATTCAGCCTGTAGGGCCGAGACATTCACGTTGCCTCTTGCCCTGGCCTGGACTAGGGGCAAGACGCGGGCCAAATCTGTGGCTCCGTAAGTCGCTGAATTGTCAGGAGACGAAGCTGCCAGAACTTGAAATGGTGAAGTTGAAGAAGTTGAAAGGGTCGAAACTGTCGAGTGCTACGACTGGGAACTAGGATAGAGAGGCGGGCTGCAAGGCCAAGCAGTTGAGAAAGAAAAGTCGTGCGGTTCATTCGCAGGCGTCCGACGGCGCCAATGGTGCCATTTCATCTACGCATTGAATGGGTTTCGGTGAAGTCCCCTTGTGAATACTGCGCATGGCAAGAAAGACCACATTACCGTGATCCCAACGCGATAGTGTTACTGTGCGTTCATAACCACCTCGCAATCGCGATAAATAAAGCTGTAATCCACCTCAGACAGCCAGTGTTCCGCAGAACCCGACGCTTCTGCGCGTAGGCCCTCCGGCGTCTTGTGCCGATCAAGCCGTGTCTTGCCTTGCACTCGATTGCGTGCCGTTCTTCCTCGTCCCGTAACTCCTTCGCCGAACCGCCAAGAATGAGATATCCGCAATAACCGCATTGGACGCAAGTGAAGAACGTACAGCTTTCTAGCACAGGCGTACGCGCAAACTCGCTTTCTCCCTGATTCTGCATGCTGCATTCTCTTCCTAACCAAATGCGCGTCCCGGTGAAGCCAGATCCAGCCTGGCCTCACCAGGCTATTGTTATCGGTTCAGCGCGACTTCGACCCGCGATGACGTGTTGTGGCTCTGCATCGCCGGCTCGGGCACCCGGGTCTGGAATACCCAGTCATAGGCATCGCTCTTGAGTTCCTCGAGCGCATACGCATTCTCCGAATGCGTGAACACCAGCAGCGATCTTCCGTCCGCCTCCTCGGCAACAGTCCCCATCAGGAACATCCGATGGCCTGACTCATCGGTAAATGAGATCACGTCAGTCTCAAGATTGATCCCGATGCTGTAGTTTCCGGCCGGCATCTTCTGTTTTCCAGCATAGAAATCGAAAGGGATATTGGCCTTTATGGTTTCATGGTCTTGTGCGTGTGCCACGCCGACAATACGCACCGACGCAAATACCAGGACTGAAAACAACGCAATGAGGTTCAACTTCATACTTTCTCCTTATGATTCACTCGAGTTGCGCTGAACCGCATTCGAGCGGCTGCAGGACAAGCTTCATCTCAGTTAAGGCACCGCAGTTGCCAAATCAGGGGACGATGTGTGGAACGTATTGCCGCTCTGTTACTTATCGGAGGGACTCACTATGCTTTTAAAAGCGTGCGGTCGCCAGGAGTCGCCTGTTATCACTTCGCCTTTTAACGCCTGACTGCAGTTAATGTCTGCTTTTTCATGCGTGTGAGGAAAGTGTTGCCCCGTGACCCCCCTCACCCTGTACCCTCGACAGTTTCGACCGTTTCAACTTCTTCAACTTCGAGATTTCACGTTACCGGCCCTGCCAGACAATTCAGCCACTTACGATTCCGCAGGTTTTTGGTATTCGCCTTGCGCTTGTTGTAAGTACTTTAGCCATGAGCGATTTCGCAAATAGCGTGATCGGAGGGCTGGCGTTCTCGGCAGCATGTGGGGGCTTGATTATCGGGCGTCACTTATCCTGCTCGCCTTGGTGCCGCCGAGAAAGAAAGGTAATCGTTAGCGTGAAGCTCAACACGGTCTCCACTGCACTTCAATTCGAAGCAGTTGTAGTGGCGTGTGCGCCTTCCAGAGGCACCTCCGCCGCCAGTTGGAGCACGCGCGCCGCTGCCGGATAGGGATACCCACGCTAGGCGAATTAACAAACCTACCGATCGACACACTTTTGGATATCGTGTTCGTTATCCTCGCCGGAGGACAGCCGTTAACTTTGTCTGAAGTATGTGAATTGGAGCAGATTCAACGCGAGCTGCAACGCAGAGGCGAACTTGAGGGCGCGCGCGTTTGTGCCGTACGGCGATTCGGTTGGGGGACCTATGATTCATCGAACCTGACGCGCCTATGATCTCCAGTACAGCCACACGAATGTTAGGACAAATATCAATAAAATCACCGCACTGACGGAGATCACCGACGCGGTGCCGTCATCCTGCTTCTCCCGACACGTTGGATCGTCGATATTCCACGTCAATTTCTGTTTCTTTAGCATGATTCCCTCAATGCATCGGAACGTCGATACCTTGTTGCCAGTTCGCTCTTGCTAAAACAGAGCAAAACCATAACCATCAACGCCGAAAGCGCCGCCAGAAGCTAGAACACGTCAAAATAAGAAATGGCTTTAGCCCGTAGATCGTAAATTCTGGCAAGCGCCTGCTGTCTTGCAAAATGCAGGCCGACATTTCGATACCGGCGTTATGTTGATTCACGGGTTGTACCGCGCAGAAGAAGATGGTTGCCAGCACCAGCATCGCGGCATGCGCCGATCTGCGGCGCCAGAATCTTGCTAGAAACACTGCGGCGCGAACGACCAAGAGCGGACGTAAGGTTTGTGCTATCGTCCAGTGCAGTTGACCATGCAGGAGATATCCAAGCGCAATGTAACTACCAGACCATGTCAGGGAACCTATGCTGTCATAAATGAGAAACCGTGCTGCAGATAACCCTGCTTGACCAGCCAGTAGCGAAACCACATTCGAGCCAACAACGTACTTTGCGAATAACATGGCCGCACCCGAATGGCGCCAGATGAGGCTGAGCACACGGTTTTTCCAGTTGCTCTTCGGACGGCAAAACCGGTGACCCTTTGACCACCCCCGCCGTCCTACTCGGTACCAGAATCCATCCGCGAGGAGGCAAGCGGTCAAAGCTGCGACCAGCGAAGGTACCAGGCGCAAGCGCCCGTAGCTTGCAAGTGATCCGACTGCAATCAACAGCGGTGCGCTCGGAATCGGTACACCGGCTTGCTGGAGCAGAATCCAAATGAAAAGGAGTGCAGCGCCGTGCGCCAGTGCAAACTGAGCCGCGTGAGTCATCTGACGGTCTCGTGAGCGCCTTCGACCAAGACACCTGCGCGATGAGACTTGCTGTCCACCAAAAGTTCACGGACCATGTGAGTTACCCCAGAGCGCCAGTATGAACTGCCGAATTTACAAAACGCCACAATCGATTTGGCAGCCTGCGAGACCGCGGCCTGAGGGCACGCCGCATCAATTTCTTTGAGTCTTTTGCGAGCTCGCGCTGACTGGGCCTTCACAGTGCCGGTTGGCACTCCCAAAATCCGCGCCGTTTCGCGAATCGATAAACCATCAACGTCGCGTAGCAGAAATGTCCTACGCAGAGTGGGGGAGAGCTGACTATGCAAATGGGTCAAGCGAGTACTCAGCTCAGACTCTCTATATTCATCCTCGGGATTAGACCGGTGATCTGCTAGTCGCTCCGACACTGAAAGTGGTTGCAGGTCTCCGGTGGATTCGTCCAGAGACACGTGGACGTGTCTTGGCCGCCGGCGTAGCTGCAATCGAGCGCAGTTAAGCACGATGGCGGTCAGCCAAGTAGAGATCTGTGCCTGCCCTCGGAACTGGTGCAGGTGGGTATAGGCAGCGAGAAGAGCATCCTGAACCGCGTCCTCCGCGTCAGCTGCATTGCCCAGGATGCGGTAAGCCCTTTTGTACAGAGACGGCAGGCCACTAGCCATAATTTGCTCCAACTGGTGAGCTACCCCTTCTTCATTTGGAATGTCCTCCCGCTCCTCAATCCCGACGTACACATTGGTGTTTCGCATGCTCTGTTCCTCAATCCTGTGAACGTTATCGCGACCCGCGTAGCGATTGCTTTCTCTTCCCGAACTTGAAATTGAACCGTTCAACCACCTGCTCGTGTCCCCAGATTCCTGCTCACGCGGCGAGTTAGTTCTTTCACTACTAGCTTTGTAAACACGCCGTGGCAACGGAATCGAATTCCCCCGTTCATCAACTCAAGGATTACGTTCTCGCCCTCCTGACTGATCGTCGTGACATGTTTCATCTCGATGACGAGTTCGCGACCACGAAGGTCTGCTCTTGCCTCTTGACACGCATTCCTTAGCTCGGCTGTCCAGGGCGCTATGAGCTTTCCTTCCACAATCACCCGACGCTGCCTGGCGTTATCAACGAGCGAGATCTTCAGCATTGCTTCTCCCACTTGCGATAAGGCAAGGCGCACACCAAACCCTGCGGAGCCGTAAGTTGCTGAATTTTCAGGAGAGAAACGCCGGAACTCGAAATATCGAGGTCGAAGAAGTTGAAACCGTCGAAAATGTCGAAGCTACGAGGCGGGCCGGAGATTATTGATCCCTGCATACAGAATGCAATGGATACATGTCGGAGTGGCAGGATGCACAAACACCACCGCGTCTCGACGGTTCAATTCATCCCAGACCGGCGCGAATGCCGGATCCCCGAGCCCCGAATTCCCGTAGCTCGTCATGACCGTGATTCCCTAAGCGTGTAATTCATCGAGGGCGCGTACTCGATCTCATGCAGGCATCCTTCAGTATCTGCAGGTGGCGGAACGCCCAGCAAATAATCCGAATCACGAACCATTTGAGCGGCGTAGTCGTCGCACAGCCGCACAAGTCTGCACCCATTGTCGACGCCAGGAACCAACGATATGGTGAGGAAAATGACAGGACAGAAATGTCAATTCCGCGGCGATCCATATCTTCGATCGCACGTGCCGGATTCCAGTTGTCTACCCTGGCTGCTGCGACGGATGGAGGCCCTTCCTTGAGGTATTGGGGAGGGATGAAATGAAATGATGGTGCACATTGATGTGCTTGATCCCTTCCGGTCAACCCGGTTGCCGTCGCTGGATTGAGCTCTCGACCTTGTTCCGTCTAACGCACCCAGGGGATGCGGCTCCCGCAGCAACGAGCAATTGGC
>Ga0307479_10000563_pt1 | contig 33287 bp, 29 predicted proteins | sample atmos_gasesECM4C_FD_203743 | JGI IMG/M metagenome (GOLD analysis project Ga0307479, IMG submission 203743) | Hardwood forest soil microbial communities from Morgan-Monroe State Forest, Indiana, United States - atmos_gasesECM4C_515 | ecosystem: Environmental > Terrestrial > Soil > Temperate...
CCTAAGCCCACCGAAAGCGCCCCCGCTTCTCACCACTTAGAAACGAGAAAAAGGAATGGGCGGCACCCACACACCTCAGACAGGGTCGACCCAATCACAGAGTTTTTCAACAGCCACGCCTGATTTCTTCCGGCGACAGCGTGGGAAGCTCACAGGTACCTATGGAAGCCACAGCCTCGGCAGAGAAGCCGCATACATTATGGGCGTCGCTGGTGGAAGCCGTACGCGGCTCGCACCAGGACTACACCACCGGCAGCCTCAATCGCGCGATTCTGCTGCTCGCCGTCCCCATGGTTTTGGAGATGGTGCTGGAGTCTCTCTTCGCCGTGGTGGACGTGTTTTGGGTGGGACGATTGGGTGCGAACGCCGTGGCGACGGTTGGCCTCACGGAGTCAATGCTGACCCTGGTGTTCTCCGTAGCGATGGGGTTAAGCCTGTCTACGACGGCCATGGTGGCGCGGCGCATCGGAGAAAAAGATCCTGAAGGCGCGGCGGTTGCGGGCGTGCAGGCGATCGCTCTCGGACTGTTCGTTTCCTTAGCCATCGGAGTGCCGTGCTTTTTATTTGCGCCGAACCTTCTGCGCTTGATGGGCGCTTCGCCGGAGATTGTGGCAACCGGCAGCGGCTACACCAGGATTTGCCTGGGCGGAAGTTTTGCGGTGCTGCTGTTATTTCTCAACAATGCGATCTTTCGCGGCGCTGGAGATGCGGCGATCGCCATGCGCTTGCTCTGGGTATCGAACATCATCAACCTGGTGCTTGATCCCTGCCTGATCTTTGGGTGGGGACTGTTTCCGCGGCTGGGCGTGACCGGCGCGGCTTTAGCGACGCTCATCGGCCGCAGCATCGGCGTGCTCTACCAGTTCTATCGTCTGATGAAAGGCACGGAGCGCCTCCGTATTCTCGGAAGCCAGGTTCGCTTGCAGTGGACCGTGCTACTGCGATTGGTCCGAGTATCGCTGACCGGCATCCTGCAGTTCGCCATCGCGCACACGAGTTGGATCGGGCTGGTCCGCATTGTGAGCATCTTTGGCGCGGCCGCACTTGCCGGATACACGATTGCTATTCGCATCGTAATTTTTGTCATCCTGCCGTCGTGGGGCCTAAGCAATGCGGCCGCCACGCTTGTCGGACAAAACCTTGGTGCAGGGCATCCCGAACGCGCCGAAAAAGCCGTTTGGCGCACGGGTCTGTACAACGTGATTTTCCTCGGCTTGATCGGGCTGGTCTTCATATTCTTTTCCGAACCAATCGTTCGGCTCTTCACGCATGATCCCGAAGTGGTGCCGCTGGGGGCGGCATGCCTGCGCATCATTAGCTACGGCAACCTCGGATACGCTTACTTCATGGTGATGATGCAGGCCTTCAATGGCGCAGGTGACACTGTTACTCCGACCATCGTCAATTTTTTTGGCTTCTGGCTGTTCGAGATTCCCCTGGCATACTGGCTGGCAATCCCGCTGCACATGCGTTCAAACGGGACGTTTGCCGCCATCGCGATCGCAGAGAGCGCCATGGCCTTGGCCAGCGCAATTCTTTTTAAGCAAGGCCGCTGGAAGAAAAAGAAAATCTGAAGGATTCTGTTTCGTCCTGTGCTGTGCCCGTTTCGGGTTGTCATCCCGAGCGGAGCGAGGGACCTTGGTGTTTGCCTGGAGCGCCCACACTAGTGGCGTCGGCAAGAACCAGGATTCCTCGCTTCGCTCGGAATGACAAAAATCTTGTCTACCTTGCCCGCGCCAGCACAAGCGTAATATCGTCCGGCTGCTCGTTGTCGCCGATCCAGTCGTCCACCGCCGATGTGACGGTCTGGCTGATTTGCAGCAACGGCAAAGTCCGGTTCGCACTCACCAGATCGATCAGCCGTTCCTCGCCAAATTCGCCAAATTCGTTTTCCGGCTCGGTGACGCCGTCGCTGTACGCCAGAAAGATTTCTCCGGGATGCATCTCTACCGATCCTTCGTCATAGGTCACGCTGTCAAACAAACCAACCACCGTTCCGCCCGCTTCAAGCCGCCGAACCGCGCCACTCTCGCTGATCAGAATGGGAGGCAGGTGCCCCCCGTTGCTGTAGGTCAGGCGATGGGTGCGGCCGTCATAAATCCCGAGAAACAAAGTTGCATATTTTTCCGGCGGAGTGCTTTCGTAAAGTTGATGATTGAGCAGGCCAAGCAATGCGCCGGGAGAGACCTCGATGCCTTCGGGCCACGCGGCCATAATCCTGCCCGCTCCGGCGACCGCGCCCACCGCGACCGGTTCGCGCATCTGCGGCAAACTTTCCACGCTGTAGGCGCGGACCGCCGAGTGGATGGTCGCCATCAATAGCGCCGCCGAGATTCCCTTCCCGCTGATGTCGCCTACCGCCAAAATAAGTTTGTGCGAACTAGCAGTGAGAAAATCATAGTAGTCCCCGCTCACCGTCCGCGCCGGTCGGCAAAAGCCGTGCACCTCCAGCGACTCCAGTTCCGAAACCTGCCGCGGAAAAAGTTGCGCCTGCACTTCCTGTGCAATAGCAAGCTCACCCTCCAGCCGCTGTTTTTCTTTTTGCTCGAGAATCAGCTTCTCGATGGATTCGGTCATCGAGTTGAACGACAGCGAGAGTTGCGCCAACTGGTCGGAAGATTTCACCGGAATGCGATGGCTGAAGTCGCCGCGATCCACGTGCTTTGTGGCATCGTAGAGGTGTGCCACGGCTCCGGTAACCGTGGTCGTCATTCGCGTGCCGATAATCAGCGCAACCAACTCAATCACCGCGAAGAAGATGAGGATCGCAAGCAGGATGTATTCGACCCCTCGGGCGATATCTCCTAACGCCGCAAACAAGTGGGTATAGAGCACCGAAGGCCGGGTGCGCACTCTTATCAGGGCGCCCGCCCGCGCCAGATCGCCGGTCTTCCAATCCAGCACGGGAAGCGGAGTGCCGAACGTGATCTCGCGATCCATCATGTCGGCAGGTGCGGCGAGTGAGCCTACGCTGAAGGTTGGATGGAAGATGTCGGCTTCCGGAGTCGGAGCGGTCTTTGCGGTGCGAACGGCGCTGTCACCCTTACCCTTTTCGGGCTCGGAAAAGATCTTGGTTTCAAAGCCAGGTTGATTCGCCGCATTTGGATTCTTGTAATTTGGGTGGGACTCGTCGAGCATTATCCCCGCGGTATACACCGTGATTTCGCCCAGGTTGGCAGCTATGTCCGCGACCAGATCTTTATCCAAAGGTTCGCCAGTGACCACCGTCAGCGTTTCCGATCCCACCACAAACACCGAGGCCACTCGCAAATACAACTGATCGTGGTCGCGAACTATCTCCTTGAATGGCCGTCCTTCGCGCATCGCCCTGGCATACTCTCCCTGGACTTTGTTGAAGAAATCGGGAAAATCCATCGGCGCCGGATTCGGACTGCCACCGCTTACCAGCAAGATCCGCGTCCCGTGCCAGGCGCAGACTCTGCGTCTTCCCCACGCACGGTCGCGTTTCCGCAATCCTGCCAACGACTCTGCCGTGGGGGTTTGGCCTTTTTCTATCCGCGCCGCCAGCTCGTTACTGACCGCCGCATTGACTGCCTGCATGCTACGCAGTTGGGAGTTGAGTTCCGAAGTGACTACGAAACTCGCGAACTGCCCGGCAAAAAGGTAGATCGATATGAGCGCCATCGCCACCAACAGAACTGCGGGAATCACGCCAATGAAGACGTAAGTCACGATCAGGCGATTGCGCAGACGCCAAAGCAGTTTTCGCTTCAGCCAGCGAAAGGCAAGAATGGAAAAAAGCAGCACGGCGTCAAAAACAAGAAATTTAACCCACCCACCCAGGCTGTCGCTGGCCGCAGGAGCCACCAGCTTCAACGCCATTTGCAGAATGAAGAGTGCCACTGCCAGGACCAGCGAATAGCAGGCCCCGCGCGCGACCCAGCCATGCGGCCATAAACCAGCAGCCGTCATTCTTGCGCGCAATTTCCAGTAAGACTCCCGCATAGTCTAACTTTCCACTTAGCCCGACACACTTAGCGCGGCGTTCCAGACGTCCAGCGCCACTTACAGCGCCGCCAGGCGCTAGATCTCCGGATACAGTTCGAAGAACGCTTCCAGACTGGTGCGCAGTTGTTTTTCGATTTCCTCTTTACTGCCTTCGAGCACGTGCATGGCGACGTGGGCTTCGCGTCCGTTCGTAAGCTTCACAGGAGCTTGTCCCACTTCAGCCACGTCTTCAGAGGGCAGCAGCCGCATGCCGTAGACCAGGGTTAGATTCGCCATGGTTGAATTCTAACCGTCTTCGTAGCCCTGGCAAAACCTTCCGTGACGAATGAGGTTAAGATTTTGCATGATCATCATTTAGAATTCCGCAGTGCTCCCAAAACCCTTATTGATCCTCGCCGGCTGTTTGGTGGCAATTCCGATCCTTGGCCAGCAAGCTCCCGAGACGCCCTCGTCGCAGCCGCAAGTAAAAGTGAACGTCTTGAACGTGTGTACACCCTCCGCCGAGGAGCAGAAGGAAATCTCTGCGGCGCTGGCGCGCATCCCCAAGCAACCGCTGTTCGGCCCTGATTTTGAAATCTCGCATGGGGTCTCGACGCTGACAGATGCGCCAAATTTTCTTCAGCCCGGACAAGGCGCGCAAATTTCAGGTGAGTCCTCCGTCGCCCGCTACGTGCGAATCCGCCGCGAATTCTCGGTGCAAGCCTTGTTCTCCAGCGTGCAATATTCTTTCAGCAACGATGGTCAGACCATGGTGGAAACCCTCGTTTTGCACGTGCGAGATCCCAAGGATTTGATCCAGGTCTCGATGGAAGACAGCGCTTCGGCAATCAGTAGCGTTGCAACCATGGTGGCCGCCAACACTCCCGCCAGCCGCGTCCGGCTGGAGCGCTTCGGAAAATCGTCCGTGGCACTGGCTCGCTGCAATGGCTCGGAAAATGGACCTCCGCCCGACCAAAGCGCGTACGAGCCTTTATTCCGCAACGCCTCCGAGGTGCTCACCAACTATCGCCGCCTGCTGGGCGTGGGACGAACAGTGTCAGCGGAACTGGCCCAGATCCCCAGTCCAGGATCTAAGCCACCCGCAAGAAACAAATTAGCCAGACCCACTGAAGAAAAGAAATGAAAAAGACTTCTTCTGTGGACCCTGTGCTCCCTGTGTTTAGGATTTTGCTTTTTTCACTCAAGTCGGCGCATTGCATCGAAATCTAAAATCCGCAATCTAACAGACTGCTGGAAAATCATGAGCGAAACACGCAACGTCGTCATCATCGGGTCCGGCTGCGCCGGACACACGGCCGCACTCTACACCGCCCGTGCCAATCTGAAACCCCTTGTTGTCGAAGGCCACGAACCCGGCGGTCAACTTTCGCTCACCACGCTGGTGGAAAATTTTCCCGGCTTCCCCGAAGGAATCATGGGGCCGCAACTGGTCGAGAACATGCGCAAGCAAGCGGAGCGCTTCGGCGCCGAATACCGCATGGCGCACCTTACGAGCGTCGACCTGAGCCAGCGCCCCTTCCTTCTCCATCTGGGCAAGCATCAGGTGCACACTCAAGCTCTGATTATTGCCAGCGGCGCTTCCGCAAGATGGCTGGGCATTCCCAACGAACAGAAGTTAATCGGTCACGGAGTATCTTCCTGCGCTACCTGCGATGGCTTCTTCTTTTCCGGAAAAGAAATTGCGGTGATCGGCGGCGGCGATTCCGCCATGGAGGAAGCCCTGTTTCTCACTCGCTTCGCCACCAAAGTCACGGTCATTCACCGCCGCGACAGCTTTCGTGCCTCCAAGATCATGCTGGATCGGGCGCAGCACAACGAAAAAATCCAGTTCCTTACTGACACGGTTGTTGACGATGTCTACGATCACGCCAAGCAGGAAGTGACCGGCCTCAAGCTGCGCAACTTGAAGACCGGCAAAGTGTGGGACTTCCCGACCAGCGCTCTATTCCTCGGCATCGGGCACATTCCCAACGCAAAGATGTTCGACGGCCAGCTCGACACCGACGCCGACGGATACCTTAAGACTCACAACTATGTGCGGACCCGTGTGCACGGAGTTTTCGCCTGTGGCGATGTGCAAGACCGGCGATACCGCCAGGCCATAACGGCTGCCGGCACCGGCTGTATGGCCGCGATCGAGGTTGAGAAGTTCCTCGAAGAACAAGTAAAGTGACTCTGCCTTTCGCCCTGGCGGAATTTCCGTTCCAGCAAGTTTTCCCATCGGGTTACGCGCGTAATCTACCGCGCAGATTAGATTGGCCTTATCCTTCCAACATCCTATGAAACCCCTCCTTAGGTATAGTTTTGCATTTATAGCTCTGTCTCTCGCAACAGTGGTACTTTCGGCTTCCGCTCAGGACCAGGGCCCTCGCAAGGTCGTCGCCCGAGTTGTTCCGCAATATCCCAACATAGCCCGTTCCATGAGCCTCCAAGGCACCGTGAAAGCTGACGTCCTGGTTGCTCCCAATGGCACGGTGAAGGCGATCGAGATTAAGGGAGGCCATCCCTTGTTCGGTCAGGCTGCACAGAACGCATTGCGCGAGTGGAAGTGGGAACCGGCGGCTCACGAAACTCACGAAATTGTCGAGCTGAAATTCACGCTTTGATCGTGCTGTCGTTTCCGCATTCCGATCACGCCTTCCGATTGTGATCGCAGTCCTATCTATGGGACCCTCACGGGTGTGATACAACTTTCTGTGCTCTTCATGCGCCAATCTGAGCTGGGCGCTTGCCTTTTTTCAGGTGACGGCATGTGTAGGTCACGGCATGTGTAGGTGAGGAATGTTAAGAACGTTCTTCGTACGTCTTTCCGAAAACCCATCGTTGCGCCGTTTTGCCGAGCGTTCTTCGTTGGGCCGCCGTGTCTCCGGCCGCTTCGTTGCGGGTACGGAGATTGCCGACGCCGTCCGCGCAACCCAGGCCGTCAATCGCGCCGGCATGAGCGTGACCATCGACAACCTCGGCGAAAACGTCACCAATCCCGACGAAGCCCGCCTTAGCGCCCAGCTCTATCATCAGATTCTCGACGCCATTGCCGCCAACAAACTCAACGCCAACATCAGCCTGAAGCTCACCCACATGGGGCTGGATGTGGATGAGAAACTGGCCCGCGACATCGTCAGCGGCCTGGTCGCCAAGGCCGCATCCATGAGGCCGCCCGGCTTTGTGCGCGTCGACATGGAGGGATCGCCCTACACGCAGCGCACGCTTGATTTCGTCCATGAACTGCATCGCATGCCAGAAAACGAGAACTCCGTGGGCACTGTAATCCAGTCGTACCTGAAACGCTCCGAGGGTGATATCGAAAAACTTCTGTCCGAGCGAATCCGCATTCGCCTGTGTAAGGGCGCATATAAAGAATCCGCCGACATTGCTTTCGCCGCGAAATTCGATGTCGATGCCAACTACGTCAAGCTGATGAAAATCCTGATGACCAGCGGCATCTATCACGGCCTGGCTACCCATGACGAAAACATCATCAAGCAAGCGCAGGCATTTGCCACTAGCGAAAAACTTTCCCGCGAGTCCTTCGAATTTCAGATGCTCTACGGAATCCGCCGGGACTTGCAGCGCAGGCTGGTGCGCGAGGGCTGGCGCTTGCGCATTTACATTCCTTTCGGCACGGAATGGTATCCCTACTTCATGAGAAGGCTAGGCGAGCGCCCGGCCAACGTGGTGTTCATCGCGCGCAATCTCCTGCGGGCCTAAACGGCGGGTAGTGTCCTAATTTAGTTTTTTCACCACAGAGTCACAGAGACACAGAGAAACCCAACTGCATGGCAAACCCGTCCCCTTCCAGTTTTTTGGACACACGAAATGGCGGAAACACCTACACTTTTCGCCCAAATCGATTAAGATGCTATGGCCCCCAAACCGGGGTGCGCCATGGACACTCCGTCTTCTCCGAAAAAATTGGCAGGCCGCTACGAGGTCCGGCAGATCCTCGGCCAGGGCGGCATGGGCCTGGTGTACCGCGCCTACGATACGGTTGTGCGCCGCGAAGTCGCGGTGAAGACGATTCTCGACATTCCCGATCCGGCTTCCCTGCAGTTGTTCTACAAGGAATGCGACGTCCTCGCTTCCATGAGTCATCCCAACATCGTTGAGATCTTCGACATTGGAGAGTTTGAAGAAGAGGGCAAAAAGAAGCCCTACTTCGTGATGCCGCTGCTTCCCGGCACCACGCTGGAATATTTCATCCGCAAAGCCAGCCACCGGCTGACCGTTGAACGCGTCATTGACATCATTTCCCAGGCCTGCCGCGGCTTGCAGGCGGCGCACGAGCGCGGCCTGGTCCATCGAGATTTAAAGCCGAGCAACATCTTCGTGATGGAAGACGATTCGGTCAAGATTATCGATTTCGGTGTGGCTCACATGGCCGACGCTCACACCACACGCGCGCAAAAAGGCACGCTGCTCTATATGTCTCCTGAGCAGATCGAATTGAAGCCGTTGTCGCCGGCGTCCGATATTTTCTCGCTCAGCGTTGTATGTTATGAAGCCATGACGGGCCGCAATCCATTTCAGCGGGCCCGCGCCGATGAGGTGGTCGAAGCAATCCTTCATCACATCCCGCCGTTGGCGACGGAATTGAATTCCACGGTGAGTCAGCCGGTCAGCCGTGTGCTGCACAAGGCGATGGCCAAGCAGTCCTGGCACCGCTTTGCGAACGCCCGCGATTTCGGCGACACATTGAACAAGGCCCTGCGCAACGATCCCATCGAGTTCTTCGATCCGGAACGGACTCGTCCACGGCTGCAACGCGCCACCAAAGCGCTGGAGGAGGGCGACTTCCAGTTCGCCGGAGAAATCCTCGGCGAACTCGAGGCCGAAGGTCACATGGATACGTCCATTGGCTCTCTCCGGCGTCAGCTCGACGGAGCCATTCGGCGAAAAACTCTCTCTCAATTGCTCGATGCCGCGCGCGCCCGATTCGAAGAGGAAGAGGATCCGCTAGCTCTCCAGAAGTTGCAGGAGGCCTTGCAGATCGAACCGGACAACGCCACCGCTCTGGCTCTGAAGAGCCGCATCGAAAACCGGCGCAGCGAACGCCAGATCGATAACTGGTATCGCCTGGCCCGGCAGCACATCGAGAATCACGCCTACGGACACGCCCGCGAGGCTTTGCAGAATGTTCTTCAGCTCCGCCCGAAAGAGGCGCGTGCGCTGCAGTTGCTGGCGGAAGTCGACCGCCAGGAGCAGGAATACAAAAAACTTCGGCAGGAGAAAGAGCAAATCCATCGCGCCGCCATGGAGGCCTGGCACAAAGGCGACGTCAGCAATGCCCTTTCAAAGCTTGGCGTTGTGCTTGAACTCGACCGGCGCGCGCCGGATTCCATCAATCGCGAGAGCGGCGCCACCTACCAGAGCTTCTACAACGAGGTGCGCTCCGAACACGATGCCATGAACACCGCCTATGCCGAGGCTCGCAGGCACCTCGCCGAGCACAACTTCGCAAAGGCCACGGCCGCCTGTCAGGCTTATCTGACAAAGTATCCGAACAACGCCATCTTCCAGGCTCTTCGCTACGACATTGAAGAGCAACAGCGGCAGGAGCTTTCAGCCTTCATCGCTTCTATCGACCGGCAGGTGGAGGCGGAACCGGATCTCGACAAGCGCGTCAACATTCTGCGCGAGGCTCTCGATCTTCATCCTGGCGAATCGCATTTCGAACGCGCTCTGCGGCTGGTGCAGGACAAACGCGACCTGGTCAACTCCATCGTCGCGCGCGCGCACCTGCACGAAGAGCAGGGAGCGTACAGCGATGCTCTGAATGACTGGGAAATCCTGCGTACGATCTACTCCCAGTATCCGGGACTGACCTTCGAGGTCGAGCGCCTGCAAAAGCGTCGCGATCAGCAGTCCCGCACCGAATCCAAAACGCGTCTAGTCGAACAGGTCGACACCTGCCTGCATACCAGCGACTACGCTCGCGCCCTCGATCTGCTGCAAAGCGCCGGCGCGGAATTTCCCAATGACACGGAACTTACGGAACTCGAGAAGCTAGCTCACGACGGCCTGAAGCGGAAAACCGAATCCCACCGTCTGATGACCGAAGGCCAGGAATTGTTCGCGCAGCAAAAATCTGACAGCGCAATCAAACTGTTGCGCGAGGCCTACGAACTGGATGAAAACAATTCCTTGTCGCGCGCGGTGCTGGCTAACGCGCTGGTTGAACTGGCACGCTCCATCGTGGAAAGCGATTGGCGGGAAGCCGAGAAACTGGCCAAGGAAGCGCTCGATCTGAATCCATCGCATCCGATGGCCAAGACCATCAAGACTTTGATTCTCGATCAGAGGAAAGAAACCTTCGTCGAGGAATGCGTTTCGCAGGCGCGAAAGCTCCAGACCTCCTCGGACCTGGCCGGAGCCTTATCCCGCATCGACGAGGGATTATCCGTTTATCCCCGCGAGCCCAGGCTGGTTCAGATTCAGGAAACGGTGCAGCGGGACCTGCAGGCCCAACGCCGCCAAACTCGCCGCCGCGATTTGGAAGAACTGCGCCGCATGGAGAGTGAAATTAATGCCGCGACGGACACCCCCGCGAAACAGGAGCTAGGGGATCGTGTGCGAGTTCTCGCGGAAAAGTATTCGACGGATGGAGAGGTTTTATCCATCTCGAATGGCCTGCTGCACCGACTGGGAATGCTGGAGGTGACGCGAACGATTGCGGACGTGTCGCCGGAAAGCGAAAGCGCGACTCTCACCTACCACACTCCTCCGGCCAAAGCGCCTGAGCCTTCGTTCGATGCGACCAGCATTGCCGCAACTCCTCCATCCGAGCCCAACTTTGCATCCACGGTCGTAGCTCACCCTCCGGTTGCGGCGCCCCCGCCGCTTCCTCCGGGGCCGGTCGCTGCTACGGTTGCGGGCGCGCCCAAGACGCCTTCGTCACCCGCTCAAAAGCAAACCGCGCCGTCTTCGAAACGCTACACCGCGGTCCTCGCATCCGCTGCCGCCTTCATTTTGCTCGCGGCGATATTTTTATTCGTGCGAAAGCATAACCAGCACACGACCACGTCGTTACCCGAGCCGCCCGTTGTCCCTGCAAACACGGTGGTCGCTCCGACCGAACCTCCGCCATCTTCGGACGCCGGGGCTCCTCCCGACGCCGGAACTCCTCCTGACACCGGCACAGAGAAAGTATCCCCCGACTTGGGCACGCTCCTTGTAGTCACCGGTCAAGACAAGGCAAGAGTCTTTTTAAATGGAAGGCTTCAGCCACAGCTCACGCAAGGTGGGCAACTCCGTATTCCGAATCTCGAACTCAAAGACTACGTTGTCCGAGTAACGAAAAGCGGCTTTCAGGACGTTCCCGAACAGAGGACTAGTATTCGCAAGGGCGAGCCAAGCAAACTAGTTTTCAACCTGCAACCTCTTCCCCATCTGGCTTCGCTGGCAGTTCAGGGTGGGATACCGGGATCCACAATTCTTATTGATCAAACTCCAGTTGGGACGGTTCAGCCCGACGGCACGCTCAATGTAGCCACGGTGAATCCTGGGGACCACACCATCGAGATTCGTAAAGACCGTTTCAAGCCCAGGCAGATAAGAAAACATTTCATCGTTGGATCGGCTGTGTCCCTGGTGGCTGCGGATGTGGCCCTGGAAGCCGCTCCTGGCGACTTGAAAATCACATTCACTCCCGCCGATGCTCAGGTAACTCTGACCAAAGCAGGCGAGTCTCCGAACAAGGTAACCAGTGGCGCGGCGCTGAGCCTCCCCGCTGGTTCCTACACTCTTACGGCGAAGACCTCGGACAACGTGGTTCGTTCGGCGAATGTCGAAGTAGTCGCAGGTCAGTCCAAAACTTTGGATTTGGCTCTCGCACCCGATGGCATGTCCAAGTGGGCTGACCCCGCTGGATGGAGGCAAGACAAAACTGCTTTCGTCCGTAAGGGCGGAGACTTCGTAATGTACGACCTCTCACCTACTTCTGGCGCGTTCGTTTTTTCCGCGATGCTGAACAAAGGCCATCGTTTGCAATGGGTGCTCAACTGCATCGATGTGAACAACTACATTCTCTTCCAGATGGATGACAACAATTTCTATCGCACCGTCGTCAAGAACGGTCTGAAGGGAGAGGCGATCAAAATCCCGCACAAGAACGAGAGGAAGAGTTTCCGGACGATTCACATTCGCGTGGAACCAAATGAGATCGTCCACCAAATCAGGCAAGGAGACGCTTGGGTTGTTCTTGATCGCTGGGCTCCCGCCGGAAGCGATTTAAGTCTCGGCAAGTTTGGCTTTTACATTCCCGGCAGCGATGAGGTGACGATCTCCAACTTCGGTCACTATGTTGACTTGAGCACGCGCTAGCGGCTTTCCTAAAGTTGTAGCAAAACCCAGTAAGGTTGGCGGAGGGAAAATCACAATGCATTCCTTAAGCCGGCGTGATTTTATGCGAATCGGCTCCGGCTCCGTCGCTGCCGGCGCCGCAGTGAAGTTCACTCTCCTTGAACCCGCAGCATTATGGAGTGCCGGGCGAGCGGTCCCGCCCAGCGACCGCGTTCGCTTTGCCGCAATCGGCTCTGGTACCCGGGGATGCGAACTTCTGCAAGCCTCTCTAGCTGTGCCCGGTGTCGAATGCGTTGCCGTCTGCGATCTTTATGACAGTCGCCATGAGGCGGCGCAGGAAAGCATTCAGAAACAAGTCCCGGCAACGCGCAACTACAAAGAGATTCTCGACCGCAAGGATGTCGACGCCGTGATTGTGGCCGTCCCGGACCACCAGCATCGCCGTATCGTGGTAGACGCTTGCGCGGCCGGCAAAGACGTCTACTGCGAAAAGCCAATGTCGCACAACGTTGAGGACGGCTTCGCCATGGTGGAAGCGGTGCGCAAAGGAAATCGCATCATGCAGGTGGGCAGCCAGCGCGTGAGCTCCATCGTTTATGAAAAGGCGCGCGAACTCTATGCGTCGGGAGCGCTCGGCGACGTGTTCTTCATCGAAGGTTCGTCAGACCGCAACTCGCCCAGCGGCGCCTGGGTTTATCCGATTCCGCCCGATGCCAGCGAGCAAACCATCGACTGGAACGCATTCCTCGAAAGCGCGCCCAAACGTCCGTTTGACGCCGCGCGATTCTTTCGCTGGCGCTGCTTCGCCGATTACGGAGAGGGTCTGGCCGGCGATTTGTTCGTACACCTGCTTTCCGGAATCCACTTCATCTCGGGAACCAATGAGCCGGCAAAGCGCGCGCAGTCTAGCGGTGGGCTGTTTCGCTGGAAGGATGGCCGCGACTTTCCGGATTTGATCGAGACGTTTTATGATTACCCGAAATTCCGCGTAGTACTTCGCTGCAATCTGAATAATGCGGGTGGTGAGCCGATCAAGTTCCATGGCACCAAAGGCACCATGGAAATCAATGGGCAGACGCTCACCTTCACACCCCAGGATGTAAGTCCCCAGCCGGAAGGATATTCGCTGAAAGGCTGGCCGGCACGGTTGCGCAAAGAATATCTGGCACAGTGGACCGCCGAACATCCGCCGAGCGGGCCGCTCGACTACCAACCGGTCGAGGCCGAGACTTTCAGCGCGCCCCAAGGCTACAGCGATGTCTCGGCCCATCAGGCAAATTTTTTCAACGCTGTTCGGACCCGCAAGCCCACTGTAGAAAACGAGGAGTTTGGCAACAATGCGGCGATCGGCTGTCACCTCGCCAACTACGCTTATTTTAAGAACGCCATTGCAACCTGGGATGCCAATGCGAAAGTGATCCGAGGATAGAAGCTGGCTCAGCGATTTTCTTACACGATTTTTTTACAATAGTAATAGTAAGGATCGGGGGGTCTAACTTCATGCGTCGCATTTCGCGAAGAACTTTTCTCAAAACCTCTGCCGCCTCGGCCGCATGTGCGGCACTTTGGAACAGCGTACCTCGGCTGATGGCTAATGCCCTGGGCCTGCCGCTGGGCTTGCAGTTGTACTCGGTAAGGGACATTCTCCCCAAGGACTACGAAGGCACACTCCAACAACTCGCCGCAGTCGGCTACCGCGAAGTGGAAGCCGCTGGATTCTTCGGCCACACGGCCAGTCAAGTGAAGCAGGCGATGGACCGCGCCGGCCTGCACTGCGTGAGCGCCCACTATTCCTTGAAGGATCTTCTGCCCAAGCTGGATGAAACAATTCAATTCGGAAAAAATCTGGGCCTCAAGTACGTTGTATGCTCGTCACCCATGCCGAAGGATCCGTCGCGCGTCAAGGATCCCAGCTCCCGCGCGGCGCGCGAGGCTATGACGCTCGACGACTGGCGCTGGAACGCGGAGCAGTTCAATCGCATCGGGGAGAAAATAAACGTGGCAGGAATGCGTTTCGCGTATCACAACCATACTCCCGAGTTCCACTCAGAGAACGGCGTCATGTTTTACGACGAGTTGTTGAAGCGAACCGAACCGGCGAACGTTTCCATGGAGCTGGATTGCGGCTGGGCTGCGGTGGCCGCTCAAAAACCCGCGGAGCTTTTGACCCGCTATGCCACCCGGATTTCCATGCTGCACGTGAAAGATTTCAAGATCGGCCATGGAGTGGCGCCGTTACCAGAACCGCCATCCACCGAGATGGGTCACGGCGCGATCGACTACCGGCCCATCTTCGAGGCGGCAAAAAGGGCCGACAACATCGAGCATGCCTTCGTGGAGCAAGAGGAGTTTGACATGCCCATGATGGAAGCGCTCAAAATCGACGCCGACTACATGCGCGCGTTGTCGTAACTTAGCGCAGTGCGGCCCGGATCGCGAAGTCAAGGCCGACCATCAGGACCGCAGAACCCGGAATCACGAGCAGCGCCGTTTTCAAGCGCCGCGGGTCCCCGCCTGCAATCATGCCGATGATGCGCGAGCTGACCGCCAGCCCAGTCCAACCGCAGGTAACGACAAAGCCGATCGCGGTGCCTGTCATGCGCGGGAAGGCGTCTCCTACAATTGCGATGGTGGTGGGGAACACGGGCGCCATCGCAACTCCCAGTATAAAAACGAGCGCGTAAGCGGCCCCTGCTCGGTTCGTTCGCAGCAAGACGAAACTCGTTACTGCCATTGCCGCCGATGCCATCAGCGTGACTGTGATCGCGGGGACCCGCGTGAGAACGGGTAGGATCCCGACGCGGCCAATGAGTAAGCCGAGGGCGAATCCTAAAGAAAGGATGTTCAGCGCGCGCGATTCGGGGACGCCCTGCGCGATCAAGTGCCGCGGCAACCAGTTCCAGATGCCCACTTCGCAGCCGATGTAGAGAAAGAGAAATAGTCCGATCAGAAACAGCAGCGGATGTCCCAGCACGGGAGCCGCATCCGCGAGCACGAAGCGTCCCGCGCCAGTGGGCGCAGGCATTTTGGTAAGAGCCTGAATCGCCAGCGTGACTACCGTTAGCGCGGCAACCGTATAGCAGAGACGAATCCACTTTCTCTGAAACAAATTGGCGGAGATAAATGGAGTGGCGAGTCCGCCTAATCCAAAGAAGAGATTTACCATGTTCAGCGCACTCGCACGGTGAGTCTCGCTCACATCGCTGACCAAAGCGTTCGCGCCGGTTACCACGATGCCTCCACCCACTCCCAGCAGAAATAGAAAGACCACAATGCTGCGAAACCCTGTGGAGCGTGGCAACGCGAAGAGCGCAATCGAAATGAACGCGAGGCCAAGTATCAGGCCGGCTTTCTTACCCTCATTATCGAGCAGCGGCCCGACTGCGAGCGACGCGATGATGAGTCCCAACGCCTGCGCGAAAGCGATCGTGCCATTTTGGCTGGGCGTTAAGTGGAAACGGTCCGACAGGTCAGGCAGAATAGTGCCCAACATCGCGGCGATCATCCCATAAATGAAAATGGCGAGTATGGCGGCGAGGATCAATCCCTATCCTTTCAATTGCGAATTAAACTGCGGGCACTTCTACCCACCTTCGCGTTCGAGAGCTCTCAAGAGAAGCATTGACGATCTTCAATTGCCGCAGTCCATCGATGAACTGCGGATATTCGGCAGCGGTGCCTGCGTCGCCGATTGCAGCGTAGAAACGCCGGAAGACCTGCTTGAATGTGTCGTCATAGCCCTCGCTGTGGCCGCCGGGAAGATCGGCGTAGCTCCGTGCCCCAGCCTTGAGCAGCGAAGGATCCTTCACGAGAATCTGATTGCCCGCATCGCGGTGCCCCACCCAGAGTTCGTCGGGACGTTCCTGGTTCCACGCCACGGAAGATCGCGTGCCGCAGATCTCAATGCTGAGGCAGTTCTTGCGCCCGGCGGAAACCTGGCTGGCGCTCACGCTTCCACGCGTGCGATCGCCCATGCGGAAAATCACGGCGCCAAAATCTTCCGTATCCACGGCAGTCTCAACATAATCCTCCGGGCGGAGTTGCTTGTTCGAGAAAGTTTCGGATGAGTGTTTTGGCTGCTTACGCTTCGGATGGAACGTTTGTAAATCGGCGCAGAGAGAAGTCACGCGCAAACCGGTGACGTGCTCGGCCATGTCAAACCAGTGCGAGCCAATATCCGCCATGCAGCGGGATGGGCCCCCGGATTTGGCATCGACGCGCCAGTTCCAGTCGGTGTCGTATAGCAGCCAATCCTGGAAATACGTGCCCTGCGCCACCAGAATTTCTCCCAGATCGCCGTCTTCCCGCATGCGTCTCATTTGCTGCACCATCGGGTAGTACCGCAAGTTGTGGCAGACACAGTTGCGGACTGCCTGACGCTCGGCAAGCGCCACGAGTTCTTCACCTTCTGCAACCTTGGTCGCCAGTGGCTTTTCGCAGATGACGTGCTTCCCTGCTCGCAGCGCTTCCTTGGCCATCACAAAGTGCTGTGCGTTCGGAGTGCAAATGTGGACGGCGTCGATCGCCGGATCGCGCAGGATTTCTGAGTAGTCGGCTGTAATTGTGGGAAGAGAAAATCCCGCGCCTAACCGTCGCGCCGCATCCGCATTTCTGCCGGCGACCGCAACTGCCTCAACGAACTCCAGGCGCCGCACCGCTTCGAGATGAACGCGCCCCATGAAGCCGGTACCAATGATTGCTGTCCTGATCGGTTTCATTCTTTATTTTTAGGCTACACCCACCAGGCAGCAGCAGGCCGCTCGCGGATCACAATGCTGTTCAGAAATTCCGCGGCTTTGGCCAGGCCCTCTTGCGGCGAAAGCAGGCTGTCCTCGTGCTCGATGGAAAGAACGTTGTCGTAGCCAAACATGCGCAGCGTGGAGATGAACTCCCTCCACCACTCGGCGCCATGACCGTAGCCGCAGGTTCGAAAAATCCAGGAACGCGCGCGTTCGTCGGTATACGGCTTGGTGTCCAGCACCCCAGCGCGCGGTAAGTTGGCCGGATATATCTGCGTGTCCTTGGCATGTACGTGGAAAATCGCGCCCTCAAGAACTCGAACTGCTGCGATGGGATCGATGCTCTGCCAGAAAAGGTGACTGGGATCGAAGTTGCAACCCACGCTCGGTCCCGCGATCGAGCGCAGCCTCAGCATCGTCTCCGGACTATAGACCACGAATCCGGGATGCATCTCAATCGCGATCTTCACCCCATGGTCTGCGGCGAACTTCGCATGCTCGCTCCAGTAAGGCGCAACCACTTCCTCCCACTGCCAGGCGAGAACCTTCAGATAGTCCGGAGGCCATGGACACGTAACCCAGTTCGGAGCCGTAGCCTGCGGCGAATCGCCCGGGCATCCTGAGAAATCGATCACAACCGGGATGCCAAGTTTTTCGGCGAGCACAATCGTTTTGCGGCTGACCTCGCGGTCGTGTTGCGCACGGGCCTTATCAGGATGCAGCGCGTTGCCATGACAACTCAGCGCGCTGATGCTAGCGCCGTGATCCGCGAGAATCCGCCGAAACTCAGCGAGGGCTGACGAATCGTCAAGCATCGAGAGCTTGCAGTGCGCATCACCAGGATAGTTGCCGGTTCCCAACTCTACGGTATCAATCCCCAGTGTTTTTAGTTTCTCCAGAACCGCCGCCAGGGGCAGTTGCGACAGCAACGGCGTGAATACTCCGACTCGCATAAAGATTTCTATCTCCGGTTCTATCTTTCAAGATGAGACGGCCGCGCCCAACTTTCCTGCCAAACTGCATCTCATTTAATCTCAGCTTCTTCCGCTGGCAGCAACTGATAGCTTACGAATGCCAATTTCAAGCTATCAGGAGACCATGAGGGTACGTTCATCGTCCCCTGACCTCCGAAAAGTTTGACGAGCACAGTGATCGGTCGATCGATTTTCCCATCGCTCACGTCCATGATGCGCAGTTGCACATCCTTATTAGGGGGATGGCCCGTGACCTCAGGCCCGTAGGAAATGAAAACCATCCACTTGCTGTCCGGAGAGATGTGCGGGAACCAGTTATTGAACTCGTCGAATGTAACCTGTTCCTGTGCGCTTCCGTCAGAACGCATGCGCCAGATCTGCATGTGTCCGGTGCGCTCGGAGTTGAAGTAGATATATTTTCCGTCAGGCGAATATTCCGGTCCATCGTCGAGACCCTTGGCGGTAGTCAGGCGCGTCTCATCACCACCGGCGAAGGGGATCGTGTAGATATCAAACTCGCCGCTGCGCTGTCCGACAAAGGCTAGAGTCTTCCCGTCGGGCGACCAGCCGTGCCAATACGATGGAGAATTTTTCGTGACCAGCTGAGGCGTGCCACCGCCAATGGGCACGATGTAGACACTCGATTGATGATCTGGCTGGGAACCGTCGCTGATCGCCAACCAATGCTCATCGGGAGAAATGCCATGATCATTATTGCAGTGAACGGCCGCGCCGGTATCGATGGTCGCAGGAGTGCCGCCATTGACTGGCAGCTTTAGAATGTGCCCGTCCCGGTTGAACAGAAAACTCGTCCCATCATGCGTCCAATTGGGCGCTTCGAAGTGACTGCCATCCGTATAAACGATCCGGCGATCGGTGGAGGCGATGGCCACTGTCTCCAGCGTGCTGAACAGCACCGGAGGCGCCGCGCTGGCGGCGGGAGTGGCCATTTCAACATTGGTGAACACCGCCTTCTCAACGACGTCCTTATCATGCGAGCAGACGCCGATACCAACGTAAAACGATCCCGGCAGCGGGAGCTTGATCGACGCTCCCGAGGGCCGCAACGGCCCACCCGCGGCCGCTCCCAGAAACACATAAATGAAGTCGCCACGCTTCTCGATGCGCAGCCTCTGCGGCCTTGAGAGATTGGACTGAATCTCATGCGTGATGGAACCCTTAACCTCACGGTATTGCAGCGAAGCGAGCCCGTCCCCGTGCAAAGCCACATCAGCGTACGCCGAATCGGCATCGAGGCTTTGCCGGATCATCAGCACCGCCTTGCGGTGCGCAGCCTCGCTCTTCTTCGGGAAGGTGACGTCCGCCGTCAACGCGATATCACCCGAGACTTGCTTCCATGCAAAGTGAAACGCGTCCGAGGTGAACCACATGTTCTCGCCACTGCCAGTCAGGGTGTATGTATGGTCCGCGGAATCGTATCGCGCAGATCCGGCGTGCAGCGTCGTGCCAATATCAGAGTGATTCTGGAAAATACCGAGAGGGGAGTTCGCAGCTTGTGCGATGGTCAGGCAACTGAGCAAAAGCGTGACGAGGAGAATTCCGCTGAGGAAGAATGCGAATCTGAAAATGGATCTCCGCACGATGGCAACGCCTCCAACCGTCCCACGGAAAGGTAGGGCGGTCGGAGCAAATTGTCAATCCAGCCACGAGCCGTAATCGACCTCTACTTGCGCTCTGTGTCCTTCAGGAACGTTCCCTCTTGCAGTTCGGTGAACGCCCGCTGCAATTGCTCCTGCGTGTTCATGACGATCGGGCCGTACCACGCCACCGGCTCCTCCAGCGGTTTGCCTGAGACCAGCAGAAACCGGATCCCATCGCTCCCAGCCTGCACCGTGACTTCATCACCCCGATCAAAAAGGACGAGCGAGCGATTATCCGCTTCCACGGGCGGATGGGTATCCGACCATTTCACCGCCTCGGTCGGCACCGCCAGCGGCCCAGACGCGTTACAAAACTTGCCAGCTCCGCCAAAAACGTAGGCAAAAGCGTGGCGCGTCGTCTCGACCGGCAGAGTTTTTCTCTTGCCTGGAGCAACCGACACATCCAGATAAATCGGATCCGCGGCGATCCCATCCACCGGGCCACGCTTGCCCCAAAAACTTCCGCAGACGATCCGAACGTGGGTTCCATCGTCGTCCGTGACCTCTGGGATCTCTCCGGTCTTCACTTCCTGATAGCGCGGCGCAGTCATTTTCAGCGCTGAGGGAAGATTCGCCCACAACTGGAATCCATGCATCCGCCCTGCACGATCGCCCTTTGGCATCTCCTGATGGATAATCCCGCTGCCTGCCGTCATCCACTGCACGTCGCCGGCCGCGATGGCGCCTTTGTTCCCCATGCTGTCCCCATGCTCGACCGTTCCCGCCAGCACATAAGTGATGGTTTCAATGCCACGGTGCGGATGCCAGGGAAATCCCGCCAGATAGTCCTCAGGAACGTCGTTGCGGAAATCATCGAGCAAGAGGAATGGATCGAAATCCTTGGTGTTTCCGAAACCGAACGCGCGGCGCAGATGCACTCCCGCGCCTTCCAGAGTCGGCTTCGCCTGAACCAGCCGCCTAACCGGTCGAATCGACATACGCATCCTTTCTCAAGAAACTTTGGATGTCGAGCCTCTCAGCAAGGATTCGTAGGACTAATTTTGGAGAATGACCTTCTCAGTCCGAAGCTTGCCGGATTCAACGACTTAGAAATGCTGGTAGCGCTACCGGGAATCGAACCCGGGTTTGAAGATTGAGAATCTTCCGTCCTAACCCCTAGACGATAGCGCCACGTGCACTGTTTATGCGGGTTTGACGACCTTGCCCTTGAGTGCCCTGCGGCCCAGTTTACCCAAACTATACCTTACAGTTTGGGGTGGAAGATTTTTGGCAGCAGCCACTTCCCAAGCCTGCATTGCGCCCACCACATCGGCTGGGTTGACGATATGATAGCGGTCAAACACAGCGCGGGTTTTGTGGCCAGTAATCTTCATGGCGATGCGTTCGGGCACGCCCGCAACTGTCACCAAATTGCGTACAGCCGACCTGCGCAGATCGTGCAGCGTGAGGCCTTCATAGCGCGGGTCGTAGGGCTTACCTTCCACTTCGATGATACGGCCCAGCCCAGCAGCGGCGCAAGCCCGGTTCCACTCTTTGCGCAGGTTTGTCACGTCGAACACCCGCCCCGTCTTGGGCTGCTGGCGCTCCAGTATCGCAACGAGTTCCGATGGTAGCGGCACAACGCGCGCTTCGTCACCCTTGGTCTGATCCGCTTCCAACCAGATACAGCGCCGCTGCAAATCCACCTGATGCCATTCAATCAAGGCAGCCTCGCCACTGCGCCCACCGCAGTGATAGAGGAACAACACGTAGGGCCGGAGGTGCGTGGGCAGGTGGCGCAACAGCGTTGTAAATTGCTCCAGCTCCACAAAGCCCTTGCGCGCTGGCGGTTCCTTCAGCAAGCGGATAACTGGGACAGCCGTGATCTTGCCCTCTTCGTGAGCAATCTTCAACATGCGCCGCAGGCACGCCAAGCTGCGATTGATTACGGCATTGCCTGCGCCTTCCTTCTGCCGCTGCGCCACAAAGGCGCGTCCCGTATCAGTGCCGATGTCCACCACCTTGGGACCGGGGTGTTGGTCGTCGTACTGGAAAAAGGAATCAAGCTGGGGAAGCCCCACAATGGTTTCTTCGCCATCCTTGCGCGGGCGCAGCGATTTGTTCCCCTTCTCTACGTAGTTGGCCAGCAAGCCTGCGCGCAGATCGCGGTACGTCAGCTTGCGCATATCCACCAGCGGCACCAGCCCCTTGTTTTGCACCTTGTCCATCTGATCGCGAAGGAACGCTTCTGCTTCCTTCTTCACATCCGCGCCTGTGGACATGCTGATCTTGCGCCCGTTGTGGTAGAAGCGCGCGTGCCAGTAAGGGCTGTTTTTCAGCTTGATAAGTGAACCCATCCCGTGTGTCCGTCGTGCCATGCAACTTAGTCCTCCTTTACCCGATAAATCTTATGCCCTATACCCACTTAGGCAGAGATCACTGTAGTAACCAGCAAAGGTGTTACTAAGCAGATAAAGCCTAGCCAAAGAAAGGAGTTGCAAAGTGGCTGGGTAATTGCTTAGACTATTGACACTGGATAGATTGCGTGCGGCAGTACAAGCGGAACCGTGGGCTGGTGCCCCACCGTGCGCGCCGTTGATCCTGTGGGCTTGCCAGCCGGACTCCCGGTAGCCCAGCGGGTTGTAAACCCCGCCCTTCCAAACAAGCCCCATCCGGGGTTTTTCACTTGGCAAACAAAAACAAGATACATCCCACACCTGCGCCCGCAATCCAGCCGCGCCTGTTGGACGTAAACGCAGCAGCAAACTATTTAGGCACCACAAGCTGGTGCGTGCGCAAGTTAGCTTGGGCGAAAGACGTTCCACATATCAAGCTGGGAAAGAAGATCGTTTTTGACATCGTTGATCTTGACGCTTTCATTGGGCGCGCGAAAACGGGCAAGGTGTACGGCACCGCTTGCAATGCCGCTGGGATGGCGCGCGCATAGATCGACAGCCATTAATGTTTGATTCTTACCCCAGCCTTGCAACCTGAGTTTGTACCCCCAGCGCCGTAACAGGCCGCTGGGTTTGTACGCTGTGAGCGCGTGGCAAAGCCGCGCGACGTAGTAAACAGATTTCCTTGCGTGCAATAGCGCGCACCCAATTTGCAAGGTTGGGCTGAAGTGCAACTACGGATGGGAAAGGGTAAAAGTTTATGGGCGAAGCGATTTTAGATTTCAGACAAGTTTTGTGCGTGCTGCAACACGCCAAAAATCACGCGGCCCGCGTGATGCCCTTGTGCACCCCAGTACGCGAGTACTGGGGTGCCCATCCGATACCCAAAGGATGATGGGCGATGAAAAACACAAAGCAACCTTCCGTTATAAAGGCCGTGCGCGATTTGCGCAGCGTGCCCCCGCAGGTTTATGCCCGGCCCAGTGATGGCCGCAAACTGGCACACCTATGCCGTGAGCGCCGCGCGCTGGTGCTGCAAATGGCCACGTATGCAGACGCTGATGGCAGCGGGATATTTCCAAGCGAATACACGCTGGCCCGTGATCTGGGCAAATCGCGCCGCGCTGTGGTGTACCTGATGGCCCATTTAATCGAAATGGGTTTTGTTGAAAACGATGGCTGGCAAAACTTTGGGGAAAAACACACCCGCAGGCGCAGGCTAAGAATTGACCGCATACTGGCCGCAGCCACGCCCGAAGCACTGCGCAAGATTGGGGCACCCACTGCGCAAGATTCGCAGGGGCACTGCGCAACATTGGCGGAGCCACTGCGCAAGATTGGGGCACCCACTGCGCAAGATAGCTATTGCGCACAACCGCCAGCCTTACCGATACAACCGCCCACACACACCGGGGGTGCGTGTGTAGATTCAAAACCGCTGGCAGCCAAGGATGCATGGGAGCAGGCAATGCGCTGGGTGCCACCTGATATGCGCGCGTCCGGGTGGAAGCGTGGGGAAGAATCCCGCGCCGCTGATCTGATCGCCCAGCATGGCTGGGAAAAGTTTGTGGCAGCGGTGCGCCTGTACTGGAAGGAAAAGGGCAGCGCCTTTTTCGACAAAACAGAATACAAGTGGAGTGGTTTTTTGATCGGGGCCGCAGGCTGGGTGGCTGATGTAACGCCCGATATGCTGCGGCATCAGGCACAACAGCGCGAACTGAAAACCAACCCGGATGCCAAGGCCGCCGAAGCTGCGCGCCTTGAAGCCCACGTGGCAAAGCAGAAGGCAGATCAAGCAGCGCGCATGGAACCACCCCAAGACGATTACGCAGTGGAACAACAGCGCCGCGCCAAGGTTGTGCACGCTGCGGTGCTGGCAGTGCTGGCTGGCCAAGATGTGGCACCCCCGGATGAAATGCGCGATGAACTGGGCGGATATACCACCATAACCTTCAAGGGCAACGAGATTACCGTGGATGAGGAAACAGGCAAGCTGGTGGCGCGCCCCGTGGTACCACCTGCAAAGAAGCCGCGCATCTGGGATACGGCCAACGCAGGCGCATAACACGGCGCTGGGAATGGCGATGGCAAGCATTGACCGACAAACCGCAGCGTTACGCTGGCCCCAGTACGATGTGGTCGGGAAAGGCCGCTGCGCCGTGGTGATCGAGTGCCAGCGCCGCGTGGTGCTGGTTGAATCGCCACTGGAAGCAAACGCGGTGGCCGGGCAATCATGCGGGCAAGGTTGCAGCCACGTTGTGAACCCATACGGAAACTGGCACAAGCAACGCACGCTGGACCGTGGACAAACTTACTGCGCAGGCACACTGGCCGCGCTGATGGAAGATTAGATGGCAAGCAGCAGGTGGACGCCAGCAGGCGCAATGTACCTGCCGGACGGAACGGACAAAACGGACTATTACTGGGATGCCGATGAAGTGCGAGCAAAAGCGAAAGTTCAAAAGCGGTATCGACGCGCTGGACTTCAACCGCAAGCAGCGCGCCAAGTATCGCAACGAGCGCAGGCAGCACCATTACCGCTGCCCGGAATGCGGCTGGTGGCATCTGGCAACAGATCGCGGCGCAGTAAAGCCCGCACCAACAGTGGCCGTGCTGCGGCGCAGGCTATCAAAGGCCGAGCGCAAAATGCGCAAGGCAGTGGAGCAGTACAAAGCAGAGCAGCGCGCCGTACTGCGCCTGCTGGGGATTAACCGCATATGTCGGATGTAACGGTGACAATATCGGGATTGGATGAGCTGGAAAAAGCCTTGGAGGCCATTGACGATAAGCTGGCCACCAAGTACGTGCGGGAAGCCGTGCGCGAAGGTGGCAAAGTGGTCAAGGCCGAAATGGTTACGATGGCACCGCGTGGCGAAACAGGATTGCTGGCCGAGCACTTTGATGTGCGCACTGGGAAAACCAAGGGCGAGCCGCGCGCCGTGTCCGCATACATCGGTCCAAATTCGCGCGAGATCATACACACCCAAAGTGGTGGCAAAACATCCGGGCTGCCACGCACCGCTGCGTTCATCAGCAGGCTGCTGGAGTTTGGCAGCATCAGGATGCCCAAGCACCCGTTCCTGACTGCAGCGTGGGAAGCCTGCAAGGGCCGGGCACTTGATCGCATGCTCGAAGTGTTGCGCAACAGGTTGCAAGACTGATGCCCACACTGCGCCGCTGACGGCTGTAACAGGCGCTGGCCTTTATGGTCAGCAACCAAGCGGATGCTGGCCGACTTTGCCCGTGCGATGATCTGCCACAAACTGTGTTTCCCAGAGCACAGCGCAAGGAGCCGAATACGCATCGTCGGCCAGCGCCGATACCCACCCGCAAGGAATCCGGAAAATGATGAACACCACAACAGCCCAACGCATCGCCAAGCTGCGCCGCGCATTTCGCCCGGCCCATGATCGCCAAGCCCTGACCCAGATAGAACTGCTGATACAAAGCCCAGCGCCACGGCTGACGCCATCGCGCGTAATCTATGGCAGGCCGCTGGTTGCAGCCCGGCCCGGCAGGATAGAAACACCACGTTAGATAAAAGACCACACACAGGCACAGACAAGCCCGTACAGCAGCGTGCACCAGTGCGATGGCCGCCAGCAGCACCCCAGCATAGTCAATGCGACAGCGCGCAATCCTGTGCGTTTTCCAGTGTGTTTATAGGCTGATCGTGCAGCGTTTGCAGCAGTGTGCTTGGTGGCTGTGTGGCCGTGTAAGTGGGTGTAAGTGCCTGTAGGTGCCCAGTTACACGTGCTTACGCATCGCCTAAGTGCTGCATCGTCATATGGATGCAGCGGAGGGGATAGGGGGGCTCTTTTTGATTTCACCCAGTGTGCGCCTAGCATCGCCCAGTTTTTTGCGTGTGAAGTGAGCAAATCGACCCGGAAATCTTATCCAATGTGCCCGGCAGCAGGCCGGATGTGCAGCCAATCACCAAGCAACAAGCACCAAACACCAACCCGTAACACCTGCCTGCCTTCCTGATGCCAACACCAGACCCAGTTTCCGCAGGCCGTAAGGGCGGGCAATCCCGCAGCGCCGCAAAGGCCGCTGCCGCGCGCCGCAACGGATTCCAACGCAAGCCACGCCCGGATGACGCAGCCTTGCTGCCGGGCTGCGGGTGTGTTATCCCACCCGGCCCAGCGCCGCAGGGATACCCGCGCCCAGTGATCGTGGTACCACCCAAGAACGGAGGCCAGTGATGCCATCAGGCGGGCACAACAAAAAGTCAGCGACCGAGCACTGGCTGCGTGGCGATAAGCCAGCACCAGCGCCGCAGGAATCTGCCGTTGCTGCTGGCCGCCCAAAGTTTCCCAAGGGCATGGGACTGGAAGCCAAGCGGGTGTTCAAGCGGCTGGTGGGCCAGCTTACCGTGCGCCGCACCTGCACCGAAGGCGACATGCAGGTGTTGCACCTGTACGCGGAACTGCACGTGCGCTGGGTTAAGGCGCGCCGCAAGGTTGATGAACTTGGCGAAGTGGTCACGGACACGCGGCTGGATAGCAACGGCACCGCGCACGAAGTGCTGCGCAAAAATCCTTGGCTGACCGTGGCGCAGGAAAGCGAAAAGCAGATGCACAACATACTGCGCGACCTTGGGCTCACACCCAACGCGCGCACCAAGGTTAAGCCCACCACCGACCCGCAGCAGCCCGTGCCTGTAAGCCCGGAGGAAGCTTTCTTTAACCGCTTGGATCAACCGCGCGCCACGCAGCCCGCACCTGATCTGGCGGACTTTGACATGCCGGAGGTAAAGCAGTGAACCGCGACGATCTGCTGCGCCTGCTGGCCGCACAGGTGTACTGCCAGCACAACGGCAAACTGCCGATGCCTGACGCAATCAAGGTCGCGGAAGCGGCGCTGGCCGAAGTTGACTTACAACTGGCGTGCCGCACACTGGGGCCAGTGCAGTGATCGTGCGCAGCACTATTGTGTTGATCGTGCTGGCCGCCAACGTGGCCGCAGAGGTTGTGGTGATCGTGGCGCTGTGGCGTGCTATCCGCAGGGTGCGGCGCGGGCTGTAACAGCGCGTGGAAATTTTGTAAGAGCAGGTGCAGTACAGCAGGTGCAGTACAGAACGAACAATGAGGAGGAAGTTATGCAAATCAGATACAAGGCAACTGGCGAAATGCAGCACGTTGCCCAAAACGACCCCACCACCCAGATGTTGATTAAGGCCGGGCTGGTGGAAGTAGTGCCACCCCCAGCCATCGTTTATGGCGTGAAGTTTTCGGTGGTGCTGCGCGATTGCTACAGCCGCAACAATGGCCAAGGGCAGAGCGTGCCAGCGGACAAAACTGTGGCAATCCAAATGGTGAAAACGCCCGGCGACGAAATTAACTGGTACATGCACCACCCCAGCGGCGCTAAGGAATCGTTCAAGCGAATGGGTTTTGATTGCCCGCAGGATGTACTCGACCAGTACAAAAAAATCTGGGGCAAGGACCAGCCCAATCTGGCCCCAAAGGATGAACGCAAGCCACAGCGCAACGGCCAAGGCATCTTGGTTGGTGATTGGGGCGACAGGTAAAGGAGATCAACATGGCAACCCAAGATATTTACGCAATCACCGCAGCAGATCGCAAGGACGCGGAACAGCGCGCGGCCACGATCAAGGAACTTAAAACACCAGAACAGCGCAAGGCATTTGTGCGGCGCTGGCTGCTGAACCTGCCTGATCTTAGGCTCAGGCTGCGTGCAACCAAGCTGACGCGGGAGCTTGCGAACGATGCCATCCTTGAAAGCCGGGCGCAGTTGCGGCAGGAATTTGATGTGTTCCTGCTCAGCCTTAAGATCGCCCGGCAGGATAAGGGCAGCAAGTTAACGCCACAGGATGTGCGCCAAATCGCGGCCCAGTACAGCCCCGAGATGCGTGCATACCTTGGGCGCATCCAAGCGATGCAAGAAAGGCGCGGTGCGTGATGCAGGCGACTATGCAGTACATCCGATACACCAGCGATGACCATTTCCTGTTCGCGGAAGATCAAAACCTTTTGGCGCAGGCGGCCCAAATGTTGGGCCACCCACTAACGGACAACGAGCGTGCGCAGATCGTGGCCGCCATCAAAGCAGCCCGGCCCAACATGTTGAGCGAAGATGCACTGCGCGCAGTAGTGGCCACGCTGCTGCAACCTGCACCAGCAGCGCGTGTGCGCGGCAGGCAGACGGTTTTCATTTAACGAGATTGCACATGGTGGCTGCATGTTGCACGGGGCCGCCAGCGGGAGGCCGCTCATAACCCGTGCAGCTCCTCAAAAAGGGGCCGGACTTCATCTACCCGGCCCCTATTTTTTCCCCGTATCAGATCGCTGGTTAATCATGCAAACCTGTGAGCAGTACCTAACGTTCGACCCGTATCAGTTTGCGGGCCGTATGAACCGACCCGTGCACGCGGAACTGGGCACTGATGGCGAGATTCGCAGCACTGGAATTGCTTTTGAAGATTATGACCGCATGCACACCCGCACGCACAAACTGGCCCCCAGCCGCAAACTGCAAACGCCCACGTGGGCGGTAAACGATCGACAGTTCCAGCAGGTGATTGCGCGGTACATCGAGCGCCGCGCCAATCGTGGCGGTGGTGGCCTTGCTCCTATGGGCGCTGGCACACCTGCGGAACGCATCGCCCGCGCCGAACAGCACATCCGCACCACTGCACCGCAACACGTGGAAACCCTCAAAATGCTTGGGGCGCGGTACATGGCAATGAAGCGCGATGGCGCGCCAGCAACAGCCCTGCGCGAACTGGAAATCCAGATCGAAAACGTTGATACAAGCCTGCGCATGGTTACGCACCCCGCAGCAACGGTCTCAACGGTGGCGTACTTTTTTTACCGCTGTGGATTCGACAGCGTGGGGGTGGCGCAGCGTTGCCACCTCAAACCACCGCACGTGCGACAAATCCACTTCCGATTAAACGCGGTGGCCGCCGAGCTTGGTTTTGCCCCAGCAAAGGTGAAGCCTGCCACAGTGCCCCCGGTTAAGCACGTGCGCGGCCCGCACCAAAAAACGGAAGCCTACGCCCGGATGATTGCGCGCTGGTATGCGGAAGGGAAAACGTATCAGCAAGTACGCGCGCTAACAGGTGGGATGGCCGAAAACACCATCCTGCGGCTGCTGCGCCAGTACGGGCTGTACACCAAGCGCCCGTTGGGGCCGAACCCGACATTTGATACGGCGCGCGCTGCTGATCTGTTGGCGCAGGGGCTCAGCTACGGCAAGGCCGCGCAGAAATTGGGCCTTTCTGAAAAATCTGGCTCTTCGTTGCGCCGGGTAATGCTGCGCAGGGGATGCAGCAACGGGCGGCCGTCAAACGTGCAGGTGCACGCAGATCGTGCCGCACTGGTGGCCAGCCCGGAATTTGTGGCGCTGTTCGAACGGGCTCGCCTCCGTATGCACAACCCTAACCGGGTCGCCTGCAAGCGGGGGCACCCGATTTGCACAGCCAATGCTCACGTGGGCGATTTGCGGCGCATGGGCACTTACGCTTGCGACTTGTGCAACCAAATTGTTCAAGCTGCGTATCACGCCAAAAAGTGGAGATAGACGTCAAAAGCGCCCACGCGGCAGATTCGCTGCCGAATCACCGGCATCGAAGCAATCTTTCGAAACTGTCGCTCAAGCGTACGCTGGTTTGGGCAGTTTCTTAGGCAACGAAAGACATAAGGGAACGATGACGCGCGCGATCCCCGCAGCACTCTCCTGGATGCGCTCTCGACATCCGGCCTCGTCTGTCGTCCACTCCGGTGTTTTCTTGACAGCATCCAACAAGCCCAATGCAATTAATGCCAGGCCATACTTAAAGACAAATTCGACCGCAACTTCTTCTTCTGCTGGACGCAGACTCTTGGCTTCCGACAGGAGACGTGACCCTTTGTTGAGAAGCAGCTTCAGTCTTCCAGATTGCGGGTCTTTTTCAAGTGTGATCGGCGGTGCGTCTGGCCCGTGATCAACTTCGGTAATATTTGGGCGGCTTGGCCCTGCTTGCACCTTCGGATCAGGCTTTGGCTTAGGTTCGTGTTCGGATTCGGTGACCTCCTTTGGAGCGACCACGTGCCCATTTATGGTGAGGTTAAATGGGCCACTGCCTTTGTTATCCGTGATCACTGCTTCGATCTTCAACAAGGTTCCCTCAGCGACGCCTTTGTCGACCTGACACGTGAACGTTAAGCGACCATTGAACAAGTGAAACGTGGGCTGAAAGCCGTTCTTGAATTCGCAAGTTCCACGGTGCTTCTTGCGACTGAAATAGTTGTTCTTGACATCTGTCTGGAATGAGATTCGCGTTGTGTCGCCGCGTGGAAAGTCGACATCAACTGAGGTTGAACCATCCTTGCGCCGGAAGAAAGTCGGAAAATCACTCCCTTCGAAAGGCTGTGGCTCTCCATCTATTTTTCCACCCTTGCCATTAGTGGCTATCTTTGCCGCCGCCTTGCCAGCCAACATGCTGCCAAAAAGATCAGCCAAGCTGGGATCAGTCACCAGAAGGTCTTCGAGAGCATTGATACCATCCTCGTCATCGACAGCATCAGCAATCTTCTCCTCGTACCTCTTGAGGTTTAGCTGTATCAGACCCTCGTGGTCGTGCAACTCTTTTTGCAATTTCTTGAACAATTCCTGAAGCAACGGATCGTCACGGAACGTCTCACGGTTGCTCATAAAGAGATCATTTCGCGACCCTTGACCGAGATCGGTACAGTCAAGCGTCACCAGCATGCTTCCAGCGATATGCTCCTTGTCCACCGCCTTCGTCCGGAAGAATTGACTGTCGCGTTTGGCGTGTGACTGGCCGTTAATCAAGGCGCGAAGCCCGGTTTGTGGCTGATCATCGTCACTGTCACTACCTTTAACATTCTTAAACACTCTGATCTCGCCTGGGATTGTCTCCCCTGTCGAGAGTTTGATCTGAATACTCGCACCTTCCTCAAACCCTTTTTCAAGTTTGCTTTTGCCCCACGCGCCGAGACGATCCCAAACAGTGACGCCCATTACTTTGGCCCAATACTCTGGCCTGCATTCAATAATGCGAAGTGGCAACGCGGGACGCAGTAAATAATCCTCCAGTTTCTTGAACAGTTCGCCGCATATGTTGCTTTTGGGGGCTTTGTAGTCGTACATCTTGATCAACGTGCCGCTCTCCACTGCTCGTTCGCGAGGCGCACATATTTCGCCAGACTTTGCTCCAGTTTTCGGAACGAGTCCGAGTGGCTTCGTCCCCGCTGTCAGGATCTTGCCATCAGGGCCAACAAGGTAACGCCATGCCGGGCTCTGCTTTGATGGAAAGAAACAGAAGATCGTGAATGCCCATTCGTGCTCGTCGCTTTTAATGACGTCCTTCGGAACACGCGACACGATCAACTGAAGCTTGCGGTGTTCGCTGCAGAACGGCAGCACGCCAGTGCCGCCCATATTAAACCGCCCCTGTACAAATTGAATTGCACCTTTGTAAGAACCATCGTCACTTCCGTAAATGAGAGAGCAGAAGGTCTTCGGAAAGTCTTCGGCCAGCTGTCCTTCACCCGCGTCATAAACGGCAATACACGGACGCTGCTTTGACCCGGTCGCGTAGAGCACGAGATTGGCCTCTGCGACCGAACGAACATCCGCTGAGTCTTTCTCCGGAAAATCCTCCCCAAACCACTGCTTAACCGCTTCCGCCATGCTAGCTGGAGCTTTTGGCCCTCGCGGATCAATACCGTTGGCCCTGCAATGACGGAGAAGTATCGCATCGACACCGTTGGTGAACTTCTCAACGAGCGCGGCTCCCGGCGAGCTTTGTTGAGCCTGAACGATTGATTGGTTGTTCGGCATAAAGCCGAGGTTCTGCCATCGCTTGCTGTCATTCAACAAACCGCGCTTGGTAAGCGCGGCAAGGACCGAGGCTTCGTTCTCCGCCTCGAGAAGTTCCTGAAGAAGGGCTTCATCTCTCATGTTTAGACGACCTGGCGTAGTGGATTGGGGGAGAATTCAAATGTTTTTGCCGTGGCCATGTAGGTCACATTGACCCCGTCCCTGATTCGTTGGAGGAGGCCCAAATCAATCATTCTAGAAACGACGCCTGCTCTTTGCGTCGTTAGAAACGCACGGGTGAATGGTTTCTGTTCCCGTTTCGGGAGATACTCTTCCAGTGCGTCGTCGAGCTTGTCCGGCGTGCGCGCTCCTTGGGCAATTGCTTCCAGCACGACTTTGTATGCGAACGCTTCGGCAGGGACTCTACTGCGAATGTGCGAAAGGAGAAATTCGATTTCCTCGTTGGAGAATTTGCCGTTACTCCCATCGTTCGCATCGTCAAGAATCGGATTGCGGAGTCGGGCAAACACCCAACCTGCTTCGGTAAGGAGGATCTCAGGATTACGAGAGTCGGCCTTGTTTAGGAGCTTTAGTTCGAAGGGCAAGCCAGCAAGGGCTCCCTTTGTCGTAAGACTCGCTACAAACTGGTTCGCATAACGTAGTCGTGATTTGTCGTTGTTCGGTGTGTCTGAATGCGGGAAGGCGAACGATAAAGCATCATCGCGGTGAACTCCCGAGGTTGCATCCAGGTGCCGTAGATAATCACCGAGTTGCACAGCATAGGACGCGATTGTCGATGCCGTTTTGGCCAGTGCAAAATCCCCGGAGAGTCCCGAGCCCATCATTAGAGCCAGTGCCCGGCATGTAGCTTTTGCGGGCAGCAATTTGTTGTGTTGTCCAAAAATCCACCTGTCCACAAGAACGTCCTGGCCCGCTATCAAAGTGTCCGTTGGATAGTGGGCAAATCTCCATCCTTTGGTGTCCTGGGTGAGATTCACTGAATACGAAAAATGAGTAGGAACGCTTGAGACTTGGGTTGGTCGAGAGAGCGGAGGCTTTCCGCTCTTCTGTTCTGAAGGTTGCCAGTTCGACTCCTGCTCGGGGAAGACGATCGTCTGCGTGTCCCCCGTGGGACGGTTATGAAGCAGGAGTTGATTGGCGATAGCCACGGCGACCGCTTCGGAGTAGTCGCGGTAACCGGCTTCCAGAAGCTTGTCTAGCTCATCCTTAGTGCGCTGTGAAAGGTCTAAACAGATGATCATGGCATCTCCCTGCCAACTAAATATGTCAAAAGTTATTTTGCTGTGTCAACTAAATACTGAAATGGTCGGCCATGTAATGGCGAAAACATAATAAATAGTGGGCAAGGCATCATGGCTGTTGTTATCAGTTGTGGGTGTTGAAAAAGTCACGTCGATTAGCGGGATGAGATTCGGCAGAAGCATGTTAGAAGAAAGTGATCCTGCCCATGCTCTGTTTGATTCTGATCGTCGGAGGCCTGCTGATCATGATGGGGCA
>Ga0307479_10000564_pt1 | contig 33286 bp, 32 predicted proteins | sample atmos_gasesECM4C_FD_203743 | JGI IMG/M metagenome (GOLD analysis project Ga0307479, IMG submission 203743) | Hardwood forest soil microbial communities from Morgan-Monroe State Forest, Indiana, United States - atmos_gasesECM4C_515 | ecosystem: Environmental > Terrestrial > Soil > Temperate...
TGAACTCGCCAGACGCTGTGGTGATCGGGGGCGGCGTGATCGGCTGCTCGATCGCCTATCACCTCGCCCGTCGCGGCGTCAAGGTTGTGGTGGTCGAGAAGGAGACCCTCGGTTCGCAGTCGACCGGCCGGTGCGCCGGCGGCGTGCGGCGCCAGTTCTCATCCGGCCCCAACGTCCAGATGCAGCAGCTGTCAGTCAGGCTGCTGGGGGGCCTGGAGGCGGAGACCGGAGTCGACCCCGAGTTCCGCCACATCGGCTACCTGTTCGTGCTGACCAGCGACCACGAGGTCGCCAACTTCAAGCAGCTGCTGCCCATGTGGCACGCGCACGACCTGAGCGATGCGCGTTGGGTCGAGCCCGCCGAGGTGCGCGAGCTCGCCCCGCTCGTCACCGGCGACGACATCCTAGGCGGCACGTTCTGCCCGAGCGACGGCATCGCCAGCCCCCACGCGGTCACCTCTGCTTACGTTGGTGCGGGCAGACGGTTGGGCGTGACGTTCCTCGAAGGCGTCGAGGCGACCGGCATCGTGCGCGACGGCGCGCGCATCGCGGGCGTGAAGACCTCCGACGGCGACTTCGCAACGTCTCACGTTTTCGACTGCGCGGGCGCCTGGTCTCGCGGCGTCGGCGCGATGGCCGGCGTTGACGTGCCCGTCGATCCCTACCCTCGCGACATCTTCGTCACCGACCCGATGGGTGGGGCCATGCGTCATCACCCGATGACCATCGACTTCGCGACGTCCTTCTACTTTCATCCCGAGGGCGACGGAATGCTGTTCGGCATGGGCAAGAAGGACGAGACGCCGAGCTTCAGCACCGACGTCGACTGGACGGTCCTCGATTCGATGTCGGAGGTGATCGAGAGGCGCTCGCCGCGACTCGGGACGATCGGCATCCAGGCGGCGTGGGCGGGGCTTTACGAGGTCACGCCCGACCACCAGCCGATCCTCGGACCGGTCGATGGCGTCGACGGTTTCTGGTGCGCGTGCGGGTTCTCTGGCCACGGCTTCCAGCAGGCGCCCGCGGTCGGTCACCTCCTCGCCCAGTGGTACGCGGGCGAGACGCCCGACGTCGCGCTGGACATCTTCGCGCAGCATCGGTTCACGACCGGTATCGTCGAGCCGGAACTGAACGTCGTTTGACGGAAGGAGATCTATCAGATGAGCACCAAGACCGTCAGCGGTAGGGCCGCACAGGTCGGCGAGATCCTGAGCGCGTTCGGCATCCGCCCCCAGGACACGGTCAGCGGCGTTGCCTACGGCGGAAAGTTCAAGCAGGACGCGGGCGGCGCGGCGATCGAAAGCCACGACCCCACCACCGCCGAGGTGCTCGCCCACGTCCAAACCGCCACGTCCGGAGAGGTCAAGGCAGCGGTCGGGGCCGCGCACGAGGCTTTCGCGCGATGGCGTCTGGTGCCGGCTCCGCTGCGCGGAGAGATCGTTCGCCGCCTGGGCGACGGCTTCCGCGCGCGCAAGGAGGACCTCGCCCGCCTGGTCAGCCTCGAGAACGGCAAGATCCTGACCGAGGCACGCGGCGAGGTGCAGGAGGTCATCGACATCTGCGACCTAGCCGTCGGCCAGTCGCGACAGCTCTTCGGCCGGGAGATCGCGTCAGAGCGCAGGGACCACCGGCTGATGGAGATGTGGCATCCGCTCGGTGTCGTCGGCATCATCTCGGCGTTCAACTTCCCGCTCGCGGTTCCCGGCTGGGGCTGGGCCATAGCGCTCGTGTGCGGCGACACCATCGTATGGAAGCCCTCGAGCCTGACGCCCCTCATCTCGATCGCGGCGCAGCAGATCTTCCACGAGGTCACCGCGGGCACCGAGGCGGAGGGCGTCTTCAGCCTGATCATCGGCGGTGGCGGCACGGTCGGCGAGGCGCTGGTTGCGGACGACCGGGTCGCACTCATCCAGGCCACCGGCTCGACCCCACTGGGCGAGCGCGTGGCCACGGGCGTCGCCAAGCGCTCTGGCAAGGCGATCCTCGAGCTTGGCGGCAACAACGCCGTGATCGTGATGGCAGACGCGGACCTCAAGCTCGCCCTGCGCGCGGTGGTGTTCGGCAGCGTCGGCACCGCGGGGCAGCGCTGCACCAGCACGCGGCGCCTCATCCTGCAGCGGCCGATCGCCCAGAAGTTTCTCGACCAGGTCGTACACGCATACGGCACCATCGGCATCGGCGACCCGCTCGATGAGAAGACTCTGATGGGTCCGCTGATCTCGGAGGACGCGGTCAGGGACTATCGCGAGGGCCTTGCCGAGATGCAGAAGGAGGGCGGCAAGCTCGTGTACGGCGGCAATGTGCTCGCCGGCCGTGGCGGTTACTTCGTGGAGCCGGCGATCGTGAAGTCGAACGTCGACATGCCGATAGTGAAGGAGGAGGTGTTCGCGCCGATCCTCCACGTGTTCGAGGTCGACAGCCTCGAGGAGGCGATCAAGGTCAACAACTCCGTGCCGCAGGGCCTGAGCAGTGGCTTGTTCACTACCGATCTCGCGTCTGCGGAGCGGTGGCTTTCGGTGTCGGGCTCCGATTGCGGCATCGCGAACGTGAACGCAGGCACCTCAGGGGCGGAGATCGGCGGCGCGTTCGGTGGCGAGAAGGCCACTGGCGGCGGCCGGCAGGCCGGCTCGGACGCGTGGAAGGGCTACATGCGCCGCCAGACGTGCACGATCAACTACGGCAGGCAGCTTCCGCTGGCGCAAGGAGTCGAGTTCCCGGTCGACTAAGACCGCAGCTCTTCGATGACGGGTGCGAAGGCGCGCACGCCGTCTGTACCGCCGAGGGTCAGCGCGACCTGCACCTCTGCGATCCCGAGTCGCGCGTGGCCGCGCAGGGTCTCGGCCATCTGGCGCGGCGGCCCATGCAGCGGGTTCTCGTCTGGGCGCGGCACGTAGCCTGAGCCCGGCATCGCCCCGCGGACAGCCGTGGTCGCGGTGAGAGTGTTCGGGTCGCGGCCGTGCTCGCGGCACGCGTCGTCGATGATGCGCAACTGCCGCTCGGCCGACTCGGGGCTCGCGTCCGTATAGCCGAGCCAGCCGTTCCAGATGTCCGCGTACTGCGCGACCAGTCGCTGCATGCGCGCCCTGGGGTTGAGCGTGCCGATCATGACCGGCGGCCCGCCCTGGCGCCGGGCCGCCGGCAGCAGGCGCACGCCTCGCAGCTGGTGATGCGAGCTCTCGAAGTCAAGCGACTCGTTGGCGAAGAGCCGCTTGAGGATGACAAGGGTCTCCTCGAATCGCCCCACCCGCTGCTCGGTCGGAAATCCGAACGATTGGTGCTCACCCTCGGAGTCGCCTGAGCCGAGGCCGAGGATCAGCCGGCCATCGCTGATGTCGTCGAGGGTGACGGCCATCTTGGCCAGGAGCCCGGCGTTGCGGTACCCGGCGCTCGCGACGAAGGAGCCGATGACGAGCTTCGGAATCGCCACCGCCAGAGCCGCCATCGTCGTGAAGCACTCGAGGTAGCCCTCGAGATCGACGTCAGGGTCGTCGGGAAAATCGACGCCGGCGCGCCGCTTGAGCTCGGCGTTGTTGCTGGGCAGGAGCAGGTGGTCGCTGACCCAGAGCGAGTCGAAGCCCACGTCCGCGGCTGCGCCGGCGATCTCCACCACTTCCGACCAGCGCACGTCGGTGGTGGTCCAGGTCGGAAGGACCAGGCCGAGGCGAAGACGGTCGGGAGCGACTGCTGGGCGGTGCGTCTCGGCGGGCATGGCGGCCGTAAGTATGCTTCGGAGCATGGGGCAGGCAACGATCCCGCCGGAGATGATCGACCTGCTCGAATCCGATGCGCTGGCTCACCTCGCGACGCTGCGTTCGGACGGCACGCCGCACGTGACTCCGCTGTGGATCGACCACGACGGCAACATGATCCTGGTCGACGTGCGCGTCGACCGCGTCAAGGCGGCGAACATGCGCGAGCGTCCGGCGGTGGCACTGTCTATCGTCGATCCCCGCAACCCGTACCGCCACCTGGACATCACCGGCAAGGTGGTGTCGTGGTCAGATGAGGGCTGGCGCGATCACATGAACGCGCTCGCGCGGCGCTACATGAAGACCGATTACCCGTGGTTCTCTGAGGGCGAGCGCCGTCAGATTTTCAGGATCGAGCCGACGCACGTGCACTACGAGCAGGGCGACGATTAGCCCTTCTTAGAGGCCACCATCCACTCCGACGCCGTGCCCGGCTTGCGCCAGGGGTCGAGCACGGAGATGTCGAGGGTTGGGTCTGGACGCCCCACGATCATCTTCGCCAGCAGCTCAGCCACCGGTGGCGCGTGCATGACTCCATGCCCGCCGAATCCCGCCACCATCCAGAGCCCATCCTCGACCTGGCCGACGTACGGATGCCCGTCGCCGCCGAGGTCGACGTTCGCCACCACGTGCTTTGCGATGCGCACGTCGGCGAGCGACGGCGCTCGGACGCGGGCCAGATCCGCGAACTCGTCGAGCATCTGCGCGTGGCCGTAGCCCGGCGGGTTCTCCTCGAGCAGAATCGCGATGAGCAGACCGCCACTCTCGCGCTCGATCAGAAGCCCGCTGTCCATGTCGATGGTCAGCGGAACGCGCTGATCCGCGAGAGCCGGCTCGGTGATGGCCGCGTACAGAGGCACCGGGCGAATCGCGAGCTCGAGCCCGAACGGCCGCAGCAGCTCACTCGACCAGTAGCCGGTGCACAGGACGACGCGCTCGGCGTCGATCACGTCCGGTCCGGTCACGCTCCAGGCAGAACCTGACCGCGCGAGGGACTTGAGATCCCAGTGCTCGCGAATAGGCACGCCCCTCGCGCGCGCCGCCTTGGCCAGCGCGGCCACTCCCTCGGTCGGCGTCACCTTGCCATCGTTCGGCGTGTACGTGCCGCCGAGGATTCCATCGGTGCCGATCCACGGCGTGAGTTCCTGGATCTGGTCGACGTCCAGCACGTGCACGTCGGTCAGGCCCATCTGCTTCTGCAGCGCCGCCGCCTCCGCGAGCTTGCCCAGGATGTCAGGGTTCCCAGTCAGGAAGAGGTAGCCGTTCTGGTGCCACGGCACCGGCGAGTCGAAGACCTGCTCCGCCGTGCGCCAGAACTCCAATCCACGCCGCGAAAGCTCGATCTCGAGCGGCGTGCTGAACTGCTGGCGGACACCGCCGAAGGAACCGCCGGTCGAGCCGCTCCCGAGCTCGTCCGCCTCGACGAGCACGATGCCGGTCTCGCCTTCCTGGGCGAGGTAGTGCGCGAGCGCGCAGCCCGCGATGCCGCCACCGACGATCAGCGTGCCGACGCGCTGGGGCATCGCATTTCGAAGGCTAGCAGAGCCCTACGATGGCTCTCACTCAACGCGGGAGGAGGGTCGCGCATGTTCTCTTACGAAGGCAAGAAGGCGCTGGTCACCGGTGGTGGACGAGGCATCGGTCGCGCGATCGCGTTGGCCTTTGCAAAGCAAGGCGCGGACGTGGCGGTCGCCGCCCGCAGCCGGGGTGAGCTGGAGCATGTAGCCGGCGAGATCCGCGCGCTTGGCCGCCACGCATCGGTGCACGTCGTCGACATGAGCGACACCCGCAAGGCCGTCGAGATGGTCGACTCCGCGGCCAGAGCGCTGGGCGGCCTCGACATCCTGGTCAACAACGCGGGCGGCATAACTGACATCAAAGGGTCGATCGGACCCCTCGCGGACACGACCATCGAGGCGTTCGACGCGATGTACGCCCTCAATGTGCGGTCGCCAATCTTCGCCGCCATCGCAGCCAGCCGGCACATGGCCAGGCATGGAAAAGGCGGCGCGATTCTCAACATCGTCTCCATCGACGCCGTGTTCCCGGCACCGACTGAGGGCATCTACGGCTCAGCCAAAGCCGCGCTGGCCAACATCACGAAGGTCCTTGGCTACGAGCTGGGCGGGGACCGCATCCGCGTCAACGCCATCGCGCCCGGCGTCGTCGAAACCCGCCTCACCGAGGCCTGGCTGAGAACCGACGAGCAGAAAGCCGACCGGGCGTCCTTCTATCCACTCGGCCGGGTCGGTGTGCCTGACGATGTCGCGGCCGCGGCCGTCTACCTGTGCTCGGAGGAAGCCGGCTGGGCGTCGGGCAACGTTCTGTATGTCACGGGCGGCCAGCTGGCGACCAGCGACGTCTTCCGATGGGTGCGCCAGCACAATCCTGTCCCGGACGCGTCCAGGATCTGACCGCGACCCGTTGCCCAGCACCGTCACCTCCCTCGGTCTCATATGGCTCACAGCGTTCAACCTGCGCGTGATCCTGTTCGCCATCCCGCCCACCCTGCCTGCGATCCGCTCGGACCTCGGGCTGAGCTACTTCGCGACCGGGTCGATCACGTCACTCGCCGTGCTGGCGTTGGGCATCGCTTCGATTCCGGGGGCGCTGCTGGCCACGCGGTTCGGTGCGCGCCGGCTCGTCACCATGTGCGCCGCAGGCCTCGCGATCTTCGGCGCGGCGATCACGCTTCCCCCGGGCTGGTTCTGGGTGTTCGCGGGAAGCGCGCTGCTGACGCTGTGCATCGCGATCGCGCAGCCGCCACTCGCAGTGCTCATACGTCGGTGGTTTCCGACCAGCATCACGCGCGCCAGCAACCTCTACGGCAACGGGCTGCTGATGGGCAACGTGCTCGGCTCGTCCCTATCGCCCTTCATCTCCCGCCTCGTCGGATGGCGCGCGATGTTTCTCGTGTGGGCGGCCGTGGCCGCGATCGGCGTGCTGCTGTGGACGCGGTTTACGCCACGCGACCGGACCGCGGCGCCGCCCGTCGACATCGGGAAGGTCCTGCGCGACCCACGCGTGTGGCAGGTGGCCGCGCTGTTCACGTTTCAGAACCTTGTGTACTACACGGTGGCGACGTGGACGCCGTTCCTGCTCGGCGGCCGCAGCGCCTCCGACATCGCGACGACCTTTCTGTTCCTGAACTTCTTCCCCATCCTGCCGATGTTTGCCCTCGTCTTCTTCCGGTGGCGGTACGCGCTGTCGACGACCTTCTACGTGGTTTCCGGCGCTCTGGCCGCGACGGGATCGCTCGGCTTGCTGCTGGGCCTCACGGACTTCGTGCGGCCACTGGTCTTCATGGTCGGGCTCGGCACCGCGGCGGCGTTCGTCGCGTCGATCGCGCTGCCCCCGCTCATCGCTGCTGATGAGAGCGAGGCTTCGACCTACTCTGCGGTCATGTACACGGCGGGATACCTGCTCGCTTTCGTCGGCCCACTCTCGGCTGGTGTGCTGGTGGATGCGACGGGCCGCATCCGGCTCGCGTTCTGGCCTCCACTGGCGGGCGCCGTGTTCATGGCGATCGTCGGCTCGCTGGCGCCACGCCTGCTTTCGCGTTCACAGCTCGCCGCCGCAAAGTGAAAGACGCGGCCTCGCTTCTAGAGGTGGTCGACCGGCTTCTTCCACTCCTTGGTGTCGATCCGGCCCGCGCTCACGGGCTCGACCACGCGCGGCTTCTCTTTCGCGTACTTCGGTAGCACCTCGGCCGCGACCCACTCCAGCTTATCGATCTGGCTGTCGCTCGGCTGATCGAGGATGAACTGGTTTACGCCGGCCTCGACGTACGGCTCGAGCACGCTGTAAAAAGCCTCCTTCGACTTCCATGGGTCCTGGTCGGACTTTGGCACCCAGTAGTACAGCGAGCGGTCGAGCGTGTCCGGGTCGCGGCCGATCTCGCGGCAGTAGTCGTCGAGCATCTGGTTGCGCTCGCGCATCTCTGCCGGAGTGCCGAACGCGTTCCAGGTGTCCGCATACTTCGCCACGATCTTCAGCATCCGCGGCCCGAATGCTCCGAGCACCAGCGGCGGGCGCGGCTTCTGCACGCTGGCCGGGCGCGAGCGGGCGTCGCGCAGCTCGTAGTACTCGCCGTCGAAGGAGCTCGTGTCCTCGCGCGTCATGAGGTCGACGACCTGGACCGCCTCTTTGAAACGGCTGACCAGCTCCTTCGTCTCTGGGAAGGGGATGCCGAACATCGCGTGCTCGGGCTCGTACCAGCCTGCGCCGAGCCCGATCTCGAGCCGGCCGTTCGAGATGTGGTCGATCGTGACCGACATCTTGGCCACGATCTGCGGGAATCGAAACGTGTTGGACGTCACCAGGATGCCGACGCGGATCTTCTCGGTCCTCGCAGCGAGGCCCGCGAGCAGCGACCACGCTTCGAAGTAAGGGCCCGTCGGACGGCTGGGCTGGATGAGGTGGTCGCACAGCCACGCGCTCTCGAAGCCAAGACGCTCGAAGAGCTGCCACCGCTCGACAGTCTTGTCCCAGGTCATGTTCTGGTCGGTGCAGATGCCGAAGCGGAATCGCCGCGTCATGTCAATCCTCCTTCAGCCTCGAATCCTAGTGCCCAACTAGAATCCTGAACGCCATGGGCCGCGCCACGCTCAAGATGCCGCAGCTCGGCGAGTCCGTCACCGAGGGCACGGTCGACCATTGGCTCAAGCAGGAAGGCGACATGGTGCGCCGCGACGAGCCGATCGTCGAGGTCGTCACGGATAAGGTCAACGCCGAGATCCCGTCCCCGTTCGAAGGGCGGTTGGTGCGGATCGACGTGCAGCCCGGCCAGACAGTTGCTATTGGCGCGGCCCTGGCGGAGCTGGAGGTGGAAGGCGCGGCCACAGCACCGTCCCCGGTCGAAGCGCCCACGGCGCCGGACGCTCGTGCCGGCGCGGCCGAGGCACCTGCTCCCTCGCCGACCGCCTCAGACCATGCGCGCATGAGCCCGGCGGTGCGAAAGCTCGTCCAGGACAACAACCTCGATCTCGCCCAGATCACGCCGACCGGTCCGGGCGGCCGCGTGACGCGCGAAGACGTCGAGGCCCACCTGGCCAGCCGGCCGGCCGCAGCCACAGCCTCATCTCGGCGAACCGGTGACCGCGGCGACGAGCTTGTGCGGATCTCAGCAGTCCGTCGCCAGATCGCGGAGCACATGGTGCGCAGCGTCAGCACCTCGCCGCACGCCTGGTCGCTGCGCGAGGTGGACGTGACGAAGCTTCGGGCGTATCGCGAGGCAAACAAGGATCAGTTCCAAGAGCGCCACGGCTTCCCGCTCTCGTACGTGCCCTTCTTCGTCCAGATCGTCTCCGCCGCGCTGCTGGAGAACCCGTACCTCAACTCGACCTGGACCGACGAGGGCATCATCCTGCACCACTTCGTGAACATGGGAATCGCGGTCGCGCTGCCGGACACGCTGATCGTCCCGGTCATCAAGGACGCAGACCTGATGGGCTTCACCGATCTGGCGCACGCCGTCAACGACCTGGCGACCCGCGCGCGCAACAAGACGCTCAAGCCGGACGATGTGCGTGGGGGGACGTTCACGCTCAACAACACGGGCGCTCTGGGGTCGGTCGCTGGCCAGTCGATCATCAACCAGCCTCAAGCGGCGATCCTCAGCACAGAGTCGATCCGCAAGCGCCCCGTGGTTGTGAACGACGAGGTCGTGGTCCGGCCGATCATGAACCTCACGATGTCGTTCGACCACCGCATCATCGATGGCCTTGCCGCGTCCCGATTCCTGAACGACGTCACTAAGGGAATCGAGGAGTGGACTCCGGCCAGCCTCAAGCTGTGAGGCTGTTCTTCTCCAGGTAGTCGGCCGTCGCGCGCAGGTACAGGTCGATCGCCGCGGGCTCGGCCGCTCGCCCCATATGACCGATGCGGAAGATCTTGCCCGACAGCTCACCCAGCCCGCCGCCGATGCGGATGTGATGCTCGCGGAACAAATAGGCCGAATAGTCGGCGAGATTCATGTTTGGCAGGCCGTACGACGCGGTGGTCACCGGCGAGGCGATGTCCATGGGCGCAAGCATCCGGAAACCCATCTCCTCCAACCCGTCACGCACCCGATCTCGTGCGGCGGCCAGGCGCCGGCAGCGGTTGTCAACGCCTTCCTTCAACAAACCCGTCAGCGCCACGTCAAATGCCTCGATGACGTTGGTTGGCATGGTGGTCGGGTGCGGATGCCAGCCGCCCCACTTCTCGGCGAACTCTCGCCAGGTGGCGAGGTTGAGGTACCAGCCGGCGGCTTTCGGCCGGCCATCATCAAGGGCTGCCAGTGCGCGCGAACCCGCGGCCACGGGCGCGACTCCGATGACGCCGCCGATGCACTTGTTGGCCACTGTGACGCACAGGTCGACACCCCAGCCGTCCATGTCGAAGGGCACGCCGCCGACCGAGGAGATGCCATCGACGATGGTCAATGCGCCGTGGTCGTGCGCCGCCTCGCAGATCCCCTGAACCTCGTTGAGGACTCCCACCGAGGTCTCGTGGTGCACCACGCAGACCGCGCGAATGTCCGGTTGCTCGTCGAGCGCCTCGCGGACCTGCGCTGCGGTCACGGCATGCGCGATCGCCGGCCGCACCGTGTGCACCTTCATTCCATTGGCCGCGGCCACATCCGCCATGCGGTCCCCGAAAAGCCCGTTGGTGGCGACCAGCACCTCGTCACCACGTCCGAGCACGCTCGCGATGCACATCTCCACGCCGGCCATGCCCGAGCCAAAGACGAGATGCACGTCGCCTGACGTCCGGAACACTTTCTTCATTCCCGCGACCGTGCGCTTGTAGAGCTCGGTCCACCCCTCGCCGTAGTGCGCGCGCACAGGCTGGGCCAGGGCTTCGATGACCTCGTCGTCCACGGACACGGGGCCTGGGATCATCAAGAACTCGCGGTCGTCGCGCAGCGTTATGCCAGCACCTCGCTCGCGACGCGATAGCCCGACTTGATCGCGCCCTCCATTCCGCCTGGTCCGACGCGGCCGTCAGTGTGCTCGCCGGCAAAGAACACGCGGCCGTCGAGCGGCGCCGCGATGAGCGGCAGCACGCTGTCGCGCTGGTCGCCGATGGGTGCCCGCACCACGGCGCGTGACCACGGATCGCGGGTCCAGTTCTTGACGGCGCCATGCACGCGCCGGATCGGCCTGCCGACCACCGAGCTCATCGTGGCATCGACGCTGTCCAGGATCTGGTCGTCGGTCATGGCCGACGGCTCGGCGTCGCCCGCGGCGAGGCCGGCGACGACGATGTGCTCGCCATGCTGGTGCACCGTCTGCTCCATGATGAAGCCAGGCATGCGGTCGGTGAAGCAGCCTGATCCGATCGCCTGCTTGACAAGCTCGCGTTCCGAGTACTGCACCACCAGTCGGGTCGCGTTTCCGTAACGCAGCTGCAGGAGCGCGCTCACCTTGTCAGCGGGCAGCGCGGGCTCGAAACCGAGCTCGGACACCAGCGGTCCCGGGACCGTCACGACCGCGCGGTCGGCGTGAAACGTTTCATGGTCGGACTCGACCGTGACCCCCGCGCCGCTCCACCCCACCACCCGCACCGGCCGCCGCAGCCGCACCTCGACCTTCTTCGCCATCGTGCGCGGCAGCGTGTCGTTTCCGCCTTTGATCTTGCGATACGCCTCGCCCCACGAGATGTCGACGTTCAGCTCCTGTGCGTCCGCGACGCGCAGCGGCGCCGCAGGTGTCGACTGCGCCAGCGCGGTGAGCAGAAGCTCCGCGGGCTCGGACACGCGCGCGCGCCTCAGCCACTGCGCCACCGACTCGTAGGGGCTCGGCTTCGTGCGCTTGATGGCCGCACGCAGCTCGGTGGAGATCTCGGCCGCGGCGGCACGGTCCAGGCGCTCGCCTCCGAAGATCAGCTCTGGCACGTCCGTGCCGAGGCTGAACTCGTCGCTCAGCTCGACCCCGTGCTTCGCGCACAGGTCGACGATTCTGTCCTGTCCGTGGTAAATGATCTCGGCGCCGAGGTCCGCGAACTGGCCGTCCGCGAATCCCTCGCGCAGCGTGAACACGCGGCCGCCGACGCGGTCACGGGCCTCCAGGACCGTGACCTCGTGGCCCGCGGACTGGATTTCGATGGCGGCCACGAGGCCGGAGAGACCCGCCCCGACGACGATCACCTTCACGCCGGGCGCGCCCTGGCGAAACGATGCGGCTTGAATTGGCCGATGGGCCGCGCCGTGTCGCCGTCGAGGGCCAGGTCGGCGCCGACGTCGCCGATCACCGGCGCGAACTTGAATCCGTGCCCCGAAAACCCCGCGAGCACCGTGATGCCGGGCGAGAGCACACCGACGACGAAGTGGCGATCGGGCGAGTTCTCCTGGAGGCAGATGACGGAGCGGGCCGGATCGGGATCCAGGTCCGGCAGCGCCGACTGTACGTAGCGGATCGCCGGTTCGAGATCCGCCGGCCGGACCGTGCGATCGATCGCGTCCGGGTGTCGCGGTTCGTCGTCACCCGAAACACCGATCTTGACCGTCTCGCCGTCGACCGACGGAAAACCGTAGGCGTGGATGGCGCTGCCGGCGGTCCCGTGCACGAAGACAGGCGCGGCTTCAGGCGTGTGAAGGGCGGGCGTCCGCGGCCGGAACCACACCATGCACTGGCGCGTCACCTCGAGCTCCATTTCGAGCTGGGGGAGAAGACCGGTCGAGTTCCAGGCGCCGGCGCAGAAGACCACGTGGTCCGCGCGCCAAGTCTTGCCGTCGGCGCGAACGGCGCCGGGCTCGAGGCGCTCGACGGCGGTGTTGGTGTGAATGCGCGCGCCCAGTGCTTGCGCCCTTGACAGCGCCGCGGCCACCGCCTTCTCTGGGCGCACGAAACCGGCGGCGACATCGTGCACGGCGATCTCGTCGTCGCCGAGCCTGTGGCGCGGAAAGCGGCGCTGCACGTCTGCCGGCTGGAGGACCTCGTGTTTGAGGTCCCACTCTCGCGCCGACTGCAGCGAGCCCGCGACCAGCTCCGATTCGGGCGGCCCGATCATCAGGGCCCCGGTCATCGTGAGGATCGACTGGTCTGACTCGCGCTCGAGCGCGCGCCACAGGTCGAAGGCCTCGCGCACCAGCGGCACGTAGCCTGGGCCCTCGTAATAGGCGGTGCGGATGATCCGCGACTGCCCGTGCGAGGAGCCCATCGTGTGCGGCGGGTTGTAGCGGTCGAACCCGACCACGCTCGCGCCTCGCGAGGCCAGCCGCCAGGCGGCCATGCTGCCCATCGCCCCGAGCCCGACCACCGCTACGTCTGCCCGTTCCATCAGCTCACATGATCCTTCCGCCGTCCAGCAGGACGACGATGCCGGACGCGTCGGGCCACGACGCAATGTCGAGCCCGGCGCGTGCTATGTCCTCGGGTTGGGCGATTCGCTTCAAAGGCATCTCCCGCTCCATGACCTGCTCCTGGACCGCGGGATCGATCGCGTACCACATCTCGGTCGCCACGGGCCCGGGAGCGATGGCGTTGCAGCGCACGTGCGGCGCGAGCTCGCGGGCCAGCGTCTTGGTGAGGCCGATGATGCCGGCCTTGGTGGCGCCGTAAGGCGCCCCGTGCAGCGAGCCGGCTACACCGCCGTCGCTGCTCACGTTGAGGATGGCGCCGCGCTCCGCCACCAGGTCGGACTTGAAAGCTTTGGCCAGGAACGTCGGAGCCGTCAGGTTGATGGCGACCGATCGCTCCCAAGCCTCGATCGTCAGCTCCTCGAGCGTGAACTCCTCGCCGATGCCGGCGTTGTTGACGAGCAGACTCACCTTGCCCTGCTCGTGCGCGGCTTCGGTCACCGCCTGCACGCCTTCGAAACGTTCGAGGTCCGCCTTCACTCCAACGGCCTCACCGCCAAGCGCCGCCGCCAGCCGCACGGTCTCGGCCGCGTCGGCGTCCCGGCTGCGATAGCTGAACGTCACGCGGTAGCCACGCCGTGCGGCCTCCAGGACGAATGCGCGGCCGATCCCGCGCGATCCGCCCGTCACCACCGCCAGCTGCGAAGTCACTCTTTCACGAACAGCCGGCGGGGAAAGTCCGCGAACACCTCGTGCCCGGTCTCGGTGACGCGGAAGCAATCGCTCAGCTCAAAGCCCCAGCCCTCCATCCACATGCCCAGCATCAGGTGGAAGACCATGTTCGGCTCCATCACCGTGGTGTCGATCTCACGGAGGCTCGCGGTGTGGTCCGCCCAGTTGGGCGGGTAATTGACGCCGATCGAGTAGCCGATGCGCGAGGGCTTGGAGAGGCCACGCTTGCTGATGGTCTGGGCCCACGAGGCGGCGACGTCACGGCACATCGCTCCCGGCTTCACCGTCGCCAGTGCCGCCTCGTATCCCTCTGCGGTCGCCTCGGCGACGCGCATCATGTCGCCGGGCGGCTTGCCCAGGTAGACCGTGCGCGACATCGCGCAGTGGTACCGCAAGCGGCAGCCGCTGAGCTCGAGGCACGTGGCAGTGTCGCGGCGAAAGGGCTTGTCGGACCAGGACGCGTGCGGCGTTGCGGCGTTCTCGGCGCTGAGGATCGACGGCGGGTTGGCCGGCGCGTCGCCGCCGAACTCGGGGGTGCCGCGGATCTGGGCCTCCGAGATGAGCGCCGCCGCGTCGCATTGGCGGGTGCCGACGTTGACCGAGTCGATCGCGACGCCCATGACGTTCTCGACGATCCGCGCCGCCTGCCGGAAGACCTCGATCTCGCGCGGTGACTTGACCGTCCGCACCCAGTTGACCATCAGGTCGACGTCGACGAACTTTGCGTCCGGCATCGACTCGGTGAGCACCTGGAGGTTCTTGGCCGTGAAGAAGTAGGCGTTGCCCTCGTAGCCGATGCGCGCGGCCGCGCGGCCGTGCTCTTTGAGCACCGTGGCCAGGAGCTGGAACGGGTGCCTGGCCGGATTCTCGACATAGTCGTCTGCGTAGCTGAGGATGTGGTCGCGAGGCAGCGTCGTGGTCAGCACCGCCGACTGCGCATCCATGCCGCGGCCGTACCAGTAGGGCACGTCCTCGTTGGTTGGCACGATCACCGCCTGCGGCACGTAGAACGACCACGCGTCATAGCCGGTGAGGTAGTTCATGTTCGCCGGGTCGGTGATGAGGAGGAGGTCGATGCCGGCCTCGGCCATACGGGACCTCGTTTTTGCCAGCCGCTGCGCGTACTCCTCCTCAGGAAACGCCGCCATACCGCTCCATCTCCTTCGCTAGCCCTGCAGGATCAGGTGCTCGAAAACGCGCTGCGCCGCATCGAGGTCCTCGAGGTCGATCCACTCGTCGGGCCGGTGCGCGGACTGCTCGACGTCCCCAGGCCCGAACAGGACGCATGGTATCCCCGCACCGTGGACCAGGAAGCCGGCATCGCTCGCAGCCCGCCAGGAGGCGGTGTGCGGCGCCAAGCCGGCGGCGCGCATCGCCATCGTCATCGCGCGGACGAGCTCGTGGTCGGCGGGGATCTCGAATGGGATGTAGTCGGGGCCGGGCTCGACGTCGGCCTCGAGCCAGGGCAAGGTGCGGTGCACGCGCGCGATCGCGTCCTCCAGCTCCTTGACCACCTGCTCTTTCGTCTCGCCCGGATTGAGGCGCCGGTCGACCTCTATCTCGCACCGATCGGGGACCACATACGGACGTGTGCCGCCGCGCATGGTGCCGACCGTGAGGCTCGGCGGACCGAAGACGGGATGGGCGTGTCTGGCCAGCTCCTCGCCGGTCGCCTCGAGCTCGACCACGATTCGCGCCGCCGCCGTGACGGCGTTGTGGCCAAGGCCCGGCGCTGCGGCGTGGACCGATTTTCCCTTGACGACTATGCGGTAGTTGAGCAGACCGCGATTGGCGAGCACGAGCTGCATCGACGTCGGTTCCGCGAGCACCGCATGGTCGGCCTTGATGCCTTTCTGGACCAGCGCGCGCGTGCCCGCCGAATCCTCTTCCTCGCCGACCACGGCCGCGAAAGTCACGTCGCCGGGGGGCTGCTGGCCCCGCTTGCGCAGCGCTTCGATCGCGCCGAGCATCGCGGCCAGGCCACCTTTCATGTCACAGGCGCCGCGGCCGTAGAGGCGGCCATGATCGACTGTGGCGCCGTGCGCGTCACGTGACCATCCCTCGCCGACCGGGACGGTGTCGATGTGGCCGATGAGAAGCAGGTGAGGACCGCGCCCGCCGCGCCAGGTAGCGAGTACGTTCGGCCGGCCGGGTTGCACCTGTTGCAGCTGCACCCCGAGGCCGGCGTCCCGGCACCAGCCCGCGAGGGCCTCGGCCGCGGCGCCCTCCTGGCCGGTTTCCGAAGGAATGCGCACCAGACGCTCGAGGATGCCGCGCGCCTCCATGAGGCCCGACACTGACACAAATCCCGCCCGGTCTTCCGCGCGTTTGACGCCAGACAGCCCGAATCATTGAGGCCAAGGGGACGTATGTCGACAAACGCGCCAAGGTTGAGCTACCGGACGGAGGCTCAGCTCTCCAGCGTGCGCTTGACCGCTTTGACGACCCGGTCCACGGACGGCAGGTAGTAGTCCTCTAGCGACGCCGCCGGAAATGGCACGTCGAACGCACCCACCCGCCCGACTGGCGCCTCCAGGTCGTAGAACACCTCCTCCATCAGCGTCGCGGAAATCTCAGCGCCGAACCCGGCCGAAAGCGGTGCCTCATGCACGACCACACAGCGCCCCGTCTTGGCGACCTGCGAGCACAGGGTCTCGACGTCCAGCGGCACGAGCGTACGCAGGTCGAGGACGGCGGTTGAGATTCCCTCAGCAGCCAGAAGGTCGGCGGCGCGCAGGCACAGCTCCACCGCCGCGCTCCACGCCACCAGGGTGACCTGCCCGCCCTCACGCACCAGCGCAGCTTTTCCGAACGGCACCGTGTAGGCGCCGTCGGGCACCTCGGCGCGCCCCGCTCGATAGAGCCTGTCCGGCTCGCAGAACAAGACCGGATCAGGATCGCGGATGGCTTCGATCAACAATCCCTTGGCGTCGTACGGATTCGAGGGCATCACGATCTTGATCCCCGGCGACTGCACGAACTGCACCTCCACCGCGTCGGAATGAAACTCCGGGCTCCGGATGCCGCCGCCAAACGGCGCTCGGATGGTGACCTGGCAGTGATAGCGCCCGCGCGACCGCTGCCGGAACTTGCCGAGCTGCGGCCCGATCTGGTGAAAAGCCTGGGCGGTGAAGCCGAGGAACTGGATCTCGGCCACGGGCACCATCCCGGCCACGGCGAGGCCAAGCGACGCACCGACAATGCCGGCCTCGGCGAGGGGCGTGTCGACCACCCGCTGGGCGCCGAACTTCTCGACCAGTCCGCTCGTCGTGCGAAAGACGCCTCCCAGCTTGCCGACGTCGAGCCCCAGCACCATCACGCGCTGGTCGGCCTCCATCTCGTCGACGAGCGCGCTGTTGATGGCCTCGACGATGTTGCGTTGTGTCAACTCAGTCCCTCCGACCGTCCACCAGCTCGGAGCGCTGGCGAGCAACGCGCGGTGGTGCCTCCTCGTACACGTTGGCGAACACGTCGCCAGGCCGCGGAGCCTGAGCCTCGGCCGCGAGCTTCAGAGCGCGCTCGTTCTCCTCGCGCAGCTCATCGCTCCATTCGGCCTCCTTTTGGGGATCCCATAAGCCGATCGAGGCCAGGTACTTCTGCACGCGCTCGATCGGGTCGCGCGTCGTGGCCTCCTCGTATTCCTTCGGATCCTGGTAGCGCGACGGGTTGTCGGTGGTGTTGTGAAAGCTCATTCGGTAGGTCGTCGCCTCGACGATGCTCGGGCCGCCACCGGCGCGCGCCTTCTCGACCGCCGCGCGAGTCGCCGCATAGACGGCCATCACGTCGTTGCCGTCGACCTCGACGCCATCGAAGCCGTAGCCGGCGGCTCGGAGCGCGAAGCTTCGTGTCGCAGACTGCACGCGCCGCGACGTGGAAATCGCCCACTGGTTGTTGGAGATGAAGAAGACAATCGGTGCCTTCGTCACGCCGGCGAGGTTGAGCCCCTCGTGGAAGTCTCCTTCCGACGAGCCTCCATCGCCGACGTAAGCGATGACCACAGAGTCTTCGCCGCGCAGCTTCAACCCCCAGGCGAGTCCCGTGGCCTGCGGCAGCTGCGCAGCGATCGCGACCTGGGTCGGCAGCACCTTTACGCCGTCTGGGATGCGCGCCGGCGCGATCTTGCCGAGGTACTGCGAGGAGATCACCTCGAGCGGCAAGCCGTGATGCACCGTCGCCATCAGCTCGCGGTACTGGGGCACCATCCAGTCGCGGGCCGGGTCGACCGCAAAAGCTGAGCCCACAATGGACGCCTCCTGGCCCATTCCGGGCGAGTACACGCCGAACTGGCCCTGCCGCTGCAGTGCAATGACCTTGTGGTCGTAGAGGCGCGACTTCATCATCCAGCGCAGCGCCTCGAGCAGGAACTCCTCCTCCATCGGCTGCGCGCCGTCCACGAGCTTGCCGTCGGGCTGCAGCACTTGCCTCGAAGCGATGGCCACAGCCGTATTCTTGCGCGCGCTCACGTGGACGATCGCTCCACCTGGGCGGCCGCCCGCTCGCCACTGAGCGCGGCGCCCTCCATGTTCGAAGCCCAGCTGTAGTCGCCGCAGAAGAAGATCCCGCCCACGGGCTCGGCCAGCTGCTCGAACGTCTTCATGCGCCCGACGCTGTACAGGGGCATGCCGTGCAGCCAGCGCTGCACCTCGACCCTCACGACTCGGTCCCGGTACTTGGGCTGCCGGCGGAAAAGCTCCAGAAGCGTGCCGGTTTTGATGGTGTCGTCGGGGTCGTCCCAGGTCGCGCGGCATGTCGGGTCGCCGACGATGTTGTGGAAGCAGCCGCCCCGCTCGTCGAAGTCGCCCGGCGTCCTGATGACAAACGCATCCAGGTTGTAGACGACGTCGGACCGCGAGGCGGTAAGCGGATACCGAGTGGACTTCGCGCCCTCGGGGCTCACCACGATGTTGGTGGTCATGAAGCGGCCATAGCGGACGGCGCCGAGTGCTTGCCGCTTCCAGCCGGGCAAGCCATCGATCACCTCGGCGGCAACCGGGGCGGGCACGGCCGAGACCACGTGTCGCGCCCACACCTGGCGCAACCCGTGATCGTCCTCTATCTCGATCGCGTAGCCGCCGTCTGAGGCGCGCACCTGACTCACGCGCGATCGCAGTGAGACCCGGCCGCCGTTCCCGCGCGCCAGCGCCTTGGTGAACTCGTTGGTTCCCCCGTCGAAGACCGCGTCGCCGCGGTCGTGGCGCGGCACCGGCCGGTCGATCCACGGCGTGCTGCGCTGGTCGCCCCAAAGCCACAACGCCCCGTACAGCGAGATTTCGACCGACGAGCCCGAATTCATGATCTGGCACCAACGGTCGAAAAAGCGGTGAGTGGCCGGCGACACATCGCCCAGCCACTGGTCGAAAGGCTGGTCGTCCAGCTCGGGCTCTGTGGCGGGCCGGCGGTGCATCTGCTCCGAGGTGATCCGCTCGATGACGCTTTCGATCTCGGAGCGCTCATCCCTGTTGTCCGGGTACAGGCCGCGCCAGTACTCCTCCAGGTTGTCGTCGGTGAGCAGCCGCGCCCCCACCGCGTCCGCCAGCTCGACGACCTTGACGCGGTCGGTCGACACGTACTGCGCGCCGGTGTTGAGCCAGATTCCGTCCGGCTGCTGGAGCGAGCGCGTCCGGCCTCCGATGTGTGACGCGGCGTCGAACACCTCGAGCTCGCGATCACGCAGCAGGTAGGCCGTTGTGAGGCCGGCAACACCGCCTCCAAGCACGGCGACGTCGAGCCGCTGCATCGCGTTCCCTCTCCTGCGCGCTGTACGAGGACGTGCACTCGCCGAAGCCAAATGTACGATACGCATCCGAGCCGGGCTGGTGCCTGAGCCACGCACACGACGCCTGTCTGGCGCGGTAGAGAGGGCAAGGGATGGGGCCGTTTCTTCAGTACACCGTGATCGGGCTGACCGTCGGGTCGTTCTACGCCCTGGTCGCCCTCGGCTACACGATCGTCTACGGGATCATCCGACTCATCAACTTCGCCCAGGGCGACCTGTCCATGGTGGGCGCGTTCATAGGCTGGACGTTGCTGGTCTCATTCGGCCTGGAACACCTGCCGCTCTTCCTCGCGATCGTCGTCGCCTTCGTTGTGCCAATGCTCGGGACCGCGATCGTCAACCTCGGCATCCTGCAGTTCGCGTACAAGCCCCTGCTGCGACGCTCGTTGCTCGCGATCCTCATCACCGCGCTCGGTATGTCGCTGGTTCTGCAGAACGGCGCCGAGCTCATATGGGGTCCCGCGATCCAGGCCTACCCGCCAAGCCTGTTGCCCGCGGAGGGCACATTTATCGGGCCGGTGCACGTCACGTTCGTCCAGATCGCCCTGGTGCTGGTGAGCTTGCTCCTGATGGGCGGGCTGTTCGCTTTCATTCAGGGCACAACCCTCGGCACCGCGATGCGCGCACTCGCGGTCGACCACGATGCGGCCCGCCTGATGGGGATCAACGTCGACCAGGTCATCCGTCTCGCCTTCGTCCTGGGCGCCATGCTGGCCGCAGCATCGGGCGTGATGCTCGGCCTGTACTACGTGCAGATCCAGTTCACGATGGGCTTCCTGCTCGGACTCCGAGCCTTCACCGCGGCGGTGCTGGGCGGCATCGGCAACATCCCAGGCGCAATGGCCGGCGGCATGCTGATCGGCCTTCTCGAGGCCTACACCACCGGCTACCTGTCCGGCAAGTGGGAGGACGTGATCGTCTTCGGAGTGCTTATCACCGTGCTGGTCGTCAAACCTACGGGCTTGTTCGGCGAGCGCGTGGCGGAGCGGATGTGAGCGCCGACGATCTGCTGCTCACGCTTCTCGTCGTCTTCCTGGTGCTGGCGGTCGTGCGGATCGTGGGCTACAGGCGCTATGGCGAAGATCCCCGCTTCACCCAATGGCTGAATCGAGTCGACCGCGTCCCGTACTGGTCGCGAGTGATCGCGTTCCTGCTGATCATCGGCGTCATCGCCTACCTGGACGGGGACGAGTACTTCACCTCGGTCCTGGTCAGCGTCGCCACGTATGCGATGCTCGGTTTGGGGCTGAACATAGTGGTCGGGTTCGCCGGCCTGCTCGACCTCGGCTACGCGGCCTTCTTTGCGATCGGGGCCTACACCTGCGCCTTGCTGACGACCCAGGCCCACTGGAACTTCTTCGCGACCGTTCCGCTGGCGGTGCTCTTCACCGGCACCGCGGGAGCCATCCTCGGATACCCGACTCTGCGTTTGCGCAGTGACTACCTCGCCATCGTGACGCTGGGTTTCGGGGAGATGACCCGGGTCACCTTCACCAACTGGGACTACGCCGGCGGACCGAATGGCATCCTCCAGATCCCGTTTCCACGGGCCTTTGGCTACGTGTTTCAGACCCAGTTCGACTTTCTCCTGGTCGGACTGTTGTTGCTCGCGGTCGCGATGATCTTCGCCCAACACCTGGAGCATTCGAGGCTGGGCCGAGGCTGGATCGCCATCCGAGAGGACGAGTTCGCCGCCGAATCCGTCGGTGTGCCTTCTCTCCGCCTGAAGCTGTTCGCGTATGTGATGGGCGGGATGTGGGGCGGCCTCGCGGGCGCGTTCTTTGCAACCCGGATCGGCGCCATCGACCCGACCAGTTTCACGTTCTCGCTTTCGGTCCTGGCCCTGATCGTGATCGTCCTCGGCGGCACGGGGAGCCTTCCCGGAGTCCTGCTTGGCGCCCTGGTGGTCGTTGGACTGCCGGAGGTGCTGCGGCAGTTCGCCGACCAGCGGCTGCTGATCTTCGCCCTGCTGCTCGTCGGCATGATGCTGCTCCTGCCGCAGGGCCTGTGGGCGCGGATCAGGCGCAAGCCGAAACCCTTCTACGGCCTCCAGGCAGAGGAGGCCGAAGACCAGGCCGCGAAGATTCTTCGCGAACATCAGCTGCAAATGGAGGAACGCGACCGCCGGCACATCGCCGGCGGGCATCGCGTCGTCAAAGAGGGCGAGGCCATCCTTGAGGTTGAGGGCGTGATCCAGCAGTTCGGAGGCTTGCGCGCCATCGACGGAGTCACGTTCGACGTCCGGCGCGGGGAGATCTTCAGCATCATCGGACCCAACGGCGGCGGCAAGACGACCCTGTTCAACTGCATCACGGGTGTGCAAAAGCCGAAGGCCGGCACGATCCAAATAGACGGCCGCTCGGTCGTCGGTCTCCGTCCGCACGTGATCGCCGCTCGCGGCGTCGGGCGAACCTTTCAGGGCATTCGCCTCTTCAAGCAGATGGCGGTCTTCGAAAACGTGATGGTCGGCCTCTATCCCCGTCACCGGACCATGACCTGGCAGGCGATGCTGCACACGCCGGGCGAGCGCAAGGACGAGCTGCGCACTCTCCAGGAATCGCGGCGGTGGCTCGAGTTCGTCGGCCTCGAGAAAGTCGCGGGCCGGTTGGCGACCGAGCTGTCCTATGCCGACCAACGTCGGGTGGAGATCGCTCGGGCGCTGGCCTCGCACCCGCACCTGGTGCTTTTCGATGAGCCGGCGGCCGGAATGAACCCCACCGAGAAGCTCGAGCTGGACGGGATCATCCGGAAGATCCGCGGACTTGGCATCACGGTCGTCCTGATCGAGCACGACATGTCGCTGGTGATGCGAGTTTCAGATCGCATCGCCGTCCTCGACCACGGAATCCTGATCGCGCTCGGCAAGCCGGCCGAGATCCAGCAGGATCCGGCGGTGATCGAGGCTTACCTCGGTCGCGAGGAGGACGATTTCAGCCTGGAACAGGCGCAAGGAGCCTAGGCGTATGGCCGTCCTGGAGGTGCGCGACCTCCATGTCTTCTACGGCAACATCGAGGCGCTGAAGGGCATCTCGCTGAAAGCTGAGGCCGGTGAGGTCGTGGCCATCCTCGGCGGCAACGGCGCCGGCAAGACCACGACCCTGCGCACCATCTCGGGCCTTTTGCGACCGCGCAGCGGCGTCATCACATGCAACGGCAAGAGCCTTGTGGGCCAGAGCGCGCACTCGATAGTGGCCATGGGTCTCAGTCACGTGCCCGAGGGCAGGCGGATCTTCAACGTCCTCACGGTGGAAGAGAACCTGAACCTCGGCGGCTACCTGATCCGGTCCCAGCGCCACCTCGTCAAAGAACGCAAGGGCGCCGTCTACGCGCTATTTCCGAGGCTGGCCGAACGCCGCATGCAGCTCGCGGGCACGCTGTCGGGTGGCGAGCAGCAGATGCTGGCGATCGGCCGGGCGATGATGTCCAACCCCAAGGTGCTCATGCTCGACGAGCCGTCGCTGGGTCTTGCACCGATCCTCGCACGCAGCGTCCTGCGAACGGTGCGCGAGATCGCGGCAGGCGGCACCACCGTGCTGCTTGTCGAGCAGAATGCTCGCCAGGCGCTGGCAATAGCACAACGCGCCTACGTGATCGAGGTTGGCCGAATCGTGCTGGAGGGAGTGGCCTCGGACCTGGCCAAGGACGAGCGCGTGCAGAAGGCCTACCTCGGAGGCTTCGAGGCTGTCGCTTCAGCTGAAAAGTAGCGGGGGCGCACCGTGCGCCCCCACTGTCGTCGTGCTTAAGCTGGGCTAGCTCGAGGCCACCCAGACGCCGTTCTGGCGGATCGCGATCGGAGCGAACGTCGGCGGGTTGCCTGTAGCGTGCACCGCCAGGAACAGCGGCGCAGGCCTGTCGCCCTTGGTGTCGAACTTGATCGCGCCGGTGGTGCCGGACGAGATGTTGACCCCATGCAGGGCCGCGTTGAGGCTCTTGGCGTCGGTCTTGCCGCCGTCATCCTTGAGCGCGCGAGCGAGTGCCATCATCCCGTCGTATTCGTAGGACGAATAGTCACCGGGCGCGGCTCCGTACTTCTGCTTGTACTTGGCGGTGAAGGAGTCGTTCTGCGCGTTGTGGATGAACTCGGTGGTCGGCAGCGTGTTGATCGTGACGCCCGGGTTCTCCAGCGCGGTGCCCGCGACCTTGATCACGCTGGGGTCGACGTCGGCGGAGTCACCATTCAGCTTGAACGAAGGGGAAAGAGACACGTACTCCTTGACGAGGAGTCCGTACTCCGGGTAGTAGCCCGTGTAGAAGAGCACATCCGGGTGGGTCGTGCCCACCCTCGTCAGGGCAGCCGTGTAGTCCTTCTGGCCGGGCGTGATCGCGTCGAAGTACGTAACCGTCATGCCGGCCGCCGCCGCGGCGGTCTTGGCGGCGTCAGCCACGCCCTTCGCGTACGTCGTGTTGTCGTGCATGATCGCAATCTTTGTCGCCTTCAGCCAGTCCTTCATGAAGCTCACGTCGGCGGGAGCCTCGTCATCGTCTCGGCTGACCATGCGGAACACGTTGTCGTACCCCTGCTCGGTGAACTTGGGGTTGCTCGATGCGGCGGTGATGAAGGGGAGGTCACCGCTGCGGTGCAGGATGTCGCTCTCTGGGATCGACGCACCCGAGCAGTAGCCGCCGACGATGGCCACGATGCCTTCGGTGAGCAGCTTCTCAGCGGCCTGCGTGCCCTGCTGCGCGTCGCACGCGTCGTCTTCAGCCACGGCCTGCAGCATGCGGCCGTTGATGCCGCCGGCCGCGTTGATGTCGTCGATCGCGAGCTCGCCGGCGTTGCGAATGGCCGAGCCCGGGTCCGCATAAGGTCCGGTAAAGGGACCTGTGATTCCGACCTTGATCACACCTCCGCCTGCCGTGTTGTTGCCGCTGCCGCCGCCGCAAGCACCTATAAGCAGCACAGCCCCGGCGGCCAGGCTGACACCGAGGAGTCGCCGTTTCAACATCGACCAACCTCCCGTCCGTTTCAGCTGCTCGAACTCGCACCGGACCGTCACCGGCCTCGGGCAAGCCCGGCCCACCGCCCTCTTCCCGTTGCAGTCGGGGCGAGAGTGCGCCGGCGGCGGGCGACCTACTCCACCAACAGGGGCCAGTATCCGAGCGCCTTTCTCAACTGTCAAGGGAACTTCAGCGCGTGACTAGACTTTTGACGGAAGCCTTGTCCGGTTCGTGAACGCAAGGAGGGGGCGTTACATGGCGGCTGGATCGGAACCGCGCCTGAGGGTCATCTGGACCGACCCGATCACCGGACGCAAGGGCTACGCGGTCATTGACCGGATGGTCAATGGCCTGGCCGGCGGGGGGACTCGGATGCGGTCGGGCGTGACCCTGGACGAGGTCGAGCGCCTGGCGCGCACCATGTCTTACAAGAACGGCGCGTTCAACCTGCCCGGCGGGGGCGCAAAAGGCGGAATCGACATCGACCCGCAGGATCCGGAAGCAAGGGGGATGCTGTCCCGCTACGTCCGCGCGATGACGCCTCTCTATCGCGGCGGCTGGGGCACTGCCGAGGACCTCGGCGTCACGCAGGAGCTCCTGAGCGAGGTGTTCGCGGAGCAGGGCGTCGGGTTGACGGTGCAGGCGATGCTTGACAGGTCCGGTGACGCTGAGGCGGCTGGCCGGCGCGTGACCCGGGGGCTCGCGATCAAGGTCGAGGGCATCGGCCTCGCCGACTGCATCGGCGGCTACGGTGTGGCCGAGGCGGCCGCGGCGGCGGCCGAGCACAAAGGCTGGGACCTGAAGGGCATGCGTGCGGTGGTGCAGGGGTTTGGTTCCATGGGCGGCTCGAGCGCGCGCTACCTCGCCCGCCACGGGGTGAAGGTCGTCGGCGTCGTGGACGTCAAGGGCGTGATCACGAACCCGGATGGGCTCGCCGTCGAAAGGTTGCTCTCATCGCGCAGCGCGCTGGGCGAGGTCGATCGGAAGGCGTTGGACCGCGAGGACAAGCAGGGCCCGCGTGAAAGCTGGCTCGACATCGATGCTGACATCCTGGTGCCGGCAGCTGTAGCCGACGTGCTCACCGCCGACAACGCGGACAAGGTCAAAGCTCGCCTGGTGGTGGAGGCGGCCAACATCCCTACGACCGAGGAGGCGCAGAAGAAGCTGTACGAGCGCGGCGTGGTGGTCATCCCGGACTACGTGGCCAACGGCGGCGCCAACGCATGGTGGTGGTGGACTCTGCTCGGAGAGATCGAGGCCGACGCCGACCAATCGTTCAGCAAGGTCCGGACCGTCATGCGCGCTACGGTCAAGGGCCTGCTCGAGCGCGCGGACATGCAGCACATCTCACCGCGCGAGGCCGCCGACGAGCTGTCGATGCACAACCTCGACCAGCTTGCGGAGCGCCTTGGCGAGCAGGCGTCAGGCGCCGACCTGAAACCTGTCGGCGCGTAGAGGGAGGTGAAGTCGTTGACCGTGAAGCTGCTGACCGACCATGACCTCCCGTTCTCCCAGCTGGTGCCTGGCCTGGAGCTCGCGCGCTCGATCACGCACGCGGGCACGACGCAGCTCGGTGGCGGCTATATGAAGTTCACGGAGGATGCGGAGTTCCCCGACTGGACGCTCAAGTACGACGAGGTGCTGTTCGTGCAGTCGGGCCAGCTCGAGGTCGTGAGCGAAGGCGCGAGCGTCAAGGCCACGCCCGGCCAGGCCATCCTCATCCCCGACGGCGTGAAGGTGACATACCGCGGGCGCGCCGGCACGGTGGGCTTCTTCGTGCTGTGGCCGTTCGACTGGGACAAGAAATAAAGGAGAGAAAGAAACGCGCACCGCCGCTCTCCTTCAGACACAAGGTTGAAGACCGACCCACGCGCAACCGATCTGCTGAGCCGGCCGATCATCGGCCAGCTCGGCTATCTCGGCCTCGACGGCTATCCGCGCGTCCTGCCCGTGTGGTTCGAATATCGCGACGGCGAGGTGCTGATCGGCAGCAAGGCCGGGCTGTATAAAGGACGCGCACTCGCGCGGGACGGCCGGGCTTCGCTCGCGGTCTCGACCACCGAGCGCCCCTACCACATCGCAGTCGTGGTCGGCGACGCCACCGTCGAGCGCTTCCCCGAGTCGGAGCGCATCCGGTTCGTCACCGCGATCGCCCGCCGCTATCTCGGTGCGGAGGGCGGCGGGGAGTACATCGACACGTGGATCCGGGACGGGCATCCAGGCGATGGCGACCTCATCCGGCTGCACCCCCGCACAATCAATTTCTATTTGAGCTGAGCTGCGATGAAGATCACTGACGTATCGGTGCAAGTGATCGACGCGGGCAAGACGATGGTCTTCGCCGACCGCCTGATCATGAACCTGGCCAACGTCGTCGTGCGCGTCAAGACGGACGGCGGCCTCGAAGGGGTCGCGGGCGCCTCGACCTATCTAGGGGCGACGGGCGTGGCAGCGGCGGTGGCAGAGCTGAAGCCGCTGCTGATCGGTGAGGACCCGCTGTACCGGGAGAAGATCTGGCAGCGCCTCAGCGAGGTGAGCATCCTGATGGTGCCGCCGCACTCCCTCGCTGTCATCGACTGTGCGTTGTGGGACCTGGCCGGCCGCGCGGCCGGGCTACCGGTGTACAAGCTGCTTGGCGCGCATCGCGACCGCGTGCCCGCGTACGCGAGCTCTCTCACCTACTCCACGCTGGGCGAGTTCCAACACCAGATCGAGGCGTACGTCGACGGCGGGTTCAAAGCCGTGAAGCTGCACGTCTGGGGCGATGCCCAACGCGACATCGAGCTCTGCAGCGCGATCCGGACGCAAGTCGGTCCCAGCATCGCGTTGATGGTCGACGCCGTCGGGTCGTACAGCCTTGACGACGCGCTCCGCGTGGGTCGCAAGCTGGACGAGCTGGGCTTCGAGTGGTTCGAGATGCCGCTCCGTGACTCCCACGTCGCCGCGTACAGGAAGCTCGCAGATGCGCTCGACATCCCGGTCACCTCCGGCGAGGTACACACACGCACGTACGAGGAGGCGGCCAACTACCTGACCACAGGGGCGTGGGACATAGTGCGCATCGACGCTCTGATCAGCGGCGGGATTACCGCGACGAAGAAGGCGGCCGCGCTTGCCGAAGGCCTGGGGCTTCGCTGCGAGATCCATAGCTTCGGCTACACCCTGAACCAGGCAGCCAACCTGCAGGTGATCGGCTCGGTGGCGAACGCGCGTTACTTCGAGTGCCCGATGCCGCTCGGCGCGTACGGCGCGGGCATGTTGGACGAGATCGAGCTGCAGCCCGATGGCACTGTCTCCGTGCCGGACAAGCCCGGGCTCGGTGTCGAGGTCGACTGGGAGAGGATGGACGCGATGACCGTGGCGAGATTCTGATGAAGGTCGTGGTCATCGGAGCGGGCGTCGTGGGCGTGACGACCGCTTACTACCTCGCGAAATCGGGCCACCAGGTGACCGTCGTGGAGAAGGAGCCTGAGGCGGCGACGCTGGCGAGCGGGGGCAACGCGGGCTTGATCGCGCCGGGCCACTCGTTCGCGTGGGCGTCGCCGACAGCGCCCAGGGAGCTGCTGCGCTCGCTGACGGTCGAAGACACTGCTTTGCGCGTGAATCCCTTGAAAGCGCCGGGCATGGCTTTCTGGGGATTGAAGTTCCTGCGTGAGTGCAATGCCGAGCGCGCCGAGAAGAACACCCTGGTCAAGCTGCGACTGGCGCAGTACAGCCAGCGCATGCTCGACGAGATCGCATCGGAAGAGCACATCGACTACGACGACATCCACGAAGGGCTGCTCTACCTGTACCGCGACCCAAAGCGCTTCGAAGCGGGCGTCAAAAAGATGAAGTTCCTGCAAGACCACGGACAGAAGCAGGACGTTCTCGACGCGGACGGCGTGGTGGAGGCCGAGCCTTACTTCGCGCCCGTCAAGGACAAGCTCGCCGGCGCGATCTATGGCGTGACCGACTCGAGCGGTGACAGCGTCAAGTTCACGCGGGCGCTGCAATCAGTGTGCGAGCATATCGGCTCGAAGTTCGTGCTCGGCAGGGGCGTGGCCCGTATCAATGCTGCCGGCGGCAGGGTGCAGTCGATCACGCTCGACGACGGCGAATCGATCGGTGGCGAGGTGTTCGTCCTCAGCGCGGGTGTTCAGAGTCCGAAGATCGCGCGGTCTGTCGGCGTACGGCTGCCCATTGCGCCGGCGAAAGGTTATAGCGCGACGTTCCCGATCAAAGGCGGCGACGGCGCGATGAATATGCGTGTCGGGTGCGTCGATGAGGAGCTGCTGGTGGCGTGGTGCCGCATGGGCGATCGGCTGCGTGTGACTTCGAGCGCGGAATTCACCGGCTACGAGACCACTTACGACGAGCACGACCTGCGGCTGATCCGCAAGCTGACGCACGACCTGCTGCCCGAAGCCGCCGAGTACGACAAAGGCACGTACCGGGCGTGCAATCGCCCGATGACGCCGGACGGGCCACCGATACTTGGTCAGGCAGGCCCTGACAACCTGTACATCAACAGCGGGCACGGGCACATGGGGTTCACGATGGCGTGCGGCTCGAGCCGCCTCGTGGCCGACATGATCGACGGCAAGAAGACCGAGATTCCCGTGGAGGGCCTGACGCTGACGTCGCGACCCTGAGTCAGACCCCCTCGAACGCGCCAAACGAAAGCCAACCGCCGTCCACTACGATCGTGTCGCCCGTTACGAACGACGCTTCGTCGCTGGCGAGAAACACGTAGGCGCCGGCCAGCTCCGCCGGCCTTGCCATCCGCCGCTGCGGCGTGCGCCGTTCGATGGCCTCGAAGTTGATCTTGCCCTCCGCATGGAGCTTCTCCGTCATCTCCGTGCGCACGTAGCCGGGCGCGACGGCGTTGACGCGGATCGCCGGCGCCCACTCGGCGGCCATCAGGCGGGTCATATGAACTACCGCGGCCTTCGTCGCGCCGTAAGCCAGCCGCCGCGGAAACGACGCGAAGGAAAGGATCGAGGCGGTGTTGATGATCGAGCCTCCTCGTCGCTCGAGCATGTGCCTTGCCGCCTCACGCGAACACAGAAACACCGAGGTCATGTTGAGGTCGACGACTCTCTGCCAGAAGCCCAGGTCCAGGTCGAGCGTGCTGACAGCGGCCGACATGCCCGCGTTGTTGACCAGCACATCGAGATGGCCGAACGTCTCGATCGCGCCACCCACCAGCGCCTTCGCGCCGGCCTCGGTCGACACGTCCGCGCCGATTCCAACCGCACCGTCCCCGAGCTCTTTCGCGACGCGGTCGGCGACGGCGGCCTGGCGCGAGTTCACCGCCACCTTCGCACCTTCGGCCAGGAATGCGCGAGCCACCGCGAGGCCGATGCCGCGGCTCGAGCCGCTGATCGCGGCGACGCGACCATCGAGGCGACCGCTCAACTGATGACGGTCTCTCTGCCCGCATGCGCGAGCACCAGCTCGACCACGCCCTCGGCTTCCGATGCGCGCACTTCGTACATGTCTGACTCACCTAGAAGGAGATGCACGCGCGCCCGTGCCCGATCAGGATCGCGAGCGCCCACGACCACTCGCCTGATGGACACCGCACCGCCGCGGTGGGTGGCCGCGGCCTGGCCCGGGTGCAGGCCGTCGGCGATCTTCCACTCGATGACAAACGGGATTGCGCTCGGCTCCGAGCCTCGGTCCACGTCCTGCGTGCGCCAGCTCAGCAACTGGCCGTCGGGACGGCGGCGCGACCCTTCGACGATCGGTGGCAGATCCCAGCCTGAGTCGAGCAGCTTCGCGCGCAAGGCGTCGAGGCCGGTGGTGCGGAGCGCCCACGCCACGAAGGTGTTGCCCTCGCGCACCGCCTCCATCACGCGCGAGCCGAGTCGACTGCCCTCTGCTGCGTGCGCATCGACCACAGCGATCAACTCGAGGTACTGACGGCCCAGAGGCACGATGTAGTTGGCCGTGCCGCCTGTGGCGTGGCGGCCCCCCTCGTTGGCATGAAGCCCGTATCGGTCCTGAATCGTGCGCGCCGCCGACTCCAGGTCCGCAACCGGCAGAAGGACGTGATCGATCACGGTCGGCGGCTCGAGCCCAACCGCGGATTGGGAGAAGTCAGGCATCCGGGAGCTGCGCCACCGCTTCGATCTCGATGAGCAAGTCGTCCCGGACCAGGCGGCTGATCTCGACCAGCGTGCTGGCCGGACGATGAGGGCCAAAGAATTCCTGGCGTATCGGGTTGATGAGGGGCCGCTGCGCGACATCGCGCATGAAGATCGTCACTTTGGCGACGTCAGCCGGTGTCGCGCCCGCAGCGTCGAGGATGCGCTTCAGGTTGCGAAAGATCTGACGAGTTTGCTCGACGACGTCGCCGGTGCCGATGACCTCGCCGTCCTCGTTCGTCCCGACCAACCCCGACACGTAGAGCGTGCGACCGGCGACTACCGCATCCGAGAAATGGCTGATCGGCTCCATCAGACCTTCGACTCGGAGCGTTCGCAGTCGCGCCAAGGAACTAGGAGACCTCCACGATCATCTCGATCTCCACGGAGATGTCGAATGGCAGCGAGCTCATGCCGACCGCGGAGCGGGCATGGCGGCCGGCCTCGCCGAAAGCCGCCACGAGCAGGTCCGACCCACCGTTGATCACCTTTGGCTGGTCCGTGAACTCGGGCGCGCAGTTGACCATGCCCAGGAGCTTGACGACACGCACGACCCGGTCCAGGTCACCGATCTCCTGCTTGAGGCTGCCCAGGCAGTTCAGCATCACCAGCTCGGCGGCCTTGCGCGCCGTTTCGACGTCGACCTCGCTGCCCACCTTGCCGCGATAGACGTACTCACCGTCGCGACGCGGCCCCTGTCCCGAGATGAAGACAAGGTTGCCCGTGCGAACGGCGTTCACAAAGTTGGCGACCGGCGGACCCGGATCCGGCACCTTGTGACCCAGCGCGGCGAGACGCTCCTCAACTCTGGACATTCTCTTTCTCCCTTGAAATCACCATATGCGGGCCGCGAACGGCGGCGCCGGGCCACGGACCAGGCGTGACCGCTGGGACCTCCACCGGTGCTGTGACCTCCTTGAACAGGCGCATGCCTCGCGCCTCGTAGTTGGCGCGGGCCTGCGGTGCGTCGAGCGAGCACGTGTGCACCCACACGCGCCGTGCCCCCATCGCCCAGCCTCGATCTATCGCTGCACCGAGCAGCCAGCCGCCGAGCTTTCGGCCGATGAATCCTGGCATCACACCGAAGTAGGCGATCTCGACGTCGCCTTCGCTCGACCCGTCGAGCTCGAAATAGCCGGCCGGGGTGCCGTCGACGTACATGACCCATGTCTCCACGCGCGGACTGCTCAGTCGGTCGAGCCACTGGTCGTACGTCCACGGCAGCCTGTCGAACCAGTACCAGTTACCGCCGGTCGCCGTGTACAGGAAGCGGCCCAGCTCTGGCGTCGGGCGCCTCGCCTGGCGAAGCTCCACCCCTGCGGGCGCCTCTGGTGCGTGGAGCTGCGACGGCTCGAGCATCTCCAGGTGCCAGGTCGTGACGTCCACGAGCACGGCCCGCAGCATCGCACGAACCGAGATCACAATGACGCGGTGCACCTCTACCGCGACCCCGACGTTCCCGGCCGCATCGATTTCGATCGCGAGCTGTACTCGCGCATCGCCCAGGCGGTGCCAAACAGCCGGCGCCTGCACGACCACGTCGTTCCCGTACGCAGCGGCTATGCGTGGCCGGTGAAGGCCGGGTCCGTGGTCCGCATCGTGACAGTCGAGGGTCCGCAGGTCTGCGACCTCAACCTCTGGAATCTGAACAATCCTCGCGAGCACTTCTGGGCTGCGCGCACCCGCCAGCTCCAGGGCGCCCATGTCACCACGTTTGACCGCCTCTGGTCGTGCCTTCCCTACCTGCGGCCGATGGTCACCATCACCAATGACACGCTGCCGACCGAGCCAACGACGCATGGAGGTCGCTGCCACGACCTGCTCGGTAGCCGCTGCGATCCGTACCTGTACAAGCTGCTCGACGACCGCGACTACGACGTGACGTGCCACAACAACCTTTCGCGCGCGATCGCCCCCTATCACCTCACGGAGCTCGACGTGCACGACGTGCTGAACGTCTTCCAGGTGACCGGCCTCGACCCGGTGCACGAGATCTACTTCATGGAAGCCAGCCCAGCGAAGAGGGGCGACTTCTTCGAGTTCTTCGCCGAGATCGATCTCCTCTGCGCGATCTCGACGTGCCCGAGCGGCGACCTCTCGCAATGGGGGTGGGGCGACGAGGGGTCCGACCCGCTCGCCAACTGCCATCCGCTGGGGGTCGAGGTCTATGCTCTCGAGGCCAACTTGCTCGAGGCATGGAAGCCACCCGAGTCGGTACGCATCAAGTCCTCGGTGTACGGCTTTTAGGGCAAAGCTTCGGCTCCGGCCCGGGACTCAAACGTCGCGTCCAGCGCCCCAGTAACCCTCCACCAGGCCCCAGGTGTAGATCCGCCTCGGCCTGATCCGAAACATCTCGTCGTTGAAACCTGGGTTCACAGCCTTCCCGCCCGAATGAAGCACTTCTGCCTCACCCCGGATTTCTATGCCCCGTGGCCTCCACGGTTGAACCGATGCGAGGTCGTCCACGACCAGGGCGACCTTCGGGTTCTTGTGAACGTCGCGCCACTTCTTTCGTTTGGCGAAGTCGTGCCCGCTGATGTCGATCGTGTCCTGCTCCGGGTTGTAGCGAAACGCCAGCGGAACGACGTGGGGCTGACCGTCAGGTCCGGCGGTCGCCAGCCGGCCCAGGCGCTGGCTGTTCAAGTATTCGATCTCCCCCGGGGTGAATACGCTCAAC
>Ga0307479_10000565_pt1 | contig 33231 bp, 23 predicted proteins | sample atmos_gasesECM4C_FD_203743 | JGI IMG/M metagenome (GOLD analysis project Ga0307479, IMG submission 203743) | Hardwood forest soil microbial communities from Morgan-Monroe State Forest, Indiana, United States - atmos_gasesECM4C_515 | ecosystem: Environmental > Terrestrial > Soil > Temperate...
ATCCACATCCGGCGCACGGTGATCGGCTTTGACGCGGCAATGACTTCGGAGCGGCGAATAGCATTACCTGCGAGCGACCAGGTGATTTGAGTTTCCACGCCGGGATCAATGGTTTCTCCCGCTTTAGCGCCGACAATTACCCAATGCCTCCACTTGGCTATGACGGAATGTCCATCCGAGGAGGGATGAATCTCGTCGGCGCCGTCAGTGGCGGCGATGGTTCGGTCGTCGTCCAATTCCAGGAAGGGAACGAGGCAGGCATAGATTTTCTCGACCGGCGCGGCGAAGCCCGGCAGACCGTGGGGCGCAGGCTCGTAATCGGAAGTGGCGTTGCGCGGGCCGGTCACAAATGGCAAAGCGAAATGCATATCCCCTTGCCGAACGACCCAGACGCCGAACTTTCTCCCTGGATCGTTGCGAAAGAAAATGAAACGAGCGACATCGTCAAGTTTCGGGCGCGGAGAGATGGTCCGGATGTTTTCCTTCAAGAGCGACTGCATGAAAAGTTGATGGGCGGCGACGATCTTGGCGAAGAAGGTGGTGGTCTGCTGCCATTCGCGTTCCTTGGTGATGTAACTGTAATCTCCGCGGCCAAAGGCAAAAACGGAGAGCAGGTGCGTATCGCTGTTGTAGTCATTGCGGAGCCAACGCCAGGCGGCGTAGTACGCGGCCGCCACGTCGGGGAGTGGGGCGGGACGAAACTCGGGATATTGGGCGACGAACGCCGCAATTTCCATGGTGTCCATGTAGCTGATATCGCCCAGGCTGCGTCCCCAAGGGTAGCCATAGCCGTCGGGAGAAAGGAGGTCCCACCAAAGGCGCATCTGTGCTTGGAGGGAAGGCGCAACCGCCTTCATGAGATCCTCACGGCCGGCGGTGGCGGCGGCATCGTAAATCGCTCGGGCATATTCGTTGGAGTAGCGGTCGTAGCGTCCAGTGGGAAGAGCGTCGTCGGCAAAGAGCGCACCATCGCTGAATTGGCGGGCGGCGCGGTCCAGCAACTCGTTGACGTAGGCAGGGTCGGTGGTAAGACCCAGTTGGTAACTGACGGCGGCAATGCGCGCGGCGACGCCGAAGTAGTTTTCCGGAAGGTGGATGAGCTTGTGGGTCTTTACGTCGTAGAAGCGGTTGGGATCGAGAAGAGATTTCCAAGCTTCTCTATCAGCGGCAGAGAGGCTCTGCCAGAGCGCATTATGACGGAGGTCAGTACCGAAGTAGCGCAGGGCTAGGGCGGCGTAAAGTTGTCCCCACGTCTTGCCGCCGTGGCTCAACTCAATGAGACCCATCTTGGCGGCCATGGGAGCAACGGCGCGGCCCGCGATGGTCTGTGTGTGGGCAAGGTCGGCATACCCTGAAATTGCGCGCGTGAAGCTGCCCCAGGAAAATTCTCCGGTGGTCAACGCGCTCACGACGCGATCTGGAGGGGGATCGAAGGTCTTGATATCGGCAACGTGCGCGGTGACTTCGCGATCGAGGAAGTCACGAATTTGTTTGTCGAGCTCGGTGGTGGCAATCGGGGCGGAAGCGTCTTTGCTCTGAGCCGAGCTAGCACCGGAACTGCCGAGGAATAACAGCAGAACGATCGCAAGTCTCAGAACCGTCGCAAAGTTTGTGGAGCACATCAAAGCGCGCTGCTTCTCGGCATTGTCATGCTCAAGAGATGTAGTCTTCGCGGCAGGGCGTGAAGACATCGACAACCAAGGAGTCCTCGACGGCGGAGGCGCCATGTTCCACGCCGCCGCGCACGACGAATGTATCACCCGCGCGGGCGTCGAAGGTTATGCCCGCGCAGGTCACCTTCAGGTGGCCGCGAACGATGTATACGATCTGATCGTGAGGATGGCTATGGACCGTCCCGGACCAGCCACGGGACATCTGATGCTCGGCAAGAAAAAGCTTATCGTTGTAAGCCATCACCTTGCGGATCAGGCCCGGTTCGGGGGTGGATTGTTGTGCGTCGCCATTTTTGACCACAACCAGATCGGGATATGGCTTTGTTTGTGATGGCATGGAGTTCCTCCCCGCTTGTGCTGCCCTGCTCACCGTGCCAACCAACCACCATCCACTGCCAGCACATGTCCGTGTACGTAGTCGCTGGCGGCGGAACAAAGAAACACGGCCGCGCCGGCCAAATCTTTGGGTTCGCCCCAGCGTCCAGCGGGAATGCGGTCGAGAATCTGGCGGCTGCGCACGGGATCATCGCGCAGAGCCGTCGTGTTGTCCGTGACCATGTAGCCCGGAGCGATGGCGTTCACGTTGATACCCTTGGAGGCCCATTCGTTGGCCAGCGCCTTGGTCAACTGCGCGAGCCCTCCCTTTGCCGCAGCATAGGCAGACACCAGAATTCCACCTTGAAACGAAAGGAGCGAGGCGATGTTCAGAATCTTGCCGCCTTTTCTTGTTTCCAGCATGTGGCGTCCGGCCAGTTGTGAGAGGCGAAACGCAGCGGTCAAGTTTACATTGATGAGTTCGTCCCAAGCTTCCATGGGATATTCGGCAGCGGGAGCTCTACGGATGATGCCCGCATTGTTCACCAGGATGTCGATGGAGGCAAACTCCGCGATGGTTTTCTCGATGAGCACCGTGCAGACCTTGGGATCCGCTAAATCGCCGGGAACGTAGAGAGTTTTGCGTCCCACGGCGCGGATTTCGTCGGAGGCGGCCCCGGGTTGGGGATCGCGGCCATGGCAAACGACGTTCGCGCCTGCTTTCGCCAAGGCTACGGCGATGGCCCCGCCCAGCCCTTTGTGCGATCCGGTTACGAGCGCATTCTTGCCGCTCAATTGGAAGGCTTCAAGGCTCATCGCTGGAGTTGTTGAATTTGCGCGGGCATTTCCACGAGGGCGTTTTTTATTTTCGGGCTGCTTCCAGTCCGGATCCGGCGACGGTTTGCTGAAAGGCCGGTTGAACGTTGACCACCCCAAACTGGCGGTCTTCCACTTCACGATGCGCAGCCATGGCCCAAAGAAAGCCGATGCGGTGTCCCGGCACGGAGACGTTGGGGTGATATCCGCCGGGCATCAACACGGCGTCGCCGTCACGCACGACTGTCACGAATTCGGGATACTGCGTATCGTTATATACCAATTGAATTCCGTAGGCGGGCTCCGGCATATCGAAGTACACATACATCTCTTCCAGCGTTTCGGCGTGCTCGTGCGGAGGCCAACTGGTCCAGTTGCCGGGATCGGAAAACGTGAATCCGACTAAAAGGCGGCCCGCTTGCACGTTCTTGCCAACCAGAATATTGAGATCGCGCGCGTTTCCTGGGCCTCCAGTGTGAAATCGCAGCGAGGGATCCTTTGAAATGCTCTGGTAGGAGACGAACTGAACGGGGTAGCGGTGGTCGACCTCGGCAGAAAACTCGGCGACGTCCGCGCGACTATTCGTCTTCAATTCAATTGGGGTGTCGCGCGGAACGTAAATGGCATCGTATTGGTTGAGGTGAAAGTTTTCTGAGCTGGCTTTTAGCTCCGCGATGCCGGACAGGCACACCAACGCGGTTTCACGGTCCGCGTTCGAGTACGCGACTTGTGGCGTGGAGACGTTCAAAATGATCCGCCCGTAGGCGAGGTGCTTCATCGCGCTGTTATTAGGCGAGACGGCGATATTCCGTCCAAGATGACTATTGGTCTTGCGAAAGACTAGTTTCTCCAACGAAGCTTGCGCTTGCGGATTCATCTAGCGACCCTCCATGTGTGACCGTACGGTCCAGTGTGTTTCAGCTGCTGCTTCACAAAATATCGCCAGATTCACTCGCCGCCGCGCCCTAGTGGTTTTGACCGCGAGGGAAGTCTCAGGCGCAAACGCATCGGGCAGACGTGCCGCGCAACGCCCGACGTCAGAATGAGAGCTTCAGGCCTAGCTGAAGCTGGCGCATGGCGCTGGCCGAGGTGATGACTCCGAATGTGGCTGAGCCGACCGTCGCTCCGGGAGCGTTCAGGCTCACGATGTTGAAGACGTTATAGGCGTCGGCGCGGAACTGCAGATCCACACGCTCCTTGAAAACGAAGTCGCGAGAGATGGCCAGATCGACGTCTTTGAACGTTGGGCCGCGCAGCATATTGCGCCCGGAGTTGCCGTCAATGGATATGCCGTTAACTGCGGCATTTTGCGAAAAGGCAGCGGTATTGAACCATTCCGCCGCCGTGCGGTTGCTCAAGACGGGGTTCTGTCCGGCGACGAGCTGGGCTCGTTCGGCGGAACTATTGCCGGTCAGGTTGGCGTCCTTGCCATCGAGCACAGTAAACGGAAACCCGCTGTGAATATTGATGATCGGTGAAAACGTCCATCCATTGGCGAGCTGACGTGCAAAGAAGTGGTCTCGATGGTAGTAGTTGAGTTGCCAGACCAGCGCAGTCACAAACTGGTGGCGAAGGTCGAAATCCGCCGGCCCGCGTTCCAGGGCCAGATTGGTCATATCCTGCGCGCCGCCCTGCGTGGTGGTGTTGTCGAGTTGCACGCTGTCGAACGTGTGGCTGAAGGTGTAAAAACCATAGAGCATGAGGCCATGCGTGACTCTTAGCTGGGCTGTGGTCTGAAGGCCGTTGTATGAGGCCGTTTGATTGGATTGCACGAGCAGAACGGTGCCAAACGGGCTGCCCGGCGCGGCGCAAGTAGCGACGCCGGCGTTGTCGATGGGGCGGCGGTCGACGATATTCGCGCCAGCGCTGGTAGCACAGGCGGACGCGAGCGAGCCGGTAGCCGGAGCGTTGATGTCCTGGGCGAAGGGCAGATTGTGGCTCATAGTCCCCACGTAAGCCGCAGACATGCTGAAAGTCGAGGTGACTTGCCGCTGGATGGAGAAATTGAATTGATAGCTGTAGGGCCATTGGAAATTCTTGGCAAAACCGAAGAATGGGCCGCCGGGAGTGATGAACTGTGGCGGAACGAAGGGAAATGGATCGGTGCCGCTGATGCCGCTGCCACTTCCGGCGCCACACGTTACGGTGGGGCCAAGCGGCGCACCCGAGGCATTTTTCGCAACGAGTTTGTTATAAGGGCAAGACAGCGTTGCGCCCTGTGGCACGGCGGTCAAGCCTGAACCTGTCACCTGCTGCGTGACATTCGTGAACGTATAGCGGACGGCAGAAGGCTCGAAGTTGGTCACCGTGTTCCACTCGTTGCCGGAAACGCTTCCGTAAAACACTCCGCCGCCGCCGCGGATGGAAGTTTTGCCGTTGCCAAAGGGATCCCACGCAAATCCGAGCCGGGGGGAAACATGATGCCAACGCACCGGCACGATACCGCGCGTCACGCCGGTGTCGCCCGTGAAAAGGGCGCCTTGTGGGGCCGCCGCGATCGCCGTCGACTGCTGCCCGACCTGGAAGCTCGTGCCGCGATTCTGGGGATCAGTGGGCGGAGTCTGAATATCCCAGCGCACGCCAAGGTTGAGGGTGAGGCGCGGAAAGATTCGGTAATTGTCTTGTAGAAAGACCCCCGTGCTCCAACTGTTGGTGTAACCGGTTACTGGCGCGTCCTGTGATATAGAGGTCGGCAGACCCATTACGAAATTCGCAAAAGCTGGCACGGGAATGGTTTTGCCGCTTTTGGCGTCCTTTATGTTGGTGCCGTTAAAGCCAAACACGCCGTAATTGTTCAAGAGGGTTTGCTGAACGTCCTTGTCAAGAGTCTCATCGGCCCCAAAAGAGAGCGAATGCCGCCCGTGTGTATAACTGACCACGTCGCGCACGGTATAAAAGTTGGAGCCAGCTACGGGTCCGGCGATGGCGCTCGCCGCGGTGAAGAAACCTGTCACAGTGATCTGTGGGAGCGAATGCGGCCCTTCAATCGTGAACTCCGAGCCCAAATCCCCCAGGGACGCTCCAGGCAAGTTAAGGCGGCCGGCTATATTCCGTGTGTAGCCCAACCATAACTGGTTGGCCAGATTCGGGCTGGCAATCCAGGTGTCGCTGAGGTTCGCATTCTGCTGGCGCCAGGAGAATAGCTGCACATCCCATGGGATATTTCCATTGGGCTGGCCGCTGGTGGAATTCAGTGGTGGGACGGTATTGTTGCCGCTGGTGTAGAAGTAGCTTCCGCTAAGCCGTTGTTTGCTGGTCAGATTGTGGTCCACCTTGATCAGAAATTCATCGGTGTTGTACGGGCTGGGAGCGGCCGCCTGGAAGTTGGTGACTCCTGTGGGGACGTTGGGAAAAACGGTTGAAGTGAGCAGTTTCTGAGCAACGGGATCCAGCAACGAAGGGCAGATCACCGTCGGAGAACCGCAAGTGTACTGGCTCGGCAAGGAACCGCCCGCGGGGAGAAGGCCGGCCATATTTCCGCCAGCCTGTGCCGCGGTGGGCAAGGTGGCCCCAGTAAACAGTGAGCTGCTAAGCTGCCGCAGACCCTGGTAGGAGCCGAAGACGAAAGTCTTATCCTTTCTAATCGGTCCGCCGAAGGTTCCGCCGAATTGCTGCCTCCGCAAAGGAGGGGTACCAATCGTCGAGTTCCAGGGAGCAGCGTTCAGTGCGTCGGTCCGCCAGTAGTCGAACAGCTCGCCGTGGTAAGCGTTGGTTCCTGACTTCGTAACCACGGTGATGACCCCGCTGGACATTTTTCCGTACTCGGCGTTGTAGTTGTTGGTTTCCACGCGGTATTCCTGGATAGCGTCCGGATTGGGAAGAATGTTGCCGGTGTTTCGCAATCCCGTCATATTGATTCCGCCATCGAGGTAGTAGCTGACCGATCCGGCCCCGCCATCCACGCCACCATTGATGAATGTCCGTTGCTCCGGATAACCGAGAGTTATCACCGGATTCGGCTGGCCGGGGTTAAAGCTGCTGTTCTGAACACCGGGAGTAAGCTGCAGCAACTCATATGCGTTACGGTTTACGAGCGGCAAGTTAACGACTTCCTGATTTTCGATGGTGCGTCCAATTTCCGGGCTAGTGGTGTCGACTAGCGGCAGGGTTTCCGCAACGGTGACCGTCTGGGTGAAGTCTCCCACTTGCAGCACGGCGTCCACACGGACTGGAACATTCACATCCAACGCGACTCTGGACACAGCAAATCTCTTGAATCCCGAAGCGGTGATCTCCACCTTGTAATTGCCAACGGGAAGGAACTCGATGCGGTACTCCCCGTCGGCGTTCGTTTGCGTCGTGCGGGTGAGGTTCGTGTCGGTATTCGTTGCCGACATGCGAGCACCCGCCATGGTGCCGCCGTTCGCATCGGTCACGCGGCCATACATCGTGGCCGTGGTGCCTTGTGCTTTCAAAGCATCGGGAAACAATACGGCAGCCAGGCAGAAAAGGACCGCTACTCGGATAGTTGCTTTCATTGTTCCTCCTACCGCCACGCAGTGCACCTCTGCGCGTCCTGTTAGTTCTCCCAAATCGCGGTGCGACGTCTGTGCTCACGCTGGTGTACCACATTGTGAGACTGCGTCTCAGTGCCTCATTGGCCCTAAAAAAACCGGCTCTCGCCGGAATCTCGTTCGCACCCTCTTAGCCGGCTGCCGTGCGCAGGTATTCCGGCACCGCGGGCCTATAGCCCAACTCCCGCGAAAGTTCGCCGGCCGCCTGCATCACCACTTTGCCAATCTGTGGCACTCTCTCTGGCGTTACCCGAAACGCCGGCCCCGACACACTCAAGGCCGCCAGCATTTTCCCCGATTCGCCCCGGACGACCGCGCTGACGCAGCGCAGCCCCGGCTCCTTCTCTTCATTGTCAATCGCGTATCCCCGCGACCGGATGGCCTTTAGCTCCGCCCTAAGGGCTGAAGGCGTGGTGATCGTGTTTGCCGTAACGCTTTTTAGCCCCCAACGGTGGACGATCTCACTCACTTCGGCATCCGTCAGCTCCGCGAGCATGGCTTTTCCCACGGCTGTACAATGCACGGGTGCGCGGCTTCCCACCGTGCAACCCGTGCGCACGCTCTGTTGCGACTCGACCTTTTCCAGATAGAAGACTTGCCCGTCGTCCAGGATGCAAAAGAACACCGTCTCGCCCAGTTCACGCTGCAGTCGATCCAGGTAAGGTTTGGCATAACGCCGAAGATCTACGCCGCCTAGAGCCTTCGATCCCAGCTCGAAGAGTTTGAGACCCAGTGCGTACCGCCCGGTGTCTGGATTCTTGTTCACCAAGCGATGCTGCTCGAGCACCATCATCAGCCGATGCACGGTGCTTTTGTGCAGTTTCAGCACCACGCAAAGCTCCGCCAGGCTGCACTCGCTGGAACTACCAGCGAGAATTTCCAAAGCGGCCAAAGCGCGGTCGAGCACTTGGACGCGATAGGAGAATTTGCGTGTCTTAGAATGCGGCACGCGTCTCATATAATGAAATCGTCCTTCGATGTCAAGGAAAAAGTCGATACTCTCGATCGTTCCTCTTTCTTGCTACGATCACCGTAGCCAGCCTAACGCCTAGCAGTGGGCCGGCCATATCGAAGTCGCAAGATCGTCGGGACTCTTTTCAAGACAGCGACGACGTCATTTTGGAGCAGGCTATCCAGTAGCGGCACTTGGGGAAAGCGGAGTCCGGGTTAAGCAGCTCAAATAAAGGCAACCCTCCGAGGCCGTATTTTGCTAATGCCAAAAATTTCTAGTTGCCTCTCAGCAGCGCGTAATTATTTAGGCGAATGGTGGCGGGTTGCCGGCTGCCTTCCTCGTCGGCAAAAACCAAAAAACTGATTTTGACGCTCCGGCCATCACCATAAGAAAGCGTTAACGTATTGTCTTTAATGTCGTACGAGCCGCTGCCTGGCGGAGCGGCGAAATCGACGGCAGGCAGCACCCCGGATTCGGCGAAGTGCCCGTCCGGAGAAAAGCGAAGATAGGACCGCGGATCTCCGCGCTCGGGACGGTACGTTCCGTTGAGTCTTAATCCATCCGAGTGCGCGGCAGGCTGGTAGGGCAACATGTCGTTCCCGAAGCGCATCTTCGTGCCGTCTCGCACGCCAGTCATAGTGCTGTTATCACCCCACGTGATGTTGACGGTGTTACCGTCGAGGCGATAGCGTCCGCAAGATTCGCGGGATTTTCTTATGGCCGCACGGAAATCAAGATTTTGTAGGCCTTCCTTGGGGAGGTTGCGAATGACATTGCCGTCTGGGAAGAAAGCCAGATAGGCGATGCTTCCCCTGATCTTAAAGGTGCCAGTCGCCACATCGCCTTCACTCGCCCGGAAGGTGACATACAGTCCTTGCAGCCCGCCGGGGCTACCGGGCCCGCTCGTATTTGTCATCGAGGAACCTAAGGAAGCGAGCGTCAGGCTCAACTCGAAATCCTGGAAACCGTCTTGATACTCGCCGTACCCGCAATTGGAATTGCAAAGATAAAAATAAGGAGCGACTCGATTTCCAGAGACTGCCGCAGCAAGGATAAACGTCGCATTTCCCAGGCGCTGACTATAAGCGCGCGAATAACTCCGCAGAACGTCGAAGCCATTGGGATTGTGCTTATTCTCGGGATCACCCGAATCGATTAGATTCATTTGCGTTTTCCACTTGGCCCAGGTAACACGAAACCACGAGTATGGATCGCCGCCGAGCGTCTCGGTGGGTAGGACGCCGATAACTACTACCGCGTTCTGGGCGAGGCCATTAGGAACCATCCGGGTCCCTTCGCGCGTTTGCATTTGCTTCCAGCCGTCAGGGACATTGAACTGCAGGTCGCCAACTTGCCCGTCTGGCGCCCAGGGGTCCGGGCCGGCGGCAGATGATGCAGGCTGACCGGCGAGGCTTGGCTGCAATGGCAACCCCACACTGGCCGCAGCCACACTATTTGCCGGACCGGCTGGGCTGCCAAGCGCTACAAAAACTTTGAGCGTGACCGGCTGGCCGGCGCGTCGAACTTGAAGTTGCGCCGTACTGCCCGGCGCGAGTTGCGAAACCCCAGCGCGTACATCGGCAGCATTTGAAACCGGTGTCCCGTTAATGGCGGTAACCACGTCATTGACACGCACGCCGGCTTGTGCGGCAGGGCCATCAGGCTCAAGCTGCATTACCAACGCGCCATTGGTCCCGAGCGTCTGAATTTGTGGAGGGGTCAAATCGGTAATCCCGATGCCGATATGCCCGCCAGCTGGCGGGTTTGTCGCAGCATTGGCGGCAGCCGCCGCGGGAACTGGCTGTGCCTGCGGTGTGGCGCCAGGATTCAGAACTGAGGCAGGATCCCGGATAGCCGCAATCAACTGATCGGGATTAGCTGCGTCAGGCGGATCGGATTGATACCGGCGCCCGGTCTGAATCTGCTGCTCGTCCGGCAGCCACCAGAAGTGGTAGACCGATTTGCCGAATCGCAACTCCACCGCATTTTTTGGCTGATTCACAAAAATCCAGCGCCCGACGGCTAGCAGTTCAGACCGCTTGATCTTGAACTCATGCTTCTTGTCTTTTGCCGGTTGGACTACCTCATACCAAATGGAGTCCGCATCAAGATAAAGGTAGCCCAAACACCAGGAGGAGAAATGTTCGTGAGCGACGGCGAAGCGAACCGACTGCGACGGTTGCGCGGGCACGTCCTGCGCAATGTTGCAAGGCGCGAGCAGGCCAAACGCGAATAGAGCCAGGCCTAAACTGACGGCCAGATCATAACGGCGCTTCATGCTCATTTAAACAAGTCCGCCCCATCGGTGTCGCTCGACACAAGGCCCACTCCATAGCCCAAGCAAACATTTGTCATCCGCTAGACGGACATAATTTCTTTTTCTTTGGCGGCGCTTAGGTCTTCGATTTTCTTGGTTTCCGTGTGGGAGACCTTTTCCAACTCATCGAGGGCGCGCTTCTTCTCATCTTCGCTGATTTTCTTTTCTTTTTCGAGCTTCTCGATGGCTTCTTTTAAATCGCGGCGGACGTTGCGAACGGCGGTGCGATGGTTCTCAAGCACTTTGTGCAGGTGCTTGACAATTTCCTTACGGCGCTCCTGATTGAGCGGCGGAATAGGAATGCGGACGACTTTGCCATCGTTAGTGGGGTTGAGACCCAGGTCGGATGTGCGAATGGCCTTGTCGATGAGGGCCACGGCGCTGGGATCCCAGGGAGCGACGGCGATCATGGTAGCGTCGGGGACGGTCACCGTGCCCAGTTGATTCACGGGCATGGGCGTGCCGTGATAATCGACGCGAATACTGTCCAGCACGGAAGCGTTGGCGCGTCCGGTTCGCACCGTGGCCAGGTCTTTGCGAAAATCATCGACTGCCTTTTCCATGCGCGCTTTGGCGGCCGCCAATGCTTCACGCGTATTTCCGAATGTGGTCATATCCTCCTCGCCTCAGTTCCATGACCGCGAAAATCGCAGGGCCCGTGGACTCCACCCTGTGCTACACCCTTATGCCGGGGTAACCGTAGAGCCTACTCGCTCCCCGAGCACGATACGCCGGATGTTCCCGTGCGTGTTCATATTGAATACTACGATGGGCATGCCATTATCCATGCACAGAGAGATGGCGGTGGAGTCCATTACTTTGAGGTTCTGCTGCAACACGTCACGATAGGTAATTTGCGAAAAGAATTTCGCGTCGGCCACTTGTTCGGGGTCGGCGTCATAGATGCCGTCGACGCGCGTGGCTTTCATGATGACCTCCGCTTTGATTTCCATGGCCCGCAGGGCAGCAGCGGTATCTGTAGAGAAATACGGATTGCCGGTGCCGGCGGCGAAAATCACCACGCGTCCTTTTTCAAGGTGGCGCATCGCCCTGCGGCGGATGAAGGGCTCAGCGACTTCGTTCATGGCAATAGCGGTTTGCACGCGGGTGTGGACGCCGTCTTTTTCGAGGGCGTCCTGCAGGGCCAAGGCATTGATGACCGTGGCCAGCATACCCATGTAGTCACCGGTGGCGCGGTCCACGTCCAAGCCTTTTTGCCGCCCGCCGCGGAAAATGTTTCCGCCGCCGACCATGATGGCCACCTGCACGCCAAGATCGACAATATCTTTTAACTCTCGGGCGATGGACTGGACAGTTTCGCCATGGATTCCATAGCCTTGTGGGCCCTGGAACGACTCACCGGACAGTTTCAGCACGATTCGGCGATAGACCGGTTCGGCTTTCCTTGCGATCTTGTTCGGTGCGCGTTTTGCGGCAGTCTTCGCGGCCATGAGCCTCCAGAGAGCGCTTCAAAAATTCACGGAATTGTAGCAAATAACCGCGGCCAACATATAACCGTAAGGGTTCATGCTTTGGATAGGGAAATCGAGTGCCGCACCCGGATATCCCCGATCAAGGGACAGGGCGCTACTCGGAGCCAGAGGAGAACGCGGATGACGTTTCGGAGGACGACGGGGTCAATGGGCGCTTTGGCGCCAGCAACGTTTGGACGCAGGCTGCTAGTTTGGCGATGCCATCGGATTTATGAAGGACCGACGTGATACCGGCGGCAGACACAACCGAAGCAGCCACATCGTACATGGTGAACAGAACGATCGGAGTTTGCGGCAGGCGCCCACGCAAAATGTAGGCCGCTTCAATACCGTTCAGGCGGGGAAGACGCAGATCGAGCACGATCAAGTCCGGCTTGAGTTCGCTGGCCTTATCAACGGCGTCCACGCCGTCAACGGCTTCACCACACACAGCGAATCCTGCGCGTTCGACGACTTTGCGGACGACCTGCCGAGACGGAGTACTATCGTCAGCTATTAAGATGCTTTTAGACATCAGCGTTTCGCTTGCGACGAAAACGTGGGCTACACAGTACCTTGTATAAGCGCGAATCAGCAATACAGGAAGTCCTGTAGTGTGCCCGGCTTTGGACCGGTCATGCAAGCCGCAGGCCGCCGAAAACAGGCCGTCGCACGCATGTTGGGGCCTGAGTTACGGGACGGCGTCATGGCTTGGGAATGGGACGGTGGAGTTTTGCGGGCAGCGCTTGCACTTGGTGGCGGGTTTCGTCCAGGGTGCCGGAGCAGTCGATTTTGTAGGTGGCGTAGCGTAGTTTTTCATCGAGGGGGATCTGGGCGGCAATACGCTGGCGGGCTTCTTCTTCGGTTAGGCCGCGGAGGCGAAGGCGCGCGAACTGCTGCTCCGGACGGCACCAGGTGACCACCAAACCATCCAGAATCTTTTGGTAGCCAGCCTCGACAAGCAAAGCGGCTTCGACAAAGGCAGCATCGCGGGTGGCGTTGCGAGCCCATTCATCCAATTGAAGCAGCGCGGCAGATTCTACGCGCGGATGGATGATGGCGTTGAGACGAGCCAATTTGGCGGGTTGAGCGAAGACAATCGCACCGAGCTTGGCGCGATTAATGAATCCATCGGGAGCGACGATTTCCGGCCCGAATTCGCGCGCGACTTCGTAGTAAGCGGGCTGGCCCGGCTCGATCAGCTTGTGCGCCAAGGAATCGGCATCGAGAACCGCAAAGCCCAATTCGCGAAGCATGGCAGCTACCGCGCTTTTGCCGCTGGCGATGCCTCCGGTGAGCCCAAGTCGGAGCATGGAGGCACTCACCGGGCGCGAGCGGCCGAGGGAATTTGGCCAGACCGGGGTGTGCCGCGGCGCAAACGGGCCGCTTTGACGGTGTTGCTCATAAGCATGGTGATGGTCATAGGGCCGACACCCCCGGGGACGGGAGTGAGTGCGCCGGCGACTTCGATTGCATCGGGCTGCACGTCGCCAAACAGCAGCGAGCCTTTCTCGCGAAATTTTTCGAGGCGCGTAGGGAAATTGCGCAACAGGCGTTCGGCTTCCTTGGAGTCAGTCACGCGATTAGTGCCAACGTCGATGACAGCGGCGCCAGGGCGAATCCAGTCCGCTTGGACGTATCCGGCTTTGCCCATGGCGGCGACGAGAATGTCGCCGCGGCGAACCACCTCGGGAAGATCGCGTGTCTTGGAGTGGCAAATGGTCACCGTGGCATTGGCATGCATAAGCAAGAGCGCCATCGGCTTACCCACGATGTCGCTGCGGCCTAGGACGACCGCATTGGCCCCTTCGATCTGGATTTGATTGCGGCGAAGGATCTCCATACATCCGGCTGGAGTGCAGGCGACGAGTCCGGGCCGGCCGCTCACCAGGCGGCCGAGGTTGACAGGGTGAAAGCCGTCAACGTCTTTGGATGGATCGACAGCTTCCAGAACACGCTTGCTATCCACCTGGGAGGGCAAGGGAAGCTGAATGAGGATGCCGTCAACACCGTTGTCTCGGTTCAAACGCTCGACGACGCTGAGCATTTCATCGGTGGTGATTTTGGCAGGAGGAGTGTGCATCCAGCTCGCGAGGCCTAGCTGTTCGCAGGCGGCGATTTTGGATTTGACGTAGAGCTGCGAGGCGGGATTATCACCCACCAGAACCGCGGCAAGACCCGGGCGGATGCCTTCGGCGGCCAGGCGCGCGATTTCGTGGCGCAACTCGGCGAAAATTTCATCGCGAATTTTGGTGCCGTCGAGGAGACGCGCGGTCATCCGTGCTCGCTTTCGTGTAAAGAACCAGAGAAAAAACCGCAGGGTTACGCGGACTCGCCCTGCGCTACAGGTCAGAATAACACACGGAAAGGAGCGAGATTTTTGCCCGCCAGGTCAAGAAAGAGATGAAACGTAGAGAGAAGCAGACTGCCCTGAAACACGAAGGTCGTGCATCGAGCAACTTAGGTCAAGGAAAGGCCCAGGCGCAACTGGGGCGTCGAGCAATTGCATTCGAGACGCACACAGATGCGCCTGGAGCACCGAGAATTTTGCCGAGCATCTAGCAGCGCACCCGCGAGAGTGCCTGTGCTACTTAGTCGGCCGCGGCGGACGACTTGACCGGATCGATTTCGATGCGGCCCTTGAACTGGGCGCCGTCTTCAATACTGATGCGCGCACTGGCAATGTCCCCGACGATGCAGCCGTCGCGCTTGATGTCCACGCGATCCTTGGCGAAAACGTTGCCGGTCACCTTGCCGAATACGACGATGTCGCGGGCGTGAATTTCGGAGGTGAGCTGAGCCGCGGGGCCCACCGTAAGTTCATGGCCTTTCAACGAGATGGGGCCGTCGACTCTGCCGTCGATCTGCAAGTCTTCGGTGCCGGTGATATGCCCTTTGATTTGCAGGCTGGAACCCAAACGAGCAGCGCTGCGAGAACCCGGGGTGATGCTAGGAACCGAAGCGGCTGGCGGCGTAAACGGTACGACCGGAGACTTGGGTGCTTGCCCGGGCGCTTCGGCTTGGGACGGTTTGCTCCACATAAGAGACCTCGCTTGTTAGAAAAATGGATTCGAGCTCCGGGTGGGAGGAGCAACGTGCATTGAATGTAGTCGCGCGCGAGGAGCCGAAGCAACGAGGAACTCAAGCGGAATTGCGCAGTTCGGAACTGTACCGAAGGACAGGTGGCAGAAGAAAGTGCTCGAGCCACCAGCGGGATCGAGTCCGGTCGTTCAACTGAGAGACTGGGACGCGCCGAAGCGCGCCCCTACAACTTTGTGGCCGAGGCGGATCGATTGCACCGAGATGTGGACAGCGGTGCTGCGCCCCCCTACGCGGAGTGCTACTCTTCGCGAAGGACGTGCATGGGGTCTAGGCGGGCGGCGCGCATCGCGGGCAGGAGCGAAGCCGCGGCGGCGACAAGGAGCACGACGGCGAAGACGGAAGCAAACGTCATCCCATCGGAGGGCGAGACGCCATAGAGCATCGAAGCGATGAGCTGGGAGCCGCCGGCGGCGAGCACGGAGCCAATGATGCAGCCGGTGACGCAGACGGTGAGCGCTTGCGTCAGGAAACGATTGAGAATGTCGGCGCGGTTGGCTCCGAGGGCGAGGCGGAGGCCCACCTCGCGGCGGCGCAGCGTAACGGAATAGCTGACCGTGCCGTAGAGACCTACGCAGGCGAGCGCGATGGCTGTAAACGCGAAAAAGGAGAGCAGCACCGTGCGAAGGCGATTTTCGGCGAGGGCATCCGAGAAATGCTGTTCGAGCGGGGCGATGTCGAAGACAGAACGCATCGGCTCAATTTGCTGCATTTTGCGGCGAATGGATTCGGCGAGGGCCATGGGCGCGCTGTGGGTACGGACTAGGAAGTACGTGACGGGCTCGGCGACGGGAGTGCACCAGTAGACCGTGGGAACGGGAGCGTGGTCCAGGCCGGATTCACGCGCGTCGGCGGAAACACCAACGATTTCCGCGACGCCGGTGTAGCCAAGATTTTCAGCTTTGAGATGGTGGCCAATCGCGGAGAAACCATTGAGGTACGCATCGGCGAAGGAGCGGTTTACGACCACCGTGGAAGTGGAGTCGGGGTTCGCATGGCAGGGCTCGCCGGCAAGCAGGGGGATTCGCAGCGTCGAGAAATAGCTTCCGGAAATGTAGCGGTTCTCCGCGATCATTTTTGGCTCGGACGCCGCGCGGCCTTCGGTGAGCTTGAGTTCCGATTGAAAACGAAAGCGGTTGCCGGGAACACCGACGGAAATGGCGGAGTCTTCGGCGCCGGGCGTGGCTCGAAGGGTTTCCAGCACGCGATCGGTGAACACGTGCAATTTTTGCATATCAGCAGTTTCACCGTAATTCATGCTGAGCTGGAAGGTGAGGATGCGGCTCGGGTCGAAGCCAGGATTGACGCGGCCGATTTGCTGAAAGCTGCGGAAAAAAAGGCCGGCTCCGGCGAGGAGAGCAACCGCCAGAGAAACCTGCACGGCAACGAGCGTCCATTGCAGAGGACTGCGACCCGAGACTTGCGAGCGGCTGTTTCGCGCGAGCGTGCCGGAAAGGCCACGGCGAGTGCTGCTGACAGCGGGAACGAGTCCACACAGGAAGGTGACGACCAGAGAGCAGGCCAGCGCGTACAGCACGATACGGAAGTCGAGGTGAATTTCGTCGACCCGGGGCAGATCGGCGGCGAGAGAGCGGAACACCTGGGCGGAGGCCGCAGCCAGGACCAGGCCGACAGCGGAGCCGAGGAGACCAAGAACGAATGTCTCGGTGAGGAATTGCGCGATGAGCTGAGTGTGCGGCGCGCCGAGTGAAAGGCGGATAGCGATCTCCTGCCGGCGCTGCGCAGAGCGGGAGAGCAGGAGGGTGGCGATATTGGTGCAAGCGATGAGCAGCAGGAGCGTAACCGAAGCGAAGAGCAGCCAAAGAGAGCGGCGGGAGTCGCCGATGGTGGTGTCTTTGAGTGGTTGGATGCCGACGGTGATGTCAGCGTCGGTTTCGGGGAATTGGCGGCCGAGCTGGCCCTGAACAACGGCGAGATCGGCGCGAGCTTGCTGGACCGTTACGCCGGGCTTGAGGCGGCCGACCACGGTGAACCAAGTCAGCTTCCGGCTTTGAGCGATCGGAAGACCCGGAGGAATCGGGAGCCAAAGATGGACGTCGTGGTTCGGAAAAACGAACGAAGGGGGCATGACGCCGATAATGGGAAAGAGAGAACCATCGAGGCGAAGGGATTTGCCGATGGCCTTGGGATCAGCAGCGAAGCGGCGGCGCCAGAATCGATCACTGATGATTACTGCAGCGGGGCCGTTGAGCGTTTCCTCGGCAGAATTGAATTCGCGACCGATGGCGGGCGCGACGCTCCAGACCTCGAAAAAATGCGGATAGATCCAGGCGCGCGTGACTTTTTCGGGAAGTGTGCCGGTGCTTTCGGAAACATCTTCGGTGTAGTAGCCGTTGAGGGCCTGGAAAGTCGAGTTGAGACGCGACCAGTCTTCCAGGCGGACGGGCGCAACCACCGTAGAGGGATTGCCGCCGAGTGCGTGATGTTGCGTGACGCTCATGAGCTGGTCGCCATCGGGGAACGGCAACGGGCGGAGAAGAATCGCGTCAATGGCGGAGAAAACAGCGCTGTTAGCTCCAATGCCGAGGGCAAGGGTCAAAATGACGGCGAGGGAGAATGTCGGCGACTTGCGCATGAAGCGGAAGGCGGATTTCAGGTTGGCGAAAGTGGTTTCCACGATGCTGATGCGGTGAACGTCGCGCAGTTCTTCTTTGAGCTGTTCGCGGCCGCCGAATTCGAGGATGGCTTGGCGGCGCGCTTCCTCCGGCGACATGCCCGCGGCGATATTTTCTTTGGTTAGCGCGTCGAGGTGAAAGCGAAGCTCTGAATCGAGTTGCGCGTCGAGGGCGCGTCTGCGGAAAAGAGAGTTCCACCACATGACGAAGCTCCTACTCTGTGACTAGACGGAAGGAGTGGGGCCCGGTCCTGGCGCAGCATGCTGCGCCAATACAAAAGAGTGCTGCGGATTGCGACATAGAAGTCCTATTGCGCGGTTCCCAGAATTTGCATTACGGCCAGGGAAAGGCGATTCCAGTTGTTTTCTTCGCTGGCGAGCTGCTTGCGGCCTTTTGCCGACAATCTGTAAAACTTGGCTTGGCGACCATTCTCGGATTCGCCCCAGTCGGCTTCGAGCCAGCCACGCTTTTCCAGGCGATGCAGGGCGGGATAGAGGGAGCCTTGCTGCACCTGCAGAACTTCTTTGGAAATTTGGCGAATGCGTCGGGAGATGCCGTAACCGTGAACGGGGCCGAGGACGACGATTTTCAAGATGAGCATGTCGAGGGTGCCCTGGAGCAGGTCGGACTTTTCGATGGGCATTGCGCCTCCTAGACAATCGACATATAGCGCAGGGATAGGTAGATTGTCAAGGAGAGAGGCAAGACGGGAGGCTTCCAGGATTCGACAGAGGAGTGGTTTCCGCTCAAAAGCGGCGGCAAGACTGCCACACTCCTGACTATGACGAAGGGCCGTATTTCTCGTAGAACTTGTTGGTGAAGAGATCGATGGGATCGTAGGTTTTTTTTGTGGTGAAGAATCGATCGATGGATGGGTACGCCTTGCGCAACTGCTCGGGCGAATAGAAGAGCTGGTAAGGCAGATAGTAGGTTCCGTCGAGACTGAGGGCAAGATCGATAAGTTCGCAGGTTGTTTTTTGGAGGGTCCGGCTCTCGCGTTCGTTGAAGCGTTGGTTGAAATAGAGCACGTAAGCGAACATGTTCTGGTTGGCATAGTTCAGCGTGGTGATGTTGTCTTTGTGAACCATGCGGATGGTGACGTTGATCAGGTTTGCGCCGTTGTCGCCCACGACGCGATGCAAGCCGTCGACGAATTCGGGCATGCGGTGCTGGGGGATGAAGTACTCCTGAAGGATGTCCGTGTCAGGGAGGCGATTCTCGAGATAGTCCATGGAGTCATACATTTCCTGGTTGCGCGAGACGAGACACCCTTCTTCGCGGCTCATGGCCTGATTGCGAGTCATACAAGTGTGCAAACGAGGCTCTCCGTATTTTTCGAGGGACCAGCGCAGGCGGCGGCCGAGGCCGCCGGTTTTGGAGAAATTGATGACCAAGCGGTCCAGCCACACGAAGCGCGCCGGTTGCAGCGGCTGAACCGGAACGCTCTGGCGGATTTTCTCGTAGGTATGGATGGCGGTCTCGTGGAGATAGCTCGAAGGAGACATGGAGAGACGGCCGTAAGTGAGGCCAATGTTCGGATTGCCTTCGACGTTTTTCTGGTAATAATCTGCAAAGTCCCGGTAATCCATGTAGTGCGTTTTCCAGATATACATTTCGTTGTCGACGACTGCCAAATCGGCGTCCAGTATGACGCCCATTAAGCCATAACCGCCCAGCGCATTGCGAAACAGTTCTGAATTCTCCGTGGGGCTGGCGGTCTTGATCTCGCCATTGCTAAGCATGATGCGAAGCTTGCGCACTGTCGAAGCGACGGGGCCGGGGTTATGCGCGATGCCGTGAGCATTGACGCTGAGAGTACCACCAACCGTGAAAATGTTGATGGACTGCATCGCCTTCACTGAAAGGCCCTGGGCATCGAGGAACAACTGGACTTGCTTCCAGGTTGCGCCGGTTTGCACGTTGAGGACTTTGTGTTCCTTATCGAGCTTGAGCTGATTAAAGCCGCGCATGTCCAGGACTAAACCATCTTTTACAAAAGTTTGTCCGCCCATACTGTGGCGTTGCCCGGCAGCGGTCACTTTGAGTTTGTTGTCTCGGGCAAACTGCAGAGCGTTGCGTATGTCGTCGACGGAAGTGACTTTCACGATGCCATAGACAGCGGTCTTATTGAGATGGCTGGCGTCATTGATGAACCCTCCTACCTGCTCGAAGGGCACGCGCGGGGAGGGAGGGTCCTGAATGATCAGCGTGGTGGGTTTGGTCTGATCGATATTGGGCGGATAGACGAAATCGGACTCTTTCTCTTTATCGGGAGCCGCGGAATAGTAGAAGAATCTCTTCGCGGCGAAAGCGAGCAGCGCCAAGGCAAGCAGCAGGGCAAGAAAGCAGTATTTTCCGCGAGAGGGGGAGGTTGTCTTTTGCATAAACGGGACGCGAAGAATTGTTCATGAAGAGTATAGAGACAACTATTCCGAGAATTAGCCTCCTTGAGAGGTTGCCATGCCTAAAAAAATAACCACAAATCCAAACGCGAGCTTCAACGATCAGGCTTGCATCACGGTTTAGGCTGTAAAAGCGGCGGCCAGACCGCCGCACTCCCAAAAAAAGACTGAGGCGCTAAAGCGCCCCCGCGACACCGCCTCGGGCTTACGTTTTGCCGAGGTAGGCGCAGCGGTGCTGGGCCTTATAGGCGAAATCTCAGTGTGTTGGCAGAAGAAGTAGGACAGGCTGAGAGCCTGTCCTACGGTTTAGCAGATGTCGTACTGCTCCCAGTGAAGGGTGGCGTCGGACTGAATAATGACGTGCTTGTGCGTGGTCTGCTCGAGTTCGTCGATGAGCATGGACTCGCGCGTCTTCAGCGCTTTGGCGATTTCCGGGTGGACACGCAAGGTCAGGTTGGGAGCTTCGTGGTCGGTGAGGGCCATCTTGCGTGCTTCCGCCTGAATTTCGTAGCAGAGCGTGGGGATGGACTTCACCATGCCGGAGCCGGTGCAATACGGGCAAGGTTGGCAGAGCACGCGCTCGAGCGCTTGCTTGGTGCGCTTGCGAGTGATGCACACCAGGCCAAACTCGTTGAAGGAGAGCGCTTTAGATGGCGCCTTGTCCTGCTCGAGAGCTTGCTGCAGGGCCATGAGAACTTTCTCGCGGTTGCGGCGCTCTTCCATGTCGATGAAATCGACAACGATAATGCCGCCAAGATCGCGTAGGCGAATCTGCCGGACGATTTCCTTGACGGCTTCGAGGTTGGTTTTGACGATGGTGTCTTCCAGGCGTGTCGAGCCCTTGCCGACAAATTTGCCAGTGTTGACGTCGATGGCCACCAATGCTTCGGTGTGGTTGATGACGATGTAACCGCCCGATTTCAGCCAGACCTTGGCGCGCAGGGCTTTGTCCAGCTCGTGCTGGATGCCGAATTCTTCGAAGATCGGCGTTTCCTTGCTGTAGAGCTTGACGCGACTGACCAGCTTGGGCTGAAAGCGGCTGACAAAATCGACAACTTTCCCGTACTCCTCTTCACTGTCGATCCAGATGGCGGTGAAGTCATCGGAGACGTAATCCCGTAGGATGCGCTCGACGAGGTTGAGATCGCGGTGAAGCAACGCGGGAGATTTGCGTTGTTCGCTGCGATCCTTGATTTCGTTCCAGGTCTTGCCGAGGAAATCGATATCGGTGCGAATTTCCTCGTCGCTCGCGCCACCTGCGGCGGTTCGAACGATGAATCCGCCTGGGTAGCTGCCGCGCGCTTCGCTGACCAGGCGCCGCAAACGCGAGCGGTTGTCCGCGGAAGCAATTTTGCGTGACACGCCGATGTGGTCAATCGTCGGCATATAGACCAGAAAGCGACCCGGCAGGGCAACGTGGCTAGTGATGCGGGCGCCTTTTTTGCCGAGAGGCTCTTTGGCGATTTGAACGACCACATCCTGGCCCGCTTTCAGCATTTCGGAAATGAGTTGAGGGCGGCGTGGCGGGCCGGAATGTCCGCCATGGCCGCGCTGATGCGGGCGACGATCGAAACGCGGGCCTCGACCACCGCGCCGGTCAGGACGCCCGCCGCGATTGTCGCCACGCCCGCGGTCACGGTCACGTCCGCCGCGGTACGGGCGCTGGAACCGTGCCCGTGGATTCCCGCCGATGCGCGCAGACTCTCGCGGAAAATCGTCGCGAGGCCCGGACGCACTTCGCGGAGCGCGCGTTTCACCGGGAAGAAGGATGGAGTCGTCTTCCGCAGGAGCTACGTGGGCCGTCTCCCTCGGATGCGCTTCGATGACCTCCTGTTCGGGTGATTCAGAGGTCCTCGCAGCGTCTGGAACTTCCCCAATGGCGGCCGCGTGTAGAGCGCTTTCGTGCGCGGCATCCGCCTCCGCCTCCGCAAGCGCGTGTGCTTCTGCGGCATCGGACTCCTTCGCCTCTACCTCCTCTTGCTCCTCAGAGACTTCTATGTCATCGCTGAGGCCCTCTTCTGCTTCCTCGGCGCTGTCCTCATCGCTTTCTGCTTCTTCTTCTGCTTCTTCGTGATCCTCGGTCTCTTCTTCCTCGAATACCGCGCCACCCACCAAAGCGTCCGCTGTGGCGTGGGCTTGAATTTCCTCATGTTTGGCCTCGATGAGGCTAGAGGAAATCACCGCAACGTCCTCGTCGGTCAAGGAAGCGTCGGTGTGCCCGTGTTCTGGCTCGCGCGCCTCCTGAACCGCGGAAGCTCCTGCCGTGCCGGAGGAGCTATCCTCAGAAGTGCTGGCGAGCTCTTGCTCGCCCGTGGATGAGGTCTCCGCTTCGGCGCCGCTTTCGGCCAGTAGCCAACTGGGCAAACCACCGGAGGAGCGGCGTGGAACATTGGATCCCGAGGGCGCATTAGGAGGCGGTACTGCAGGCCGTGAAATTTCGGGTTCCACGTCAGGTGCCTGATTCTCTCTTTCCAGGACGGGCGCTGCCGCTGGGCTTGCCGTCGGACGATTGCGGTACTTTGCGAGCGATTCACCGGGAAGCAGCACGGGCTCTTGGTCCGATCCCACTGGGGGAGCGGGGGGTGAGAAGCGCGAACCCTCCGGTCGGCGGTTCTCAAAGCTCCTGGACTGCTGACCGCGCTGATCGAAGCTGCGGGAATCGTGCCCGCGCGAGTCGTGTCCCCGCGAATCAGGCGGACGCTCGCCGCCTTGCGGCGATGCGTACTTCGACGGCGGCAGGTTCCGCCCGCCCTGTGAGCGCCCGCCCCGACGGCGCCCTCCACGTCGGTTCCAACGGCCCCGCCCGCGGTCGCCTCGATTGAAATCTTGTCCGCCGCGGTCATTACGATCGCCACCTCGATCGGACCGAGGAGCATATTTTTGGGTTGGATTGTAATTAGGCGCAAAGTTCTGGGGCGCGGAAGCGTTCGATTCCGGCTGACGCTCCTCGGACGCCTCTAGGTGCGCGTCGTGCCGTTCCGACGAGCTTGCCTCTGTGTGCGATTCAGCCCCTGCGCCTGGCTCTTCGGGTTCGGCGTGCTGAGTTTCCTCAGAGGAAGTTTCGCCAGGGAACCTTTCTTCGGTGGTCTCCCCCGCCGTTTCCTCGGAGATTTGCGGCTCGCGATGCGCGGCCAGCGATTCGCCGGGCAGCACTTCGGTGAGGGCCGCGGCCGCGGGAATCAGCGGCACTGCGCTTAACCCTTCCGCCGGGCCGTGCCCGTGATCGTAGTCTTCGAGATTCTCAAAGACATCACTAACGTACAGAAAGGCGTCGCCATCGAGACCGATGTCCACAAAAGCCGACTGCATGCCGGGCAGCACGCGCGTAACACGGCCCTTGTAGATGCTTCCGACCAGCGCGAACTCTTTTTCGCGCTCGATGTAGATTTCGACTAGCTGGCCTTCTTCCAAAATCGCGACCCTTCGTTCGTGGGAGGCCGCGGAGATAACCAATTCTTTCGACATGAAAACTCCTCAGGACGCATCACCGCGGGCCAATGCCCGTCGGATGTCCGGAATAGCGGAACCTGTTCCGTTGCAACAGGAACGTGCGAGTCGCCCACTTTCGTGGAAGAGGCGTGGCGGTCGAAAACGGAGGCGTATGCTGCGGGCAGTCCGGGACTAACGAAGAACTGCATCCTCGTATTTTCGAGGTTCATGCTATTGCGGGTGGCGTGTTGCGGGGATTTTCCCGGCCAAACGCCGAACGATGCTGTCCTCAATCTATCAATCCTAAATACTCGAAGCCGGCGCGGCCTCTAAACGGCAGGCAAGGCGCACAGCGCTAGCGATTGGCTCAGTTGACGAAACGGCGAAGCCGCACGTTCATTACTAGACCGATCGCCATGAACACAAACAATGTGGCCGAGCCGCCGTAGCTCATTAAAGGCAACGGAATGCCGGTCACCGGCATAGCGCCAATGACCATGGCCACATTCACCAAAACATGGAAGCCCAGCGCTGCAGCCACGCCCATGACCAGAAACATACCCGCGCGGTCTTTCGCGCGCTGGGCATTCTGCACAAGTCGTAGCAACAGAGCCATGTACAGACCTAAGGCAAGCAGCACTCCCTTGAACCCTTGTTCTTCAGCCCACGCCGACATGATGAAATCCGAATATCGGACGGGGATGTAGCCCAACTGGTTCTGGCTGCCGTTGCCGAATCCCTTTCCCCAAAACCCACCGGAACCTACGGCAATTTTCGATTGCAGCAACTGATACCCGGAGCCTTTGGCGTCTTCCTCGGGATGCAGGAAGGAAGTAATTCTCTCCCTTTGATACGGCTTCAAGATGTGCCGGCTCACCGGTGGAAAGAAGACGCTGCCGATCAACAAGACTCCCGCTAACGTAAATATGGCGGCGTGTTGCCATTGCAAACCGGCCAGGAAAGCACCCACGACGACCATGGGCACCAGAACTAAGGCCGTGCCTAAGTCGGGTTGCTTGAGAATCAGGCCGAGAGGCAAACCCACCAAAAGCCCTGCTTTAATCAAATCGCGCAGGGAAAGCTCGTCAGAGCGTACTTCCGCAAAGAAGCGCGCTAGCACCACAATTATAATCAATTTTACCAATTCTGACACCTGGAAGAATTCTCCCAGGATGGGAATCCAGCGCTTGGCGCCGAACCGTGTATGTCCCGTAAGGAGGACGGCAATGAGCGAAGCGATCCCGACCAAATAAAGAATCGGGGCCTGCTCCAGAATGAGGTGGTAATCGATGCGGGACAACGCAAACATCAGCACAAAGCCGACGGCCAGCCAGCGCACCTGTTTCATGTGCATGCCCGCGAGGGAACTCCCGTGCGTGGCGGAATAGATCTCCAGCACGCCCACGGCGCAGATCATGGTCATGACGGCGAGCAGCCACCAGTCGTAGTCGCGTGTTCCTGTGACGTCGTTCATATTTCCTTCAAACTAGTCTAATTTAGACTAGCTTCAACTAGTCTCAATTGGACTAGTTTCCTTCCCAAAACGAAAATGGATGCCGTGGCCATCAGCGTGGATCCTGCGGATGCGGATCGGTGATCGGGATCTCTCCGACGGCGGCGGTCGTAGCCGGGGCCTTTGGAGTGCGCCGAGGTTGGGCGGGCGCGACTGGCGGAGCCGGCTTCGAGGCATTCCCGTTATCGGCTGTGATCTGGCCTTCCTTTTTGGCCTTCTTGTCGTAGTAAGCCTTCATGATGTCGCGCACAACCGGCGCGGCGGCTTCACTGCCGTGTCCACCGAATTGTACCAGCACGGCCACAACGATTTCCGGATTGCGGCGCGGCGCATAGCCGACAAACCAGGAATTGTCTTTGAATTGTTTGGTCTTGCCGAGCCGGCTGCGCAGATCGTAATTGATGATCTGTGCTGTGCCCGATTTCCCGCTGAATTCGATTCCGGGCAGCTTGACCGCCGTTGCGGTGCCATGCTCTTCGTTCACAACGCCGTACATCCCATCGGTCACTTCCTGAAGGGTGTGTTCGCGTATGGGAAAGCGCTCTTCGGCAACGTCGGGCGCGTCTTTCAGCAGATGTGGCTGCTTGAAGACGCCTCCGCTGGCTATTCCACCGATGACCCGTGCAAGTTGCACCGGGGTTGCTGTAAGAGCCTCCTGGCCGATGGCGAGCGAGATGGTTGAGCCGGGGTACCACTTGTGATGGTAGACGCGCTCGACCCACTCTTCGCTGGGGACGAGTCCTGTTTCCTCGGAGGGCAGGTCAATGCCGGTGCGGTGACCCATGCCAAGATGGCTGGCGTAGTAGGAGATGCGGTCAACTCCGAGACGCTGGCCGACATTGTAAAAAAAGACGTCGCAGGATTGCACGATGGCTTTGTGCAGGTTTACTTCGCCATGGGAGGACTTCCCATATACCCAGCACTTGAACTGGCGCTTGTAGAAGGTGGCATATCCCGGGCAGTAGGTCGTGAAACTTTCCGGGGGAACTTTGTCCTCAAGCATGGCCGTTGCCATGATGATCTTGAAAACCGAACCGGGCGCGAGTTGCGCTTGAATGGCACGATTCAGCAAGGGCTTTGCCGGATCATCGTTGAGACGTTTCCACTCTTCGGCAGCGATGCGGACCGCGAAATCGTTGGAATCCGGAGCCGGGTGGCTGGCCATGGCGAGAACTTCGCCGTTGCGCGGGTCTAGGGCTACGACGGCGCCTTCGCGAGGACCGAGCGACTGCTCGGCCACTTGTTGCAGATCGTAGTCGATAGTGAGCTGGATTTGCTTGCCGGGAATGGCCTCTTGCGTCGGCAGGCGGTCGACTTCTTTTCCGACGCTGTTCACGATGACGCGGCGCATGCCATCGGTGCCTTGCAGCAGATCGTTGTATTGATGTTCGAGCCCGGACTTGCCTGCAAAATCGCCGGGGCGTAGCCTGCCGTCGCTCGCTTCAATCTGCTCTTCGCTGACTTCGCCAACGTATCCGCTGGCATGGGCCATGAAGCCGCCGGGCAGGTACCGGCGCCGATGGACTAAGAGCATTTCCAGCAAAGGAATGTCCGTGCGATGCGACTCGATGAAGGCAACGTCCCCCTTACTGGCTTCAGGTTTGATAACAATGGGTTGAAAATTGTTGAGATTCCTGGAGTTTTGTAATTGCAGTTTCAGGTCGGCAATCGGAATATTCAGGCCTTCTGCGATGGCGGCAAGATGCTTTTGCACCTGAACGGGATCGTCACGCAGAAGAAGAACGCTGAACGAGGGATAATTGTCGACCAGGACGCGGCCATCGCGATCCAACATGCGGCCGCGCGGCGCAATGACCGGAAGATAGCGGACTTTGTTGCGCTCCGCCCACTGCAAGTATTTGTCGGAGTCGATGACTTGAAGCTTCCAAAAGCCGACGAGGAGCACGCCAATCATTCCCACGATCACGTAGGAAGCGATGGCCAGCCGCTGTTGCGGCAAACGATTATCGTTGCGAAACCAGTACGACACGAAAACCCCGCGCGCGAGATCCTCTGAACGCGACTGCTAGGCAGTCCACTTCTCTCTCCGGGCTGTTCGTTGCCCGCCCCGCATCCTTGCGGGACTTCTCGCGTCACGAAAACTTGTACAGCGCAGGTTTCGAAATGTCCGTCGAAAATTCAGTACCAAGAATCGGTACAAGAAGATGTCAAAAGATTTCTTCGGAGCTCTCCCGAACGCCGCCGACTTCGCCTTGCGAACTTCAGGCTGAAGTCTTTGTAACGCTAACATCGGCGCGAGCAACCCGCAAGCCGTCCCGAGGTACAGGTTCCATCCGCGCACCCGCGGGCTGAGGCTACTCGTAGCGGAGCGCGACGATGGGATCGACCCGCGTGGCGCGCCGAATAGGCAGGTAGGCTGCGACTAGCGCAATCACAATCATGGCCGCGGCGCCCAACAAAGTTGAGGCGATTGCGTTTGTCGGCAGTTCTTGGATCAAATGCGCGGTTAAGCTGTTGCTCCATAACGCGAGCGGTATCCCGAACGCGAGGCCGATGCAAATCATTTTGAGAGCGTCGCCGACCACCATTGCGGCCACATCGCCTCGCGTCGCACCGAGCGCCATACGAACGCCAATTTCGTTGATTCGCCGCGCGACTGTGTACGCGAGAAGGCCGTACAGGCCGATGGCTGCAAGCAGCGCGCCCAGCGCGCCGAACCCTGCGGAAAGCATGGCAATCAACCAAATTGGCGGCGGGCCGCGTAGCGCGCTTCTTCGGCGTCCATGCCCGCGCCGCGATTTTTCTGAGTTCGCAGTTCGAGGTGATACGCGAGTTCGTCTTCCAGGTCGCGGTCCAGCTGTTTGCGCAGGATCAGCGCCTTGAGCCGTAACCAGGTTTGATTCAACCACTCGCGCATGTCCCGGCTTTCAGGTGAATCTGGCACTGCAAGCTCACTCGTGGCGCAGGGCAATCATAGGATCGACACGAGCGGCGCGACGTGCGGGGACATAGCAAGCACCGAGGGCAACTGCCGCGAGCAAGAGCAGCACTGCGCCAAACGTTAGCGGGTCAAGCGGGCTCACCGCAAAAAGCTCGCTCGACAAAACGCGAGTGAGGGCTACCGAAAGCAGTAAGCCGGCGAGCAAACCCAGGCCGGCGCGCAGCATGGCGTCGCGCGACACAAGGCGAAACGTATCGCGCTTTTGAGCGCCCAAAGCCATGCGGATGCCAATTTCGCTGGTGCGCTGCGCCACCATGTAAGACATCACGCCATAAATGCCGATAGCGGCCAAGAGCACAGCCAGCGCACCGAATCCGGCTAGCAAAAACATCGTGAAGCGCCTGGACACCAAGGAGTGTCTGAGAATCTCGCTCATCCATGCAGGATTGAAGATGACGGTGTTTTTATCGATGGCCCAAATCTGTTCCTCGATGGCACGCGTCAGGGCCGCTGAACCGACAGTGCTGCGAACCATAAGAACGGTCGCGTCCGGAGATTGGGAGTAGAGCAGATAGGACTGCGGTGTCACTGGAGAATCGAGACCGTATTGGTGGACATCACCGACGATGCCAATGATTGTTGCCCACGGGCGGTCATCGTGCCGTCCACCAAGTTGAATGTGTCTGCCTAGCGGATCCTCGCCCGGGAAAATCTGCCGTGCCGCCATTTCACTAATAATGGCCACGTGATGGGCGCTGTTCGCGTCGGTATCCGTGAACAGACGGCCATGAAGCAGGGGAATTCCCATCGCGACGAAATAGTCCGGGCTGACGATATAGCGATCGACAGAAGGAACCGCCGGGTCGGGAATATGACGATCCTGAATGACGAATCCGGCGCGGTCCAAGGCGCCGAAGCTGCCGGAGATGGGAGGGGTGCTGGCCAAACTGACCGACTCTACACCGGGAATGTGACGGACACGCTCGAGCACCTCGGTTTGGGTGCGAACAACTACCGCATCATCGCTATATTTCGGGCCAATCAGCTTGAAGTTTACTTCATAGAGATTCTCGATTTTGAACCCGGGATTGACATTGAGCGCGCGCATGAAACTCTTGAGCAACAGGCCGGATGCAACGGTGAGCACAAAAGCCAGGCAGACTTGCGACGCAACCAGCAGGTTGCGAAGACGGCTGCGCGACATTCCCCTAACCCCACGAGAGGATTGCTCCAGCGCCTCGTGGTAATCGGCTCGAGACGTTTCCAGCGCGGGCACGAGCCCCATCAGAACGCCCGTCGTAGTCGCTATACCCAGAGTGAAGAGCAGGACCGTGGGATCAAAACGTACTCCGGCCATTCGCGGGATGTCGTCGGGCGTCCATCTCGTCAGCAGCGCCGTTCCCCACGAAGCCAGCAACACTCCACCCACGGCTCCCAGTAAACCCAAAACCGTGCTTTCGGTCAGAAGCTGACGGATGATTCGCGAGCGACTCGCGCCCAGGACGGACCGTAGAGCAACCTCGCGGCGTTTCTTGGTCGATTGAGCCAGAAGCAAGTTGGCAACATTGGCGCAGGCGATGAGCAGAACAACGCCGGTGGCGCCGAAGAGCAACCACAGCGCCGTGGCGATTTTGCCGTACCAGCTCTCGCGCAGGGGCAGAATGAGTACACTCGCATCCGGCGGATAATCTTTCGGAAATTCTCGCGCGAGCTGCCAAGCGATGGAGTTCATCTCTGCGCGCGCTGCGCCGAGAGTGACTCCGTCCCCGAGTCGCGCAATCGCGTGGAGATGCTGCCAAGTGCGGCCAGACTGGGGAATCGATAAATCGTAACCGAGCGGCGCCCACACGTCGGGTGGACTGCCCGCGTCGGTAAACGAAAGCGGCTCAAAGTTTCTTGGCAGAACGCCCACTATTTGGAAAGGTACTTGGTCCAGCAAAATTGTTTGGCCGACCGCATCAGGATTCGACCCAAAACGCCGGACCCAGTACGGGTAACTGAGCACGACCACGTGCCATCGCCCGGGACGATCTTCCTCGGGCAGAAAACCGCGGCCAAGAAAAGGAGAACTGCCGAGGTCTTCAAAGAAATTCCGGGTGACGCGCAAGCCATAAACAATTTCGGGCGTGCCTTTGCCAGAAGAGGCCGGTGTCCAACCGTGATAGAGAGCAAAGTCATAGAGAGAGCGGGTGCGAGCCTTCCAGTCCTCAACTTCTGCGTACGAAACGTTAGTCGGATGAGGAGTCTCGGAATCGCCCCTGGCCACAGCAACAATTCGGTCAGGTTGGCGGTAAGGAAGCGCGCTGAAGAGAACGGCCTTCACTACGCTGAAGATGGCGGTATTGGCGCCTACGCCCAGGGCCAAAGTCAGTACCGCCACCGCGGTGAATCCCAGATTTTTGCGGAGACTCCGGCTGCCGTAGCGAACGTCTTCCCACAAGGTTTCGATTACAGCGAAGGTCCACAGTTCGCGGCTTTTCTCTTTCAGCCCGGTGGCATTGCCAAACCGGCGCCGTGCCGCGTAGCGCGCTTCGTCTGCGTCGATCCCCACTGAACGAATCTGCTCTGCGCGTAGTTCGAGGTGGTGAGCGATTTCGTCCGCAAGATCGCGATCGAGCTGTTCGCGTAGCAGCAGCGTCTTCACTCGCAGGCTGATCCGCTTGAGAAACGCAATCTCCATCTCATGCTCCCCTACGCGGTCTGCAGAACGCGCGCGACCGCACTCGACATGCGCCGCCAATACTCCGTCTCGTCGGCCAAACGTTTTTCTCCCGCAGACGTCAGTGAATAATATTTGGCCCGCCGGTTGTTCTCTGACGCACCCCATTTGGCGGACAGCAAGCCCTGCAGCTCCAGCCGGTGCAGCGCCGGATACAGCGCCCCCTCTTCGACGCGCAGCACGTCCTGGGAAGACTCATGAATCCACTCCGCCACGGCGTAGCCGTGGAGCGGCCCGCGGGCTAAGGCTTTGAGGATTAGCAGATCGAGGGTTCCCTGTAGCAGGTCGCCCGGATTGTCTTTCTTGTGCTTGCCCATGTGCTCCACGCTCATTCAAAGCGGGCGCGTTTCACTATACATCAACCCATAAGACGTTTAGGGGAGAAAAGTGTTTCCAACATTTCTCGCAATCCGGTGGAAGGTTTCCCAGCAGACTGCGGACATTGCGTTCCACCGGGTGCTCGCGAACTTGCTCGCGGCTCTAGCGCGGGTTATCGTGTGGAGACTATTGTCATGAGCGGTCAACCTCTTACACCATTCCGCGTCGCGCTGATCGGCATGTCCGGTGCCGGCAAGAGCTTCTGGGCAAAGTGTTTAGCGGAAAGTGGACACCCTACCTTTTGTTGCGACGATGGAATTGAGAGGCGCCTGCATTCCAGACTTGCCGCTGGCGGCCAAACCGGAATTAACGGTGTGGCGGACTGGATGGGTTGGCCGGACAGCTCTACCTACCAGCAACGCGAAGCGGAATACCTGGGTCAGGAAATCGCCATACTTGACGAAATTCTGACGCATCTTGAACGCGACCCGGCGCGCGAGCTGATTCTCGATACCACCGGCAGCATTATTTACACTGGCACGAATTTGCTGTGGCGCCTGCGGCGTCAAATGACCATCGTCTATCTCGCCGCATCGGACGCGGAGCAGCATCTCCTCATCGAACGCTATCTCACCGACCCCAAGCCCGTTCTGTGGCGTGGAGCCTTTCAGCCGCGCGCCGGCGAGAGCGCCAGACAAACGGTCGCGCGCTGCTACCCCATTCTTATGGCTGCGCGTCGCCGCAGCTACGAGGCGCTGGCACACTACACCATACCCGTTGCGGATCTGCGCCACGCCCCGCCCGATGCGGACATTTTTCTCGCAAAGCTTCGCGCCGCGCTAGAACCTTCGGAGCGCAAATAGGAATGTCAAACGCGGACCAAGCTCCGGAAATTGCCACGCTGTGAGATACCGCAGCACCAATCGCCAAGCGCCGCTTACCTCGCTTCGCGGCGCGGTACTCCGTGGTCTGGCCCCGGATGGCGGGCTGTACATGCCGGCGGAAATTGCTCGCCGTTCCCCGCAAGAGTTGGAGGAATTCCGCCGCCTGCCGTTTACCGAGGTTTGCTTCCGTGTTGTGCGGCCCTTCGCCGGTCCGGAGGTCCCCGAAGAAGTTTTATGGCAAGTGGTGAGCGAGGCCATCAATTTTCCCGTGAAGTTAGTCTCCCTATCGCCTGGCCTGCACATTCTGGAACTGTTTCACGGCCCAACGCTGGCGTTCAAGGATTTCGGCGCGCGCTTCATGGCCCGCTTGATGGGCTACTTCGTGCGCGACGAAACGCGGCTGCTGAACGTACTGGTTGCCACATCCGGTGACACCGGCAGCGCCGTCGCTCACGGGTTTTTCGGCGTACCCGGCATTCGTGTTGTAATTTTGTATCCCTCCAAACGCATTAGCGAAGCCCAAGAAAAGCAATTCACCACTCTGGGCGACAATATAATCGCGCTGGAGGTCGACGGAACTTTTGACGATTGCCAGCGCATGGTCAAGCAGGCCTTCATCGATGCCGAGCTGAACACCCGCGCTTTTCTGACCTCCGCGAATTCCATCAACATTGGCCGGCTGCTCCCGCAAATGTTCTATCACGTCGCTGCGTACCGCCAGCTTCCGGTTGCCTCGGTCCCGCTGATTGTTTCCGTGCCCAGCGGAAATTTCGGAAATCTTACCGCGGGAATTTTTGCCAAGCGCATCGGCTTGCCCGTTGCGCGATTCATCGCCTCAACAAACGCGAACGATATCGTTCCGTCCTATCTGCACAGCGGAGAGTTTCATCCGCGTCCGGCGACACGCACCATTTCGAATGCCATGGACGTGGGCGATCCCAATAATTTTCCGCGGCTGCTCGATCTTTGCCGGAATCGTCTTGAATATGTGCAACGCGAGATTTGGGGACACAGCGCCTCAGACGAAGACACACTCCGCGCCATGAAGTCCGTGTACGAGCGCTTTCACTACATCCCCGATCCCCATACCGCAGTAGGAGTGCTTGGCTGGGAAGGCTACCGCCGCGAACATCCGGAGGCCGCGCAAGGTTTGGTTCTGGCCACGGCGCACCCCGCTAAGTTCGCCGATGTGGTCACGCGCGCAATAGGACAAGCCCCGGCACTACCCGACCGACTCGCCGCCTATCTGCAGCGCGCCAAGCTCTCGCTT
>Ga0307479_10000566_pt1 | contig 33211 bp, 21 predicted proteins | sample atmos_gasesECM4C_FD_203743 | JGI IMG/M metagenome (GOLD analysis project Ga0307479, IMG submission 203743) | Hardwood forest soil microbial communities from Morgan-Monroe State Forest, Indiana, United States - atmos_gasesECM4C_515 | ecosystem: Environmental > Terrestrial > Soil > Temperate...
TCTTCAACAACAAGGACGTTGCTCCCAAGTGGGCTGGTTTTGAAGCTGCAGGAGGCGGGGGCCAAGGTCTGCCCGAGAGCGGTCAGCCGACCGAATCGTGGGCTGGGCGATACTGCCTCATTCAGGACCCCCGCGAGCGCGCCGCCGCCGCAAAGGAATTTACGGAGGTGAAGGATTTCATCAATCGCAGCCATGCGATCGTCTTGAGCAGGGAACGGAGGGATCGTCTCAATACGCGATTGCTGCAGACAATGGCTGCTGCCTGTCTGCTCCTTGCGATATTCGCGGGGTGGTTCGCCTTCGAAACCTTTCAGCAGAAGACGCAAACTGAAGCGCAGTACCTCTGGCACCCCTTGCGATTTTCCGAGAAGGGGAGCATGGACAGCACTCAGCGTGAGGGTCTGTTGACCCTCGCAAGAAGTGGGATGCCAGAACGCAAGGCTTTTATCGAAGCCATTCGATCGAGCGTCGACTTGGCGGGCAGCTTCTCGTCGCACTCGCAGGAAATAGTCGATGCGGTTGTGGGTGTGGATCCCAATACCCGAGAATGGTTGATCGGAGCGTTGAAGCCCCCAATCGCCAGCAGGGGAGGCAATGATGCCGCGTTGAAAAATGCCCGCATCTTGGGCTTGATAGCACTTGAGGCCCAGGACGCGGACGAACTGCTGGCATTGATCCGAACGACGGATGACCGGCCGCTCACAAGAGACTTGGATCAAGGCTTGATAGCTGCCGCAGCCAGATTGGAGGCGAATGCTGCCTTGGCCTTTGCCGAGAAGTTGAGGCAAGGCATGCTGCTGTCGGCGAAGAATCGAGGACAGGTCACGAGCTTCGGCCGAGCGCTGGCAGCCACGACGACACGAATGGACACAGGTTCAGCGGCGGTCTTGGCACGCAATCTGGTTCAAGACATTTCGGAGCAAGAGGACTCCGCGTTGCTTTCGTCGCTGAGGTCGGGATTGGTGGCTGTTGCGGGTAGGTTGGACGCGGGTCCGGCCGAATCGCTTGCGGAAAGGCTGGCTCAGAGCATCCAGGAAACTAGCATCCGGGAAAATGAAGAGAGCCCCAGAGTTGACGCACTGAGTAGCGGGCTGGCGGCGGCAGCCGCAAAAATGAATTCACCTCGACAGCTAGTCTTTGCCCAAAAGGTACTTGAGATCACCGAAACGAGATTTGCGCAGCTCGTCGAGGCCTTAAACCAAGATGCAGTGTATGAGGAAAGGCCGGAAATCGGCAAAGAGAAGCCAGGGCGGTTGAGTTTAATGCAAGACGATTACGCGGAGTACTCGCGTAGGGTCAAATTGCTCGGAAAATGTCTGCGCGTCGCGGCCGGACAGTTGAATGAGACGGGTGCGACATCGTTGGTTGCCGATTTGCAGAAGTCCATGCGGCGATCCGAGGACAGTTTTCATTTTCGCTTACGTGAGATCACATCGATTGTTAATGGGAAGAAAGGCAAGGCGTCGGAGAGGGACGTGGTGCAATTTCTGAATTCCCTGCGACTTCAGGTCTTGGGCGTGGGCTTGGCGCAGATTGCGAGCGCCGTACAGCCGAGCGGATCTGAAGCCGTTGCGAAGGATCTGGTCGAATTGATCCGCAAGACCTTTGACAGCGAGGAACTCGAAGCTTTGGGTGGCGGGGTCGCATTGCTGGTCGAGAAGCTCGACTTGCGAGCGAAGCAGGCGTTCGCGAGCAAGTTGGCGCAATCGGTCGAGGAGACAGAAAATCTCGACCGGATAATGGCCTATCTTCGCAGTGTTGGGAAGCTGGTGGATTCCATCGACGGGGCAACTGCAGCTGCGCTTTCAAATGCTCTAGTCGCTGCAATTCAGAAGACAGTCCTTCCCGAGCAAACCGGTCCTCTAGGCCAGACGCTCGCGTCTATCGCCGGGAGGATCGATGCAGGGTCATCCAGAATGCTGGCGGACAAACTGATCGAAGCCATTCGTGGCGCGTCGGACTCCGATCAGCTCAAGGCCCTCGGCCAGGCCCTCGCGTCTACTGTCGGGAGGGTTGACGCGGAGTCCTCGGGCATTTTGGCGGACAAGCTGGTCCGGGCGACTCGTAGCACGTTAGAGTCTGATCAGATCAAGGCACTCGGCCAAGGCCTGGCGTCTATGGCAGACAAGATCGATGCCGGATCCTCCGAACTCGCGGACAGGCTGATCCGAGCTATTCACAGCACGTCGGAGTCCGATCAGCTAAAGGCTCTTGGACAGGGCTTGGCGCTAGTCGGCGGTAGGCTGGATGCGGACGGCGCGAGTGCGGTGACCGGAAAATTGATGGGGGCAATTCGTAAATCCAATGATTCGAACGAGGCAGAGGCTCTCGGAAAGGGGATGGCGTTGGCCGCGGCCAAGGTAGACCTTTCCAGAGCGCGGACGCTGGCCGATGCGCTGGTCGACGCGATCGCGGAAGCTGCTGATTCCAGTCAAGCAGCCGCGTTCGGGAAGGGATTGACAGCTGCGGCAAGCAGGCTCGACCAGGGCGCGGCAAGCGCGCTTGCGGACAAATTGGCGGAGGCAATCGAAAAGTTATCAGCGTCAAATGAGAAGCATTTAGGGGTCGAGCAAGGTTTCGCATTGAGTTCGGGCTTGGCCACAACCATGGCAAAACTGGATGTGAAGCTGTCCAATGACGTAAGCGATAAGGTGATCCAGGCGCTCGAGGAGGCGGGTGGCGCAAAGCAGGCGCTCGAAGATGGTTCCGGCAAGCGCGGCGCAGTCGCGGAGCAGAAGAAGGGAGCACCGGAGACCAATCCGAGCGACAAGCTGGGGCATGCATTCATCAAAGTTATGATTAAGCCGCGTTCGTCGACTAAAGCGCCCGCGGTATTGACGATGATCGCAAGCAATTCCGAGTCGAAGCAGGCGCAGGTTCTTGCTGAGAAATTGATTGTAGCCGTCGAGAAAACCAGCGATTCGGACACGCTGGAATATTTTACAAGTGCGTTCAGGTCTGCCGTCGGCAAGCTGGATCAACTGCAAGCGGTCGAGTTGGCGGGGAGTCTCACCAATGCTGTGTTGAAGATCAAGAACGCGACCAATCTCGCAACGTTGCGAACGTACTTTACTGCATTGTCGGCTAGATTGGAGCCGGGATCCGCCGATGTACTCGCCGATAGATTGCTGGCAATCATTCCGAGGACTGCACACACGGTAAATGGAAATCAGTTGTACACGCTGTTGACTTACGCCAGAAGTCTGTTGGGTAAAGTCAAACTGAATGACGCTCGCGCTGGACAGTGGATAGTCCTTTGCAAGTACCCGTTCGCGCCGAAGGACGCTATTATGGACGCCGTGCGTCGATTCAACAGCGATTCACCGAGGAAGGAGAGGGGTTTTTGGGCTTTCGTCGAGTGGGCTAATGGGAAATACCCGCTCGGTTTGAGCGGTCCCATTTGACGGGTCGCGGCCGGCCGAGATACCTTGGTGTTCGTTAGAGAGTGACCGGGCATTCAGTCTCCCGTAGTTCTTGGTTTGCGCGCACCTCGAGCTCTTGGGAGTGGGACGTGAATGCGCTAGATTGGACTCGTCAGCACTCAAATTTAGTTGGATGGTGAAAGTTATGGGATGGGGCAGCATTTCGCACGCTCGATCGTAGCAATATCGGATGGGCGAGCGTCAAGGAAATACATGCGAGGCGGTGCCTCGGTGCTTGACGACCTTGGGAGCAGCTCGGTGATTTTGCCGGAGAATTGTTGCGGAGTACCTAGTTAGTAACGTATCGACGCCGGCTTTGACTGCCTCTTGCACCGACAAACCGCCTCTCTTGCTCCAGAAATTGGCGGCGACCGATGCTGCTGTCTTCTCGTTTTCTCTTCGGTTCCCTGCTTCCTATCGGGTGTCAGGGAGGTTTGCGGCACCCGCCCCACGGCGGGCGCCTCTCCGCGGTTGGACCCGTTTCCGTTGTTGGCGGTACGGCTTCGCAGCGCGCGCATTATGCAGCGGAATCTGGCACCCCACGGCCGCGCTTGATGACTGCTGCTGAGAGGTTCACTGGCAGAACAGTGCTCGCCGGCAACAGGCCTCCCATTGCACTTGAGCCATTGACATTAAAACCCGAATCGGCGGGACCGTTTCGCAAACCATAAGGGAGGTTTTCCGCACATCCAAATATGACCGCCTTCGAGTCGACCGAAAGCCAACTCCTGGGCGTCGATAAATCGGAGCCGCTGATCGACCACGCTTGGAAACAGAGCAACACTGTCTCCATGATATTTCATCTGCACACTGGGGTAGAGAATACCCTCGAGCTTGATCTTCGACGTTTCGAGTAAGGAAAGATTAATTACTTGATTGAAGTAAGCTGTACTGAGCCAATATTGGAACGAGTCTTTAGCGGGCTGAGGGAAATTCGAAGCGATGTATCTAAGCACTCGCATCACAAGCTTTGAGGTGGCGGCTTTGTACTGAGTCCGAAGCCCGGTCAGAAGTGCAGTTACCTCTTCCGCGTACAGTGAGAGCCGAAGAGCCTCCTCATGATAGGGTACCAGTGCCAGCGAAATATCTTCGACCGCTATCCAACGTCCGACAAAGACCCTCCGGCATTCACCAGGTTTTCCGGAGTCAAACCATTCGGAAAGTATTTCTGCGACAGCCGTTCTTGCGTCATTAGCGCTATAGAAGGTCGGCTCCTCCGGGGCGTTCACTCTGCCCCAACCTCGGACGTAGCTCCGGTCTGGTGGGTACGAAAGGTCAGCCTCGGAGGAAATACTCTCCCGACTAACTCTGGCGCGGTAAAGACTCTTACCGGTGGGAATTGGGGCATATATGTGGGCAGGTATGAGACCAACTCCTTAAGTGTCGTATACAGCCGGAAATACGACTCGACACTCTCCGTTCGACTCTCACTCGGCACTTCGCGCTGGGTCTGCTCAAATGCTTCAAGAACCTGGTAAAGGGCGGGGTAGTCGCCCCGCAACATTGCGCAGAATTCGCGTGGCTAGCGATGTTCCGCGCGGCAGAAGCCAACTCTCCTGCCATTCGACAGAGGTAAATGAGTATTCTCGATCACCCGCGGACGATGCTTCAATTGCCTCGCCAAGTCGTTCCCTGTGAGTTGTTAGTGGCTCTAAGTCGTTGCGCATCAACGTCCGGTATCAAGAGACGAGCCGCTGCGCGGCTTGTGTTGGAGCACGATGCAAGCCAACAGAATTGAAAGTTAACGGAACGAGGAGATCACCGAGGTATACGACATCTTCAAAAACGTCTAGAAACCCATCGGCAAACACAACGGCTACCGGAAGTCGCACCAATTCGTCGAGGGCCCACCCAACTCTGCTAGCCCTTCAACGCATTTGGCAATGCGGTCGGTTTGTCCAGTCGAGTCGGACACGATGATCTCCAAGACGATTAGAACGCGCCAAAGTACATCGACACATACTCGCGGGAAGCCGGGCGTTGATGCGCTCCACGTATCTGCGGATAAGTAACGATCCAAAATCGACAGAACTCTCAGGTCGTCATGCAACCACAACCAGCAGATTGCCAGGTTCAATGGTTCAATTGGGCGAAGAAATTTGCTTCGTGATCAGCGGCTGTAACCCGCTGTACGCGTCTCCCTGTTTTCCTGTAACGACCATCGCTTTCGAAGTGGGCTCAGACGGAAATCTGCGAGAAAAAGCGACATGCCCGATTCACTCATTCAAGCTACGCTTTATCTGTACAGATCAGAATATGACGATCCGTCAAACTTGAACGGGCCTTCCCGACGAATAGCCAGCCGTCAGATCCGTTCGCCAACCTGGATCTCGGAAGTTGATTAGGCGCAGCTGTATGGTCGGTCCGATGCTATCCACACTCCTCCCGTCTTGACCGAAAGCGGGATGCCCAGATGGCAGTGACGTCTACATACTACTTCAGGCTCATTCGGAGGAGCTCGGAACCATGAGCAAACTGATCTTTCGAGTGCTCATCGCCGCGTGTGGCGGTCTTTCGCTGTCTGGCTGCGCTCATCTAGATGTTATTCGCCTGAAAGACAATGGCGATAACGCTGCGCTCGTTGGAAGAATTCCGTATTCATTAGCGCGAACTGCGATTACTGTTTCAGGAACACTCACCTTGAAGAAATGCGGTTTCGTTGAAGAGAACGACCAAAGGAAATTCACTTTGCAGTTCGAGAAAAGCCTAAGTGCAGCTACATCGGTCGAGGCTGATCCTGAATTTCAGTATTACGTGGACTACGCAGCGGCGCGCACTTGGCTGAAGGAAATTAACTTCAGTGTGGGTAGTTATTCAAACAAGACGCTGCAGAGCTTCACAGGCACAATCAACGATCAGGCAGGCGCAATTGCCATTGCGGCAGCCACGGCGGTGATCACTGTTGGTGCGACCACCGCGATTCCGCGAGTGGGGCCTGCGCGCGCAGTGGACTATTGCGACGGAGAGGTCGTTACCGCGCGAGCGGCGATTGCTGATCAGAGCACGATCATCGAGAAGGCCAAGAGTGAGCAGCAAAAAGCGATCGCCAATGCGACATTGTCGGCGGCTCAGCTAACGGCAACGATCGCGGTGCAGGATCAGATCATCGCAAAGGCCCAGGTCGAGATGGCCGACCAGACTAAGAAACATCTAACCCGAAGCTTCACATACAAGTGGGCTCCGGAAAGGAAAAGCATTGATCTGACCACGAATCTGCAGCCGTTTCCAACCATTGTCAAGGAAGTGGACCTGAAACCGATCATTGGCAAGTGGTTGACTCCAAAGGGTGAGGAATGGTTAACGACGGCCCCTCACCCAAGCGACGCCTCTAACCCTGAATACGTTCAGTGGTTGGCGGCGCAGGCGCCGGTTGTCCTAGCCATATCGATTGCTCGGCGCACCATCGGGAGTGCTGCGGCGAATCAATCCGTGGAAGCTGGGTCCGGACCGACGACCTTGAACTTGGATTCTCCGGGTGGTCTTGTAATTCGAGATCCCGCAAGCGGCGTTCTGCGCGTATGCGACGGGATTTGTGATTCCACAGGAGACAGTGGCGAAGGAATGGTCGATACCACGAAGGACCTGATGCCGCGTTCTACCGTATCGCTATCACAATTTGGGCGCTTCTTGGTTTTGCCGGAACGTAGCGAGTTGTTCGAGAACGCCACTCTGACCGTGAACATGAACTCGGACGGAACGATCGCCAACATTGGCCATCACTCACTGAGCGCGGCAGCAAGTGGATTGACAGGGATCTCAGGGGCGGCGACCGCCGAAGCCCAGGGAATTGCGGCTCGGAATGCCGCTATCGGCGCACAAAACACCGCCACCGGTGCACAGAACACTGCGAAGGCGTTCCAGGTACAGTTCCCGGACACGGTGAACAAAGCGCTCGCGGATTGTCTAGCCTCGCATGCCGCGATACTGAAAGCAGGTGGCCAACCTGTGCCGTGCCAATAAGCACAGGAGCGTGCACGAACGCTCGCGTTCGCGAGTTCGACACGTCGCCATCCATGGGCATGCGTTTGTCGACAGCCGACGCCCCGCCAACGCGGGATGACAGCCGGTCAATTTGAACCAGGAAATTTGAAAGCTCGGCACTGGCGCAGGCCTTGACACCCCCTTGGGATCGCCGAAAAGCTCGCGAGCGGTCAGAGGAAAATCCAACCTCGGCGGATCGGCACACTATTAGGTCGCATCGACTCGCCAGACCGGGTCGGTGAATTGGCGGTGAAAAGTTCTCGGCGCGCTGAAACTTGGGCGTCGCTGCACCCTTTGGCAGCGCAAGAAGACGTCACAGCTAAAACACGTCGTTCATCCCGCCGTCCCTACGAGCCCAGCCTTATTCGTTCCGAGGCGGGCGTGACCTGCCCCTACCAGCTGTGCCACAGGGCTGGCCCCGGATCTGCGAAATTCGTCATGCCGGTTCGCCAGCCACGCTCCGCAGCTTGGTCAACGATCCTTCCGGTCGTGGTCCCCATCCTCGTGGTGACCGCGGTCATGATCATGATGATCGTCATCGTCGTGATCGCAGGAAACACTTTGACTCAGGCTTAACTTGAACACCGTCCCAGTGCCGCTGCCCGGGCCGTTTTGTTGGGCTGTGGTGCCATAGAGATTGCCCATCCCGTCGGCGAAAAGGCTGGCCAGTGGACCCGATCCGTCGGTGCCGCCGGTGAACCTGTAGAGGACGGTCTCCGCGTACGTACCGCTCCCGATCGGCGTCAGCTTGAACACCGTGCCACAACCGAAGCCGCCGGTGCAGTTGCTGCTGCCGCCTCCGTATTGCGTCGTGCCGTAAAGATTGCCCATCGCGTCGGAGATCAGGCCAGCCGGAGGATTCGATCCGTCTGCACCTCCGGTGAACCTGTAGAGCACGGCCTCGGTATACGTGCCGTTTCCGTTCGGCGTCAGCCTGAACACCGTGCCGCAGCCGTGTCCGCCGAAGCAGCTGCCGCCGCCTCCGTATTGCGTGGTGCCGTAAAGATTGCCCATCGCGTCGGAGATCAAGCCAGCAAAGGGATTTGCCCCGTCGCTGCCCCCGGTGAAACCATAGAGCACGGTCTCGGTGTATGTGCCGTTCCCGTTCGGTGTCAGCTTGTACACCGTGCCGCAACCACCGTTCGCGGTGAATCCTCCGACGCAACTGCCGCCGCCACCGCCATAAAACGTCGTGCCGTAGAGATTGCCCATCGAGTCGGAGACCACACCAGCATTGGGATTTGCCCCGTCGCTGGCGCCGGCGAATCTATAGAGCACGGAGTGACCGTACGTGCCGTTCCCGTTCGGTGTCAGCTTGATCACGGTGCCGCAGGTACTGGGGCAAAAACTACCCTCTCCGGTCGTGCCGTAAAGACTGCCTGTCGCGTCGCTAATCAGCCCGCCCCAGGGAACCGCCCCGTCGGTGCTGTCGAAACTGGGGAACGCGTAAAGCACAGACTCGCCGTACGCACCGCTCCCGTTCGGCGTCAGTTTGAATACCGTGCCGCAACCACTGACGCCGAGGCAGGTGCCGCCGCCACCGGTGAGTGTCGTGCCGTACAGATTGCCGGGCGCGTCGGCAATCAGACCGGCGTACGGATTTGCCCCGTCGCTGCCGCTTGCGAATCTGTAGATCACGGTCTCGCTGTACGCCCCGCTTCCGCTCGGAGTCAGCTTGAACACCGTGCCGCAACCGAAAGGCCCGCAACCGCTGGCGCCGCCGCTTTGCGTCGTGCCATAAAAATTTCCCGCCGCATCGACAGTCAAGCCGGCGGAGGGCCTGGCGCCATCGGGAGAACCGGTGAAGGAATAAAGGGTGGTCAGCGTCTGCGCCGCGGCTCCTGTACAGAAGCCCGCAGCTGCGAGCAGGGTGAGGGCGATCGATGCAAGGTGAGCAGCTTGATTACCGGGTTTCATGTGCGCTCCCTTCGACGTTTGCCGTTCCTAATGCAAAGACGAGAAGAGCTCCTAAAGTACGACATCCCGATATCCTCAGATCTCGGTAGCTGGGAACCGAAACGCCGTCGACCAGTGCGGCAGACTCCTGGCGTAGCAGAAAGCTGTGCAGGTCCTCGCTTGGCGTCTTGGGCATGTTATGGGTCGTCTTGTACGGACCCTTCCCTTTAATCCCTTTGAGCTTGCCGGTAGCGGTGATCGCCGACCCGACCTCGGAGGAGGGTGCTTCGCAAATCAGGTCGAAGAGACCCTCTGACGGAACTGAGCCGGGGGCGGTCGGCAGAACCTCATGGCGGGTCGTGACAGCGCAATCGTGCTCGGGGGTCGTGCGAACCTTCCACAGCGTGTTGTCGGCCCCCTGGAAATAGATCCAGCCGTCGGGTGTAACGAACGGCGCGGAGGCGGTCGTGTTGTAGCAGGAAGGATGTCGGAAAAAAAATGCCGGTTACGTCTTAGCGATTGAAAGGCGCCAGGTTCGCCGAGCGAAGTGTTGTCCCGAATGAACCCGCTTTCACCCGCCTCGCAGGAGCTTAGCCACCCATCCTTGGCTTGGCTGCGTCCCGGAATGAGACTATGTTTGTTTTCCGGGTGTCGACTGTCGAGGGGTCATCATGCCTAGCCCTAATGTGATCGTTTCTGCAGTTGCGGGGTTCGAGCCGGCGCTCGACCGCCCCCCGGCCGAGTTATTGCGGTCGGAGCGCGGTCTGTCCGTCGTGCTGGCGGAAGGGCGCCGCGTTCGCCTCGACCCAACGAACCCTCGCTCGGTGGGCTTTGCTCAAGTGCTGGAGGGAGCAAGACGCCAGGGTCTGCCGGTGTACGTTGAAACGGACCTGGCCACGTCTTCGATGACGCGCTTGCTGATCCCGTATGTTGCGCGCGTCACCGCCGTTCGTCCGGAGAACGACAAGGCCCTCGTCGTCGAATTGCTGCCATCGCATGCCCGGCACATGCTGCGGCGCGATCGGCCCGACTTCGGCGAACTCGAAGAGCAGTTGAAAGCCGCGCTTCGCAGCGGTCAGTCGGTCATCGTGACCGGTGACGATGCGCACAACATCATCGACGTTCGTCCGTTCAGGCCTGGCCCGGACGGGCCGCCGCCTCCCCTGCCAGGCCCGGGACCGTTGCCTCCCAGCTGGTTCAGGCGACTGATGAGAAGCCTATGGCGCTTCCCGTGGTGGCCCCGCTGCTGGTTTGGTTGCAGTTCAATGGCTCGGGCCCAGCAGATCTTTAACGCGATGAGCGCGACCAGCTGCGATCCCCTGACGGTTCCTCCGCCATGCATCCCGTTTCTCTATCCCGATGACGGGTGCTGGGCACGGGCCCACGAGATGTGCCGCCTGATGATCAATATGAGCCTGTCTCCCAGGAAGGTCTGGATCCAGGCCAGCACGAGACTTCGTGTGAACACGCGCAACAACCCCAACTGCTATGTCGAGTGGGGATGGCACGTAGCGCCTACCCTCTGCGTCTGGGGGCCGTTTCCGTTCCTGTTCAGGAGCATGGTGATCGATCCATCGCTGTTTTCAACGCCCGTGACGAAGGCCACGTGGAAGGGGGTCCAGGGAGACCCCAATGCCTCTCTAACCGATACGGATGCGTCAATTTATTACTTGTGGGGCAGCGTTACGGACCCGACCTACAGCCAGACGAACTACTACCTGGCCGTGTACCGGCTCGCGCTACAGACGCGTGCGCTCCAGTTTGGTCCTCCGCCCTACGCGAACTGCCCATAGCGAGCTGACGGGGTCACGTATGTCGCTCAACGGGCCCTGCGTACGTCTTGGGTATCAGCGCCGCCTGCCGAACACATCTTCGCAGCTTCTCGGGTGTCGGCACCGGCCGTCGAGCACACCATCGCACGAGACAGGAGGCATGTTATGACGCTTCGGATTACGGTCGACATCTTCAGCGGGCGGCCTAACCCGACCGTCGAACTGGACGGCAAAAAGGCGCGCGATTTCGTGCAGCGGGCCAAGCCGGCGAAGGCGCTGAAGCGGGGCGCGATGCCCTCGCCCGAGTATCGTCTCGGATATCGTGGTCTGATCGTGGAGCAGATTCGAGCTCCGATCCGCGCGCTTCCGCGCACGTTCCGGATTGCGGCCGGCGCCGTTTACGGCCCCGAGCTCGCGCATACGATTGCGGACCCCGAATTGGAGGAGTTCTTTGCGGGCCCCCAAGGGCCGGCCGCCAAAATCAAGGTCTTGCCCGACTTCTCCCGATTCCTTACCCGGCAGTTGAGGCAGTTGAAGGAATTTGACGAGGACTTCGAGCGGCATCGAGAGCACTGGCCGCACCGGCCCAGATGCCTGTGCGCGCCGTTGTACGAGCCGGCGTGGTGGAACGACGGCGGGCAGAAGCAGTGGCACAACAACTGCTACAACTATGCGAGCAACCACAGGACCGATACCTTTCGTCTGACTCCGGGCGGGGGGCAGCCCGGAGCGGCGTCCGGCGCGATGTACACGGCGCTCACCTGCGCGGCAGTCGGACCGGCGGCGATGTCGGACGGACTGATCGCGAATCCGGCCGCCCACAACCGCTGTCCAAAGGAAGGCCACCTGGTGGCGCTCGTGATCGCGCCCGGCATCGACTTTCATTGGTATCGAAAGGGTCGCAACGGCCTGTGGACGCACAAGCCGGGATCGACGCCGGTCACGAACATCGACAACAGCGGACATCTGATCCCTGACCCGCGCACCGCCAATCGCGGGATGTACACGAACTTCTGCACGTTCATGACGGTGATGCACGGGCACATCAAGATCGCATGAGTCGGGCCCGACCATGCACGGCCTCGGTCCTCCTGTATTCGGGGCGGCCGGATCCGCAATGGCAGGTGCCGGCCGCGGCGGCGCGCGACCTGCGGCAGCTGTGGCAGCAGCTGCAGGACACCAAGACTTCGCCGCCGAGGCCACCCCCGCTGGGGTACCGCGGCTGCACGTTGGACTGCGGGGAAGGCGCCCGCTGGTTTGCATACGCTGGGGTGGTCGCAATGGACGACATCTGCCGCCTCGACCCCGACCGCAGCTTCGAGCGGCGGCTGTTGAAGTCGGCGCCGCCCGGGCTGATTCCTCCGGCTTCTCTAGCAGGCTGTTGAAGTCCGTCGTGAAAAGGCGCTGTTTTCCAGTGGGCGCGAATCCCACCCGGCAACTGTCGCTCCAGCCGGAAGCACCCGCCTCTGGGCCACGATGGGCCTGAATCTTCGTCGCTGGCGTCCTCGGGGCCGGCGCAGCGGAGCTGGCAAGCGGATGCTGCCTGCGGTTCGACCGAATCACGTCTGGATCTAAGACTTCGTGCACGATCGCCTGGCGGCTAAGAGAACGATGGCGCCTTGGCTGTAGTCTGATGCACTCAAATGCACTCAAATCAAAATGCATTCAAACGTGAAATGATGGTAGCGTTCACTCGGCTGTACTCAAATTCACTTGAATAAGCAAAGATGTGCAATGAGTTAGCCGTTTGAGCATTGGATCGGAGGAATATCGAATAAGGGGGCATCAAAGAAATGAATACGAAGTGAGATCACAGTACTTGACAACCTTGGGGACGCCAGTACCATCTTTTCCGCCAGTGCAGGTCAGTGCGGGTAGCTCAGAATAAATCGCTGATTTGACAGGTAAAAATACCTGCCCAACACTTTTCTGGCGGCATTTGAGCCCGCTCGGTGCGCTCCGACGCACCCCATTTTCGGTCAATGGGCGGTCAGTTTGGAGCCACCGGTCAATTGACGGAAAAGGGACGCCATGCCTTTACACCTTCTGAGCCCACGCGAAGTGCAGGTCGCGCGCGCCAGATCACGCGGCTGCCTGCAAGGTGAAATCCACGCGGATCGCGTCGAATGGAAACACAAAGCCATCTTCCACGCGATCGATCATTCCGGCCACGAGAAGCGCGTGCACATCGGTGTGGACACCTTTCACGTCCCGATCGACGCGACGCGCGATCTCCCGCAAAGCCAACGGTCCCGCGCCGCTCATCGCCCGTAGGATCTGCAGGCGGTTGGGCGCCAGCACGCGCCAAAGCAGCTCGGGCGATGCAAAGTCGATCCGGGCGCCGGCTTGCTTTCCCTTTCCGCGCATCGCCGCCGCCAGTCGCGCCTTCGCTCCGGCGAGGGACTGAATTCCAATGGTCACCGTGTTCATTTGCTTGCCTCCCACGCGGCAACGTCCGTCCAAAAATCGACCTGCAGAGCCTCGAGCGAATCGAAGACGTACGGCGCCTCGCGGCCATTGACGTGCCGGTGATCGCCCTTTGCAGCTTCGTTGTCGTGCCGGACCACGCAAGTACCATCGACGACGTACGCCAAACGATACTTCAGGTCGTGGCTACGTCCAGGCACGGGCTGCGGCAATCGCTACACGACCAACTCGACGAAACACCGCTCGTCGAGCACCAGGCGTTCCGCGGGAAGCGGTTCCGCATCCACGTTGGAAAGTATTACAACAAACCAGGATGTTGTCAATAGTTACAACATGAGCAATCGCGATGAGCATCACAAAATGATACATTTCAGGCGAGCGTAAGAAGATGACAGGAGCGCCTCGATGCCATCGAGTTACACGCTGGCGTGTAATGTCGGTCTTCTTTTCCGTCCACGCCGAAGCAGACCTCGAGGGCATTGCAAACTACATCGCCGCTGACAGTCCCGCTGGCGCCCTTTCCGCTTTGCCTAAGCGCTTGGGTTTCGCTACGATGCGCATCCATGGCAACCCAGGACCTGGAATTTCGGTCCGCAAACCCGCGCGCCGCCGCTCGCCTCCGAAGGACGCCAATTGCAACCGCGGTTCGCTACGGTCGGCGAATCGGTCGTATCGTCATCGATCTGTCCAGCGGCTTGGAGGTCGCGTCCGAGCGAACGACGCGCAGGGTCTCGGGCACGCCAAGCCATCAGAACTCAGCAAAATCGAAATCAGCCCGTCCGGCCTCGGAATTCACTTCCCTTTGCTGGATCCGATATCTACCTGCGAGCGCTGCTGGAAGGATTTCTCGGATCGAGGCGCTGGATGGCGGCACAGATGGGGAAGGCCGGCGGCAGGGTTTCGACGAAGGCGAAGGCTGCTGCCTCACGCCGGAATGGCAAGTTGGGTGGCCGGCCTAGGAAGCTCAAGTAGCTCGCTTGAAATGACGGGACCCGTGAAAACTCCGCACGCCCAGCAACTTGCGGACGCGATCCAGCGCCTTCTGGCTAACGACTGGCCTGGCGCTCACGCACTGGTGCAAGATCTGGACGACCCGATCGCCTGGAGGGTTCACGGGCTAGTCCACCGCGTCGAAGGCGACTTGGCCAACGCCGGGTACTGGTACGACAGAGCCGGGGTAACGATGGACGCTTCACGCAGCGTCGAGGACGAGATCAGCGAGCTGCGCGAATACCTGGAACATGGCGAGTAAACGCAGACCGGTGCGCGCGGGGCCCAGCGAGATTTGTGGCACGGCGGGTGCCACCTTGTCCGGCGGCCTTGTGCTGGTGCGCGTCGGGGTTCCCAAGAAATCGCACGTCCGCAGGCCGGGCAACGTGAATCTATGACGATCGACTCGCTCGAAAACGAAGTGCTTCGGCTGCCGCCGGACTTCTGGCGGTGGGGTTCTCGTGGAATTTCTCCTAGTCGGGCATAGCCACGTCGTTTCGTAGAACCTGGTCGAGCGCATTACGCAGCCACTCGCCGATAGCGCCAGTCTGTTCCGCGTGCCATAGCACTAAGGCAGTCGCGGTCTCTCGCGTCCCACTGGCCTACCAAATTCGTGGGCGCAATCGCGTTGCCGTACCCTCGCGGCAACTCTATATTGGGCTCAGTGGAAGCAGGATCGCTCGCACCGCTCCAATAGGAACGAGCGACGTCGATCGACTGAAGGCACGCCGCATCGCCTCGTCGATCCTTCAGCCTCCCACGTTCGCCACGCGAAATCCACCATGTTTTCGGTAGATCTCGACCGTAGCGCTGCGGAAGCGCTGGGCGATTCGAAGTTCCGCTTCGCGTAGGAATTCGCTCATGTCGGAGCCGTGGGAAGAGTTGCTCCCGTCGTTCATCTCTGAGAACATCGATGCCATCATCCAGGCAGAGCAGGCTGCGAACCGGCGCCGGTCCCGCAGCGAGGCCATTTACGAATTTGTCGGTAGCTCGATCGGCACCCTGAAATTCGTTGCTTCCCAGCTGATCGGGACGGTTCTGTGGGTGGTGATCAACACCGGCCTGATGCAGCCAGTGCGCCCCTTCGATCCCTTTCCGTTCCCCATCCTGACCCAAATCGTCGCAGTGGAGGCCGTGTTGATGACCGCATTCGTGCTGATGAAGCAGAATCGCATGAGCAAGCTTGCGGACCGGCGCGCGCACCTGGGACTTCAGATCAACCTGCTGACTGAGCGGGAGACGACGAAGATCATCGGAATGCTGCTGGAGATCGGCAAGCGGTTCGACATCCAGCACAAAGTGCTCGACGAAGAAACCAGTCAGCTCAGCCGCTTGTTGACCATCGAGACCCTGATCGAAGCCCTGCACAGCAAGTTCCCGGACCGATAACTGGCGTGGTTTGATTCCAGGCGCGGATCTGGACGGCTTGCCACGTTGTTAGGCCCGCGGAACGCCTGCTAAGCAAGCGCAGCGTGCTTGGAACGCGTGGCGGGTTTGACGTTCACTTTGACCTCAACGCGGGATCCGAGGCGATTGATGATCCCGACCAGGCGATCCCGTGGAGTTCCAAAGTCGCGCGTAAGCGCGTGGCTTGCGGCTACGCCGGAACGAACCCCGCTGCGCTGTAGATCGCGTGCAGGGTCTGCGCCGGAATGTGATCCTCGCTGTCGCGATGCACGGGCATCAATGCTTGCTTCCAGCGTCGGCGTTCCGCGTCCGAAAGCGTGAGAACGCGCATGCGACCGCGCGCCTCGAGTGCTGCCACGGCGTCGGCGTCTTCCTTTTCAGCGGCAGCATTGGCGAACGCCGTGGCTTGTCGTGCAGCATCAGCAACTGCAGACCGAATCTCGCCCGGCAGTCTCTCCCACAACCGACGATTCACCACGAGCGCGCTGCCGACGTAGGCGTGATTCGAGATCGTGAGGTACGACTGCACCTCGTCGAATCGATTCGCATCGATCAAGTGTGCAGGCAATTCAGTCGCGTCTACTGCCCCGGAGCCGAGTGCATCGCGGGTGTCGGCGAGCGAAATCGGCTGTGGAATTGCGCCGAGCACCCGCACCTCCAGATCGCTCACGCGCGAATAAGTGATGCGGATTGAGAGGCCGCGCGCGTCCTCGGGCACCCGCAATGGACGGTTCGCGGTCAACTGCTTGAAACCGACGTCCCAGAAGCCGAGTCCCTCGATGCCTTTCTCCCTCAGCTGGTCGAGCAGGCGCGCGCCGACTGAACCGTTCGTCACCCTGCGCAACGATTCGTACGAGTCGAACAGGTAAGGAAGCTCGAATGCTTCGAAATCGCTCAACCCCAGCGAGCCGAAGGCGTGGAGATTCGCGCACACGACCTGCACGGCGCCGAGTTGCAACGCCCGGAGCTCATCCCTTTGTGCATACAGCGTGCTGTCGAAGAAGATCTCGACGCGAGCTCGACCGCCGGTGCGCGCCTCCACCAGGTCTTTGAACTTTTGTGCGCCGCGTCCGCGCGGCGAATTCTCGGATGCGACGATGCTGAAACGGACCGCGATCGGCGGGGCGTTCATGGACACGGCGAGGGGTGGGAGCGCTGCAAGCGCAATCCCGGTCATCGCGAGCGTCCTGCGGTGGGGGTCCATGCGCTTATTATGATCGTGCGGCATCGATCGGGCGGCAACTGTGGAAAGCCACAGCCGACCCACCGCTGCCGCGGAGCGTCAAGCGTGCAAGAATCGAGACCGGTGATCTCGTTGCGCGACCTTTCTTCCAAGGGCCGCCTGCTGGCGTGGCTTCCGCGCACCCTGCCGGCGACGATTGCACTGATGCTCGCGGCAGCGACGGCGGGTCTGTTCGTGCTGTCGAGCAGCAAGGAACGCACGGAGCTCGATGAGCAAGTCGTGGCCGACACATTGCTCGCGCGCGAATCCATCGGTTTTCAGCTGGCGCGCGAGATCGAGGCGCTGCAAAAGCTCGCAAGCGATATCGGGCGCGGAGCGCTGTCCGACGGCGCGCTGCGCGCGCACTTCGACGCGTTCATGCGTCGGGCCGGACAGGTGCAGGATCTTTTCCTCGTCGATTCGCGGTGGCAACCACGCTTCGCGGTGCAGCGCAACGGGACGAAAGAAGGGCTCGGCCAGGTGCCCGCACTTGTGCTCCAATCGACCGCCACGAACGCAGCGAACGTCGACCGCCCGACGGCCACCTCCGTGTTCCAGGGCGCCCACGGCGAATCGATCGCGCTGGTCGTGCCCACGCCCGAGTCCGCCGGCTCGCGGCAATTCATCGTCGCGGTCTACACGCTCGAGCGACTGCTCGAGGAAATGGTGCCGTGGAGCCTCGCGCAGGATTACGAATTCACGCTTTCGGATGTCACGGGTACGCTGCGCGCGCGGCATGCTGCGGCCGGTCGGGGGCGCGGCATCTATCGTCATCAGGAGCCGTTCGAGCTCGCCGGCACGACGTTGTTGCTCGCAGCGGACAGCATACGCGGTGCCCCGGGGTGGATCGCGAATGCGTTGCGCGCCGGCATCGCCGCGCTTGCGCTGCTCCTGCTGTGGAGTTTGTGGGCCTTGTGGCGCGACCACCAGCATCGCCGGGCGGCGGAGCGCCTGGCCAACGAGGAAGCCGCACTGCGACGAGCGATTGGCGATTGCAGCGTGATCGGCGTAAGCGCACGCGACATGGACGGTCGAGTGCGGTATGTGAATCCGGCGTTTTGTCGCATGGTGGGGTACGAGCCTGCCGAACTGATCGGAGCCGCTCCGCCCCCCGAAGGCTGGCTGCCCCCGCTCGGGGGCGAATATCGTCGTCGCCTCGAGCAGCGCACCCGCGAGCGCGAGACATCCTCGGCATTCGAGACGCAGCTCGTGCGACACAACGGCGAAGTATTTCCCGCCGCGATCTACGACGCACCGCTGCTCGACGCCGGCGGCACGCAGGTCGGCTGGACCAGCTCAATCGTCGACCTCACGCAGCAGAAGCAAAGCGAGCAGCGCGAGCGATTGCAGCAGGAACGGCTGCAGACCGCCGCTCGTCTGACGACCATGGGTGAGCTCACCTCGTCGCTCGCGCACGAACTGAACCAGCCGCTGGGGGCCATCGCAAGCTATCTCGCGGGATCGATTGCGATGCTCAGGAACGGGCACGAGAATTGCGCCGAAGTCGCAACCGCGCTCACCAAGGCAAGCGATCAGACCCAGCGCGCCGGACAGGTCATCAAACGCATTCACGAGTTCGTCCGCAAGCAGCCGCCGCGGCGCGAGCAAGTGCGCCTTCCGGACATCGTGGAGTCGTGCCGCGCTCTGATCGAGCTGCAGGCGAAGCGCGAAGCGATTCAGGTGGAGATCGCGCAAGGCGACGGCGGCGACGTGCGGGTCCTTGCCGATCCGGTGATGCTGCAGCAGGTCGCACTGAACTTGACGCGCAATGCGATCGACGCCATGCGCTCGTCGCCTCCGGAATGCCGCCGCCTCGTGATCTCGGTCGTGGCCGAAGGCGGCGGCGTCAAGCTCGGCGTGCGCGATTTCGGTCAGGGTGTCGCACAGCAGGATGACGAGCGCATTTTTGCGCCCTTCTACACGACCAAGGCCGAAGGAATGGGGATGGGACTGTCGATTTGCCGCACGATCGTGCAGGCGCACGGGGGTCGATTATGGTTCGAGCGACGCGACCCGGGAACGGAGTTTCTGCTGTGGCTGCGGCGAGCGGAATGATCCACATCGTCGACGACGAGGAGCCGATGCGCGACGCGCTCGCCTGGTTACTCAAGTCGCATCACTATGCCTGCCGGCCGCACGCCTCGGCCGGGGCGTTTCTCGCCGCGATTGCATCGGTGCCTGCGCAATGCGCCACTCCCGGCTGCGTGGTGCTCGACATCCGCATGCCCGGAGTCCATGGCGATGCCCTGTTCGATCGCATGCGCGAGGAAGGCCTCTGCCCGGCATGGCCCGTGATCTTTCTCACCGGCCACGGCGATATCGCGATGGCGGTCGAAGCCCTCAAGGCCGGCGCCTTCGATTTCGTGGAAAAGCCGTTCAACGATGCGTCGTTCATCCAGCGCATCGAGGCGGCGCTTGCCGACTCCGCGCGGCGTTTGTGGCGCGCGCACGAAGTCGCCTCGCTCGACCAGCGCCTCGCCACGCTGACGCCGCGCGAGCGCGAGGTCATGGAGCTCGTGATCGCCGGCCACTACAACAAGGTGATCGCCGACAAGCTCGGCATCGTACCGCGCACGGTCGAATTCTTTCGTGCGCGCATCTTTGACAAGATGGGCGTGAAAAGCGCGATCGAGCTCGCGAGCCTCCTGGCATCGCGGGACCGGTTGCGCGATCGCTGAACAGCTATGCGGCCTACCGCGGCCGGCGGCTACTCGATCTTCGCGAGCTCCTGCCGCACTTCTTCGGCGGCGAGTGGAACATAGCCCTCCTTTTCGCCTTTCAATTCCTCGATCAAGCGTTGACCGTCAGTCGACAGGGCTAAGCGAATGTACTGCTTGGCAAGGGGATTGAGGGGTTGACCCGGTGCGGTTCTGACGTAGAGATGCAGATACGGTGAAAGCGGGTAGCGAGCCTGCCGCACGTGATCGTATTCGCCCAGCGACGCGCGGGTGTTGACATCCTGCGCAAGGGCAACGAGACGCACGTTCTTCGGAATGCTGGTTCGAGAAACGAAATCGACCACCCCGATACCGTACCTGTCGCCGGCGACGGCCTCGAGTACATCGGTGTCCTCGGCAAGCGCCTCGTAGTCTCGCCGAAATGGCCGACCCCCAAACCACGCGCCGCGCAACCCGGTGACGAACCTGCCGTCGTCACGCGTACCGTAAACATGAATCGCGTGCTTGGCCCATTGGCCCTCCAGATCCAGTTGGCCCCAGTGCCGCACGTCGCTCGGCATCTGGCCAGCGGTGAGGATACGTCCGAGCTCGGTCATGGTGAGCTGCCGCAGCGGATTGTCGACCTGCACGTAGATGCCGGGCGGGTTTTGGTCGCCGGCACCGGCGTAGCCACGCCGGCCGATCCGGATATCGAGCGGACGATAGCCCGTCAGGCGCTTGAACGGCTCGATCTCCGTCTCCCACGCTTCGCGTCCCAACGGGGCAAAGAGAGAAACGTCTGCGACGATGCCGTCGATTCCGGTCGGTGGGCTCCTCAGGATCAGGGTGAATCGGATCCCCGGGTGATCTCTGATGAACAATTGGTTGAGGCGGGTGATCAAAGGTTCCATCGTAAGGTCACCCACCACGCGGACTGAGCCGTCGGCCAGGCGGTAGGACGCATCAGTCGGGCTCACAACATCAGTCGGGCTCACAACATCAGTCGGGCTCACAACGTCGGACCGGTCATCCTGCGGCTGCCCGATGCAGTCGCTCGCGCACAGGAGTGAAAGCGTGCCTGCAGTGATCAGGAACAGGCGGCGAGTCATGGGCAAGGGTGTAAACGATTCAATGCCGGGCTTCCAACTTGGCCAACTCTTCGGCGACCTGCGCGGCGTTGAGCGGTACGTAGCCGTCCGCCTCGGAGGCTACGATCGTCTGACCTTCGCGAGAGAGGATCAGGCGCACATATTCCTTCACGAACGGATCGAGCGGCTTGCCGGGTTCGCGGCGAATGGCTAAGCCGACCGAGCGGTCCAGCGGATAGCGACCGCTCGCGACTTCTTCCTCGGTGCCTTCCATGTACGGGCCTCCCGCATCATCGGCCACCGCAACCAACCGTGTCTCCGGCGTGAGAAAGCCTTGCCCCGCAAAGCCGATCCCGTACAGATCCTCCCCCACCCGCTTGACGATCTGCGCCGCGAGCTCGAACGATTCATAGCCGGGTGCGAATGGCCGATCGCCCCACTTGTTCTTCAGCATGAAGTAGCCGTAGCCGCTCGCTTCGGGCGTGCCGTATACGTGGATGGGGCGTTGCGCCCATTCGCCAGATGCGCCAAGCTGCCGCCAATAAGTCAGATCGCCTCCGGGTGCACCGGTGGTGAACATTCGAGCGAGTTGATCCAGCGTCAGCTTCCGGATCGGGTTCTGCTTGTTGATGTAGATCGCTAAGCCCGCAGTCATGCGGACGGAGGTAAGCGTTCCATGCGCGATCTTGATCGTCACAGGGTCGGCGCCGACGATGTTCCTATAAGTGACCTGCTCGTACCAATTAGTTTCACGGCCGAGGGGGCAAAATATCGTCGTGCCATAGGTCAGCGCGGCGATGTTGACCGAGTTTCCCTCGCGGTTGTAATCGATGCGGAAACGCACGCCGGGATGCGTGCGGCTGAAGAGCGCGTTGAATCCCTCGAGCACCACTCCAATGCCGCGATTGCCCGAGATGATGTGCACGGTGCCGTCGGCGAGCACGTAAGTTGCCTGCGCGGGTGGTGAGACGGGCTGCGGGTCGTAGGCAGGCAGTTGAGGATCAAGCGTCGCAGCACTCGTCATCATGGCCATGAGTGCCAGCGCGGCGCCCGCGATGAGAGTGCATGCCATCAGTGCACCTTCACGCGTTCACGCGCGGCGGCTTCGGCAGTCAGTGGCAGGTACTTCTCGGCGCCGTGCGTGAACGTCTCCTGACCCTCACGGCTGAGGATGAAAAGCAGGAACTCGCGAACGACGGGTGCGAGAGGCTTTCCGGCGCGCTGGTTCACTCCGAGATAGATGGTTCGCGTCAGGGGATACACGCGCCGCGCAACCTCGTCCGGGGTGCCCTGATACCACGGCCCTGCGTTCGTTTCGGAAATGGCGAGCGTCTTCGCCCCGGGCGCGGCGAAGGAAAATCCGCTGAAGCCGATCGCGTAGCGATCCTCCGCCACCTGCCGAACGATCCGCGTGAGCATGTGTTGGCCGAGGCCCGGCCCGTTGCTGTCGATCTGGTAAAGACTACGCCGCAATCCGTTGCTGGTGCGGAAAACCCGGCCCTGCAGGTAATTGATGATGCCGAGCGGATTGCCGTTGGGATCGGAAACCGGGATGCTAAAGACGTGGATGGGCTGATCGGCCCACTCGCCGGTCAGGCCGAGCTGCCCCCATCGGGTGATCTGTCCGCCGGGCGTATAGATGTCGCGGATCTGCTCGAGCGAGATGCGTGTGAGTGGATTGGCGTCGTTTACGTAGAACGCGATGGCGTGGGTGCCGCTTTTGGTGGCATAGCTTCCGGTGGCCACCGCGATGACCAGCGGCGCGCCGCCGAGGCTGCGCGTAAGCCTCTCGACTTCGGAAGGCACCAGTTCACGCGCCGACGGGATCAGATCGATGCCGCCCTCGGCGATCGCCAGGTCGAAGGCGTCGGTCGTAAGATGCGTGTCCTTGCGTAAGCTGACATGCACGCCCGGCTGGTGTGCCGCGAACGCCTTCGCCCACGCGGCCATGGCTTCATCCGTGGCATGGTTCCCAGCCACCGCGATCTCGCCGCGAACCTGCGCTTGCGCCACATAAGCCGGCAGGGCTGGATCGATCACGACGTCGGCGCGGCCGGGGCGTGAGGCCGTTGTAAGGATCGCGGCGGCCGCAAACGATAGCGCGGAGGTCGGAAGGCAATATGAGCTGCCGCGAGCTTGGAAACGCAACGCTTGTGCGATCGCTCACTCCTCCATCAATTCATGTTCCTGCGGCATCGCCGTGGAATCGAGCTTCCTCAGCTGCTCCCGCACGACCGGCGCGGTCAGCGGCAGGTAGCTGCCTTCGCGTGTCACGTCCGCCTGCCCCTGGCGGCTCAGGATGTAGCGCAGGAATTCCTTCGCGCGCGGGTCGCCGCGCGCGGGCGCGATGTCGGTCTTCGCGTCGTCGATCGTGTAGTAGATGTACACGGGGCGGTGCAGCGGATAGCTACGGTCGCCCACGCTCGCGCGCGTGAGCGGCGCGTAAGGCCCGGCCGGAGTCTCCGAGACCGCGATCGCCCTCACCTGCGGAGTCGCGAACGCGATCGGCGCATAGGCGATGCCGAGTGGATCACGGCCGAGGTCGGCGATCATGCGCGCGGGCTCGGCGTACTCGCGCAGCTCCTCGTTGAATAGCTCTCCGCCGCCCATTACGCGCGCCTGGAAATAGGTGATCGCCCCCGCGCCCAGGCGCGGCTTACCATAGGGATGGATCGGCTTGCGGGCCCAGTCGCCGACGAGCCCGAGCGCGCCCCAGGTGCGAATGTCGTCCTTGGGCGTGCGCGCAACCTTCGTGTCCCACGAGAGTGCGTTCCAGCCACCCGCGCGCTGCGCGCCGAACACGCCGTCGAGCTCGCGCACCGAGATCTTCGCAAGCGGGTTGTCCTTGTGGACGAAGATCGCGTAGGCGGGCGACTTGTGCAGGCGCTCGGCGCTGCCGGTTGCCACCTCGACGAAGGCCGGATAGACCCACGAGCGTTCGTAGACTCCATAACGCTCGTAGGGAAAGACCGGCCGGCCCATGAGTGCCAGGTCCGCGGTGCGCATGTCGAGCCCGTACATGGCGGTGGCGCTGCTCTTGAGGTTGTCGGCGAACTGCACGTCCGGGTGGACGCGTTTGAAGCCTGCCTCCCACAGCTTCATAAGCGGTCCCATCTCCGCGCTGCCGCTGCTGCGGAGCACGCCGGTAACGCGCATTTGGGGCTCATAATCGGGAAGGTCTTCGGCGCGAAGCGATGCGCACAAGGCGAGAAGAAAAGCAGTGATAACGAGTGTGCGCATGTTCAATCGAGCTTGGCGAGCTCGGCCTTGATCTGGTCGGCGCAGAGCGGGATGAAGAGCCGGGTGTCGGCCACGATCTGCTGGCCTTGGCGGGAGAGGACGAACTTGATGAATTCCTTCTCGCGCACGGTCAGCGGCTGTCCGGGCACGCGGTTCACGTAGATGTACGCGCCGTTGCGCATCGGATAGGATCCATCGAAGAACGTCCGATCGCTCGGGGCGACGAAGGGTTCGCCCGCCCTGTGCGCGAGCGGCAGCACGCGAACGTCGCCGTGATTGGCGTTGATCACGCGCTGGAAGAGGAAACCGATCGCATACGGATCCTTCTCGACCGCTTCCAGCGTGAGCTGGTCGCGCGTCTTTCCCTGGGCCTTGGTGCCGATGTCGGCGCGCGGGGCCTCGTTCAGCGCCGGATTCCACTTAGTGCCGCCGTGGAAGGCCTCGCGTTCGATCAGATCGGACCAGTTGCTGAGCGTCACGTCGAAGCCGTAGATATGGATCGGCTGGCCGGCGAATTCGCCCGTGAGCCCGAGTTGGCCCCACGTGCGGATGTCCTTCTCAGGTCCACGCGCCACGGCGGTGGACCAGCGTCCGTCGACCCAGCCACCCGTGCGCTGCGCGCCGTAGATGCCGTCGATCTGCTCGAGCGTGAGGCCACCGAGCGGATTGTTCTTGTTCACGATGAACATGAGTCCCGGCGTGGTACCCGCGGGATCATCGTAGGAGCCACTGGCGAACTTGATCTCGAGTGGCGCGTAGCCGAACTGGCGCTCGAACGCGACGAAGCCGTTGTGCCACTGCCGGTGTCCCATGAGGCCGACGTCCGCCTGGCCCGTAACGAGCCCCGCGAACGCCTGCGACGTGTTGATCAGGTAATTCTGCAGGCGCACCTGGCCATGGTAGCCGCGGAAGGCGTTCGCCCACCGGCCGACTAGGTCCTCGAGCGGTGTGCCGTAGATGCGCATGACGCCCGTGACGCGCTGCGTCTTGGTGTAGGAAGGCAGCGCGCTCAGGTCGAATCGTGCTGGGTCGTGCGGCGCCTGCGCCGTCGCGGCGTGCGCCGACAGTGCAACGGCGGCAGCGGCGGCGAGGCGCGCAACACGCGATGTGATCATGATCATGCCTAATCGAGCTTCTTGAGCTGCTCTTTCACCATTTCGCCGGTAAGAGGTATGTAGCGCCCTTCACGCTGCACCTGCTCCTGCCCTTCCTGGCTCAGGATGAAATGGAGGAACTCGTCGACCCTCGGATCGACCGCCTTGCCCGGATCGCGGTTGAAATAGAAGTAGTACTCGGCGTATAGCGGATAGGAGTGGTCGCGGATGGTCTCGAGCGAGCGCTTCACGTAAGGCCCACCGTCCCATCCCTGGATCGCGAGCTCCTTCAGGTCGGGACTCATCGACAGCGGCGACACGTAGTAGAGCGCGTACTTGTCCTTCGCGATCGCATCCCGCGCCTGGGTGCTCCACGGAACGATCTTGCCATCGGTCCCGATGTAGTTCGCGTAGGTCTGATAGTTCTCGTTCCACTGGTCGCTGCCTCGCGTGACCCTGTCGGAGAGCTGGGTGGTGTTGTTGCCGCGCAGCGTCTGTCCGCCGGGATGGATCGGCTTGTCGGCCCACTCGCCGGTGAGGCCGAGCTGGCCCCACGTGCGGATGTTCTCCTCTGCGCCGCGCCGGTACGGATAGTCGGTACGCCACACGCTACCGTCATAGCCGCCGTTGCGCTGGCCGCCGAACACGCCATCGAGCTGCTTCATGCTGATCTTGTCCAGCGGGTTGTCCTTGTTGACCACGATGGTGAACGCGGGCATCCAGCCGTACACGTCGTAGGAGCCCGTAACCGCCGTGATTTCGGTGATGGGATGGTGGTACACCTGCTCGAAGGTGAGCAGGTCCATGAGGATGGCCTTGCGACTCATCGCGAGGTCCGAGGCCTTGGCCGACAGCGAGGGAATGCCGATGCCCGTGGTGGGCAGGTTGTACTCGATTTCGAGGCCGGGCTGGAATTTCTTGAACTCGGCCTTCCAGTACTCGCCGAGGTAGCCGTCCTTGATGTAGTTGTTGCCCCAGATGCGAAGCTTCCCCCTGAGCTGGCGCTTCGGCTGGTAGTGCGGCAGGTCGGACAGGTCCCACTTCTTGGTGTAGCCCCCCGCGACCGAATGCTCCTTGCGGAACTGCGTGACGTTCTGGGTCCAGATGCTCTTGTTGGCGTTTTCGGCGTCCTTCGAGCCGGGCGTCGCGTCGGCCGCCATCGCGGGAAGGCCAGTCATGGCAAGCGCCACCGCAGCGGCGAGATTCAATGCGCTACCTGCCCGTCCGAAGATCGACATGGTTGCAGCACGGGCGCGACGGCACGGCCGCAGGGGCGCCATGGTGGTAATCATGACGTGAATTCTCCTGTACACAAAGGCGTGAATGTTGATGCCTGGGTGCGATGGGCGCTACTGTGGAATTCCACAGTCATGTGCCGATCGCTCACTTCGGCACCCTCGTGAGGGTCCGGTCCGTGCGGCCTGGCGGCGCGCTATTTAGTGATCAAGAGCATAGGGCGGCAAGGTCGTCAGGCGAGGGTCTTCGACAGGACCCCCGGTCGTGAAGTGATAGAGCGACTGAAAGCCTGCGTCATTGAATCCCATGATCTGGTGAACCGGGTCGTCGAAAAAACAGCCGATGCCCGTGGCGCGGACTCCGGCCGCCTCGGCTTCCAGATAGAGCACCTGACCGATCAGCCCTGTCTCCCAGAAGAGTCTGCGATAAAACCACGGCCCGTGCTGGCGCAGGCTGGATTCAAACTCCGCAATCATCCCCAAGGAAAAGGCACTGTCCCCGGCGATGTCCTGACGGCAGCTGAGCTCGGCAGCCAGGGCCCGCGCATCGCCCTCTTGAAGCAGGAACAAAGGCAAGCTGTCGGGACATCCCGCCGCCGAGCTCCAGTCAAATTGTGGGTGCATCGCGCCGCGTAGCAAGTCCAATTTCGCTGGATCGCGCGCCAGCAGATACAGACCCGGAACCAGGCCGTCCACCCGATGGACGAAAAGGGCGAGATGAACGGCAGGCTCCCATGGCAAAACGTCCCAAGGCACGGCACGCGAGGGCGGGTCGCGCTCAGCTCCGGGCATTACCCGGGTCAGCATGGTGAAGAAGCTGCCGGCCGAGATCGAGGTTGTGCCATCGAACGCGACCGCACTTCGGCGCTGGCGGATCACCTGTCCCGCGCTTGGCTGACCCACGTACAGGCACTTCGGATGGTCGCTGGGGTCCGCGTAACGTCGCTCGTGATTCAGCTGGACGACCTTCTGCTCCGTGCTCGACTTCCAGGATGCCACCACCGCCTGATCGAGGATCTCCCATTGCACCGGCTCGTCTCGACTCAACCGGTTCGCCCTTCCGTGCCAGATGTGTCTGGTCACATCGCAAAGAGCATCAGCGGCGAGGAACAGAGGCACACCACTCGTGCTGCCGGTCACAGCACCGGCAGCTTGATCGGAAGGCCAGATGACCGCGATGCAATCAGGATGCTCTCGCTCCGCCCCCTCGAAGTCCTCGGTTCGATCGACACCCAGCAAGGCGGCAAGCGTGTCATCGGCCAGGCCGTCCAGCAGCAGCATGCGCCAGCCGAGCGTTTGGGCCGCAATGCGCACGCTGCCGATCGCGTGCCCTACGTCATGCTGGCAATAGCGAAAGGCGCGCTCACCGTATTTCCAGGTCTCGCGCCAGATGATCGAGGCAAAGCCAACGAGGAAGGCCTTGGACGGGAACCCTTGCAGCAGTCGCATGAAGCGTTCGGTCGACCACTGTGCTCGCAACTCCAGCGCATGCTCTTTGGCCGCGTAGTGATACAGACCCGGACCTGGCGAAAGACCGTCGATGTCGTCGATGAGCAAATAGGCTTCGGTCGGGTGCAGGTTACCGCTCGACGGATTGCTTCGAAGCGCCCAGCGGACTTCACCGGCCTGCTTCCAGGCAGAGATGGCCAGTGAATACTCAAACAAGCGCGACAGGCTGCGAACGGTGAGCGACACGCTCGCGATGGCACCGGGGCGATAGAGGTCTTCGTAAAGCGGCGAGGCTGGAGCATCTGCGGGTTTCAGAAGCGGCAAAGCAAAGACCGGCGACCCTTCGTAGCGTCGAAACGGATCCGGTTGATTCGCCCAGTCCAGGTAGCCCAGTGAGCGCGCGAAGCGCGAAAAATGATGCTTCGTCTCCTGGTGGTAGCGCATGACCATGTCCAGGGAATCGCGCGCCGGCGCAGCACGCGAATGGTCTTGCTCGGTTCGATCGTTCACGGACAAGATGCTCCTTGCCGCAGAATCCATCTGTCTCGGTCAGCAGTCGTCATTTACTGGATTCGATTTCAAGCCGCATGATGCGCCTTCGCGGCGACGTCATGAAGGGTACCCTGCGGCGGCTCGTAGCGCTCCGCGACGGGACAAACAGGTGCACTCGGCGCAGAATGCTCGGTGCGCCGCCATTGCGCTGGGTGCACGAGTCGCGACGCAACCGCGTATCGAACATACGCAACGAGCAATGGCTTACCAACCATCGTGGCGGACGAGGAGATGAAAGGGCCGCTGTTGACTCTACGAGTACTCGAAACACTGCGCGCTGCTGCGCTCGCCGGTGCGGGCAGGGTTGAATGCTCGCTGGATCTGCAACGTTCGACGATGATGGTCGAGGTGGGCGACGCAGGTTGGATCTGGAAGGGCCAGCGATTTCCCTATCCGGAAAATTGTAAGGACGGAACCATTTACCATTGGGTTGGCGAGACCTTTCAGCCGGCGGCGCGCTTTACAACCTCACTGATCAAGCTCGTGCCGACGGATTGGGGCCCGCCGACGTTTGAAATCGATGGCATCAAAATGTTACCCACGGCCCGAGTCTCGCCCTATGCCGATGCCGAACGCAAAGTTGGCTTGATTCAACCACGTGGTAAGGTGATTTTGGATACCTGCGGCGGCCTTGGCTATTTCGCCGGGTGGTGCTTGCAGGGGCAGGCCACGCAGGTACTTTCTTGCGAAAAGAATCCCGACGTCATTTGGCTGCGCAGCCTCAATCCGTGGTCGCCCGAGATTGGCAGTGGATTGACGTTGACCCAGGGAGACATTGCCGAGGAGATTGCCACGCAGCTCAGCTCGTCGGTCGATGCGATATTGCACGACCCGCCCCGTTTCGGAATCGCCGGAGAACTCTACTCGCAGGCCTTTTATAACCAGCTTGCCCGCGTTATCAAACGCAACGGAAAGTTGTTTCACTACATTGGCACACCGAACAAGCTGACCAGCGGACGTGATGTGCCTAACGAAGTGGCGAATCGATTGCGGTATGCCGGGTTTGTGGTGGAGTTGAACGGTGATGGGGTGCTCGCAGTGAGGAAGTGAACGTCACGATCGGCAGGACGTGCCAGCGCCCCGGCGTCGTCGCCTGGTCCGCTGCAAGCTCACGAGTGGTAGCCGACGTGACCAAGGGCCCCTGGTCATCGCATCGCGGCTGGTGGCACAATGATCGGGGCATTTGCGGAGAAGGTCGGACCCGGCCATCAGCGGTCTTAGGTGTCTGCCACGGAAGCCCTAAAGCGGTCGCTACCCGATGCCTCAGAACGACAAACCGAAACTATTTCGTCCGGGCGTTGGAGCGCATCGCGGACCGCGGCATGGTTCACGGGATGCGCAGCAGCTTCGACGAATCCTGGCGGCTGTGTTTGTATTCGCTGGAAGCGTCTCCCACGTAAGCGCCCGGACTTACGCCGAAAGGATTGAGCGGATCCCTTATCCGACTGATCAGGCCGATTGGCGGAAGAAATGCGCATGGCTTCGCTGGGAGACCGCGCGGCAGCAAAACATCGCATCGTCAGGGACGACGCAGCCGGGAACGTTCCCCTACGAGACCCAGGCAATCGCTCGAAACAACGTTGCCACGCTCGACTCACGCATGAGTGACTTTCATTGCAATGCCGGGTACGTCAGCTCGGCGCCACCTCCGCCAGCCAAGTCCAACATCGAGAGGTGCACCGAAGCATGCGAGGCAAAGACGCATCGAACGCGCGAAAAGTGCCTTGCCGCATGCGATCATCGTTAAAGGCGCAGCCGAGCACAACCACCGCGATGCGGGCGCTGGAAAAGCGGATTGCGCTCGAGACCTCGAGATCGCCCCGTTGCTCTTCGAAGTGGCCCCGAGTCGGCGAATTGGCGGTGAATCCGACGGGCAGTCTCCCAGTCACGCGCCCGTGTCCGACCGGCCGAGATACGTCGGCACGATCGCTTCGATCGCTTTCGGCAGGATGTTGAGCTCACGCAGACCCGGCAAATCCCTGCTCGCCACATTGTCCGCCTTGAGCAGGTCTACCTGCCCGCTGGTGAGCGGCGGGTTTGGCAGGAATTCGAACAACCGCGCCTGAACCTCGGCTACGGCGAAGGGTACCGGCACGAGCAACCGTCGTATGCCCATGAGACTCAGCGTAATCTCGAAGAGTTCGCGCAGTGTGTACACCTTAGGGCCGGCCAGCTCGTAGGTCTGCCCAGCGGTGCCGGGGTCAGCGAGTATGCGAGCGATGGCCTCGGCTACGTCCTCGACAAAAACGGGTTGCAGCCGAGTGCGGCCCCCGCCGATCAGCGGCAGCACTGGCAGCAGTCGCGCAAGGTGGGCCACCGTGCCGAACAGTGCATCGCCGGGACCGAACATGGCACTCGGGCGGACGATGGTGGCGGCCGGAAACGCTTGTTGCACCAGTCGTTCACCGCGGCCCCGCGCGCGGATGTACGGAGAATCGGACTCGGGATCGGCGCCGATTCCGGAAACGAGGACGAAACGGACGACACCGGCAGCAACAGCCTCCCGCGCGAGCGTGTTGGCGCCCTGCTCGTGCACCGCCTCGAACGTGACACCCCCCGTTTCGACATAGGCGGAGACCGCATCGACGACGGCGTCGGCACCGGCGAGGGCGGCGCCGACCGTGGCTTGGTCGCGCACGTCGGCGGCGAAGACCGAAACCCGGTCCAAGCCCGCCGAGCGCAAAGCGCTACGCGCGCGGTCGGCATGCCGGACCGCGACGCGTACAGTCGATCCCTCCGAAACGAGGCGCTGCACGAGGCAGCGACCGAGGAAGCCGGCGCCCCCGAACACGCTGAACGTGGTCATAACATTGCCTCCTGTGGACCGCCTCGGCTCGATTGTTGGTCGCTACGCGAGAGTTACGCCTTCGACGGTCCATCAGCGCGGCAGGGAGAGAAGGAACTCATCGGCCGCGTCAAAGAGAAGGTCCGCTGGGTCTTCGCCATTTTCTTTCATATGAAGCATCTCGCAAACCTGGTCATCGCGAAGGTGCATGGTCCACCGGGAGCCGAAGCGACAAAGGGTATGCCGCGACCTAGCGGTCCCGGTGACTCAGACAAACGCCCGAGTGCTGAAATGCGAGGGGTGTCGTAGCCTGTCCAGTAATGGGAGCAAGGTCCTAGATTTGACCTGAGCCTACCGGTGCTGCGCTTGCCGATTGGAGCAAGCGTCTGAAAACCGCCCTAGGAGCTGGCGCCCAGCGGCGGGTCAATTCATCGTCATGGCCGGGTCGACGCCGACATGCAGCGAGCAGCCCTTGCCGTCCGCCTCCTCCAGCAATGCACGAACGCCAGCCTGCTCGGCCTTGGCAACCGACGGGTCGACGTGAATCCGGTCCGCGTACACGGCCGCCCGCGCACGAAGTTCGCCGCACGCAATCTTGAGCGTGTCGAATTTCCATTCGCCTGACGGCGTCCCGAACCATTGGCCGGACTGGGGCTGCGCGGGGTCGGCGTTGCGTTGCAGTTGCCAAGTCACGTGGTGGCTGCCCTCCTGGGCCGGTGCCGGCACGGGGAACTTGAACGTGTAGCCCGCCTCGGGCGGCACATCAGTCGCCAGGCGGGTTGCGTTGTCGTCCCCGGTGGGTGCCACCTTCTCCTGGGACGCGGTCGGGCTGCCGATGCGGATGTTGTCGCTGACGCGCCAGGTTTCGCCGGTATGGTTCGTCACCTTGATCGAAATCTGGATCAAGCTGCCGGGCTCGGCGCTCGCCGGCAAGCCCGACAGGTCCCAATCGACTCTGGCGGCCGGCGCCGGGGCTGAGTTCTTCAGGCCGTACACGACGAGGCGGTTCGAAAACGTTCCAACATAGACCTTGCCCTCGGCCACCGTCGGTGGTGCGAACTTCGCGTGATCTCCCAGGGCGTCCGGGCCCGGCGGCTTCGGGTCCTTGCAGTCGGGCGGCGTGGGAACCGCGGTGCCGGTGTCGCTGTTCCAGAGCTCCTTCAAGGTCTTGTCGTCGTCCGGGAAAGCCTGGTAGGCGCGCAGCACGCCAGGCACTGTGTCGTTCAGGGCATCCTCGTTGCGCCGGGGCATCGTGGCCCAGACGACGCCCGACTCGGGCGTGTTGCCGTCGGCCGAAATCGTCAGGAAGCCGCCCGGCATGCCGAGCTCCGAGTTCTTGCAAAGGCTGTGGAAGGTATCGACCGGATCCTCACCCGGGTCGGCGCCCCTGACGAATCCGTCCTTGAATTCGTAGGCGCGCAGCTCATCGCGCTCGGCCGAGAGGTACAACAGCTGGCGTTTTCCGACCGGCGTGATGACCTGCCACTGGACCGGGGCCCCATGGATATGGTGGAAGCCCAGCGCAAAGGAGGACGGATCGATCAGCTTCAGGAAGTTCATGTTGACCTTCTCCCACTTGCGCGCGGCCTGGATGCTCCAGTACTTCGGATCGCCAGGGCCGGCGTTCGGTACCGGCACCGGATCCGATTCGTCGCAGGGTTGCTGCAAGCCGTTGCGGCCCGACTGCACACGGGTTGTTTGGAGCGCCTCGGCGCTCAGCGCGTACAGCACGCCCGGCTTGCCGCCGCCCACCAGGACCGACTGCTGCTTCAGGTACGTGGGCCCTGCGGACCCCAGGTCGGCATCCATGCTGTTCAGGCAGTCGTAGGCGGCCGGGGTCCAGGACCCGACGAACTTCAGGTCTTTGTCGAGCTTGATGAAGCTGTTACCGCGATCCGTTGTCTTGTCGTCGAAATCGCCGTTGCCGGTCATCACGTACAGGTAGCCGGCCGGGTCCGCGACCGGGCCGGCGCCGCCCTGCCAGATGCCGCCCC
>Ga0307479_10000567_pt1 | contig 33207 bp, 31 predicted proteins | sample atmos_gasesECM4C_FD_203743 | JGI IMG/M metagenome (GOLD analysis project Ga0307479, IMG submission 203743) | Hardwood forest soil microbial communities from Morgan-Monroe State Forest, Indiana, United States - atmos_gasesECM4C_515 | ecosystem: Environmental > Terrestrial > Soil > Temperate...
CGGCCCGGCGTTCCGAAGTGCGCGGTGGAATACGTCCTGTTTCACGAGATGCTGCACGTCAAACATCCGACGCGCCGGTCGGGATGCAGCCTGGTCTCGCATTCCCGGGAGTTTCGCGAGGAAGAAAAACGATTTGCGGAATTCGAAAAAGCCCGTCGCGTTCTGGACCGTCTAGCCCGTTAACTTTTTCCCTTTGCCGACCGCACCCCAGAGTTTATCAATCCTTTTGCGGATTTTTTCGGCGTCTTCCGCGCGCGGGTACAGATCGAGATACCGCGTGTACGATTTGATGGCTTGTTTCTTCAGCCCCTTTTTCTCTTGCGCTTCGCCTAAATATTTAAATGGCACCGCGTATCCGGGTTTCGCCTCGACCGCGTCATTGAATCTGTCGATGGCCGCGTCGTAGTCGCCTCTCTTCATATAGTACTGGCCGACTTCGAGATCCTTTTCGGCACGGAGGGGATCCCAGGCCGGTTGGTCGGGAGCCGACTTCGTAGCGGTGTCCTTGTTGGGTTTGGCGGGAGGTTTCGGCTGAGGAGCTTCAGCCGGCTTTGAAGAAGATTCTTGTGGAGGTTCCTGGGAATGAACTTTCCGTACAGGGCAGAGGAAAGCCATCGCCGCCGTGAGAATGGCTGGAATCAAGGACGAGTGCCTCATGCCGCTCTTCTCCCTTTTCTCCGATTCGCTCTAGTATGATGGAAGTTGTCTGCTGTTTGAAGATTGCGCACGAAATCCCATGGAACCCCGCGACAAAGCCGCGCTGCTCCCGGAAAGCCCGGGCGTCTATTTGTTCAAGGACGCGGGCGGAACGGTTCTCTATGTGGGGAAAGCGCGCTCGCTGCGCAGCCGTGTGCGCTCGTATTTCCTGGAGTCAAGGTGGGCCGACGCGAAGACCGGTTCGCTGGTCCGCGAGATCGCCGAGCTGGAGACCATTCTCGTCGGCAACGAACGCGAGGCCCTGGCTCTCGAACACAACCTCATCAAGCAATATCGCCCGAAGTTCAACGTCGTTCTTCGCGACGACAAAACCTACCCCTACATCAAATTTACCGCCGCGGAAAAATACCCGCGCGTGTACTTCACGCGGCGAATCAAGAAAGACGGCTCGCTTTATTTCGGCCCGTATTTCCCCGCGGGCCTGGCGCGCCGCATCCTTCACTTCGTGCACAAGCGGTTTATGATCCCGTCCTGCACGGTGGACCTTACGCGCGCCCACCCGCGTCCCTGTTTGCAGTATTACATCAAGCGCTGCCTCGGCCCTTGCGTTACGGGACTCACCACCGACGAATGCTACGCGGAAGCCGCGCGTGACGTGCGGCTCTTTCTGGAAGGCCGGCGTCACGACCTCATGAAAAGCCTCGAAGAGCGCATGATGGCCGCCGCAGAGAAAGAACTGTTCGAACAAGCCGCCACTTATCGCGATTTGCTGCGAACGCTCGAGGATATCGAAGAGCGCCAGCGCATCGCTGCGGCGCAAGGCGACGACACCGATGTCTTGGCGTACTACGCGGAGCCGCCGCTTGTTGCGGCCAACCTGTTCCACTTGCGCGGCGGGCGCGTTGTGGACCGCCGCGAATTCTACTGGGAAGAACTCGAGGAATTCGATCCGCAGGAATTTGTGCCCTCACTGCTCAAACAGCTTTACCTGGAAGCCGAGTACTTGCCCAAGGCGATTCATGTGCCTCTGGAATTCGAAGACCGCGAGCTCCTGGAAGAAACGCTGACCGGGCGCGCCGGGCACAGGGTGGAGATCCACACGCCGCAGCGCGGGCAAAAACGCGCCTTTCTGGATCTCGTCGAGAACAACGCGAAGCATTCCTTCGAGCAACGCTTCCGCGTGCTGAAGCCCACATCAAAGGCCATCGGCGAGGCGCTACAAAATGCGCTCAACTTGCTTGAGGAGCCGCGGCGTATCGAAAGCTTCGATATTTCGCACATCCAGGGAACGGATACGGTAGCTTCGATGGTGGTCTGGGAAAACGGGCGGATGAAAAAATCGGATTACCGGAAATTTATCATCCGCGGCGAAGAAGGCGGCAACGGCTCGCGCAGGCAAAACGACGACTTCGCCAGCATGCGCGAAGCCGTAACGCGCCGCTACCGTCGGCTGCAAGAGGAGAAAAAACCACTGCCGAGCTTGATTTTGATTGATGGCGGAATAGGGCAGCTCCATGCCGCCGCGCAGGCCCTGGACGCGTTACAGATCATCAATCAGCCGCTCGCGAGCATCGCCAAGAAAGAAGAAATCCTCTACATTTTCGGCCAGGAAGATGAGCCGGTCGTCCTGGAGCGCCATTCTCCGGTCTTGCATCTGATCCAGCAAATCCGAGATGAGACCCATCGTTTTGCCGTGACCTTTCATCGCTTGCGGCGCGGGAAACGGCAGACCGAGACGGCGTTGAGCGAGATTCCGGGAGTTGGACCGAAGACGGTTCAGAAGCTTCTGCGAGAGTTCGGAAGCATAGCCAATTTAAAGAAGGCGGGAATCGAAAAATTAGGCGGAGTCGTTTCGCCCAAAATTGCGGAAAAGGTTTTGGGGCATCTGGGAGCGGCGGAGCTGAATAACCGTTTTGACGAGTAATCACCGGTTAGGTCGTCTTGTCTCTTGAAGTGCGCTATGCTACGGTTCGTGCGGAGGTTGTTATGGCGGACAATGTTGGTTCCAAGGTGACTTACTTTCTCGTGGGTCTCGGCGTCGGCGCGCTTGTCGGCATCCTATTCGCTCCCAAGTCCGGGGAAGAGACACGCGAATTACTCTCGAAGAAAGCCGATGAAGGCCGCGACTTCGCGCAACGCAAGGCCCGCGAACTGCGTGAGCGCGCGGATGATTTGATCGAGCGGAGCAAGGAAGTTGCGTCGCGTAAAAAGGATTCGATAGCGGCCGCAGTCGAGGCTGGCCGCGAGGCTTATCTACGGGAATCCAAGTCCTAAAGGGAACTGAGCGGTAGCCCGGTAGCGCAGTGATTCTGGTCTTGCTTCGGGAGCAGGCGGGGTTTGCATGCAAACGTGGGTGGCGGTCTTTATCGTGGTGACGGCGGTGGCCGTCGTTCTTCAAATGACAATTCTCGCGGCGCTGTATTTCCAGATGCGGCGCACGACGGAAAACGTAAACCGCCTGATGGGTGAATTGCATGCGCGCGTCGGCCCCATTCTCACGCGCGTTCAGATTTTGCTGGATGATACGCAGCCGCAGATTTCCAACATGGTTGCCGACGCCTCGCACATCGTCTATCTCGCGAGAGGCCAAGCGCAGAAGGTGGACCGCGTTTTCACGGAAGCTGCCGATCGGTTGCGCGGGCAACTAGTTCATGCCGACAGGATTTTGACTGGAGCGCTGGAAGCGCTGGAGGACGCAGGAGCCCAAGTGCGCACGAGTTTCTGGCGCCCGGTTCGAAAAGCGTCGGCGCTGGTGCAAGGCATCAAGGTGGGGCTTGATCTTCTGCGTTCACGCCGCGGCAGAGCGAATCCCGAGGAACCCCTCGAACACGAGGAAGAGCTCTTCATCTAAAGCGGACAAGGTTCTTCCGCTGAACTACGTCATTCCTTAACTGACTTTAACTGATCCAGCCACCACCGAGGACAACGTCGCCGAAGTAAAAGACAGCGCCTTGGCCGGGCGTGATGGCGCGCTGTGGCGAATCAAACGTCACGCGCGCGCGGGCCGAATCCAAAGCTTCGACGGTGGCAACGGCAGCTTCGTGCTTGTGGCGGATCTTCACGGCAGCGCGCAGCGGGCCGTCCGGAAATTTGCAAGAAATCCAATTCACACTTTCGATTTCGCAGGCCGTCGTTCGCAGAGCCGCGTCTTCTCCGACGACGACGCGATTGTTTTTTGGATCGATGGCCAGAACATACAAAGGCCTGCCCGCCGCGAATCCAAGACCCTTCCGTTGGCCAATCGTGAATTGGTGAACTCCGGTGTGGCGGCCAATCACGCCGCCATCCTCAGTGACAATCTCTCCTTCGCCGTTTTCGAGCGGGGCGCCGCGTTCGCGAGAATAGGCCTGGATGAATTGCACGTAATTGCCGTTCGGGACGAAGCACAGCTCCATGCTCTCAGGCTTTTCCGCGACGGGAAGATTCACGCGGCGCGCCAGCGCCCGCACCTCTTCTTTGGTTAGCTCGCCGAGCGGAAATTCGCTGCGCGAGAGCTGCTCCTGCGAAAGTCCCCAGAGAAAATAGGACTGATCCTTTGATTCATCGCGCGCGCGCAGGAGTTCCCACCGTCCAGTTTGTTCGTTTTGCCGGATCCGTGCGTAGTGGCCGGTGGCCAGCCGCGCGGCTCCAATCTGGCGCGCCATGCGGAGAAGAGGCTCAAACTTCACGTCCGTATTGCAGTTGGTGCAGGCGATGGGTGTGCGTCCCGCGAGATATTGATCCACGAAGGACCGGACGACACGCTCCTCGAATTGCTGCTCAAAATTCACGACGTAGTGCGGAAAATTCAAATGCTCGGCGACGCGTTTGGCGTCGTAAACGTCATCGAGCGAACAGCAGCGATGCTGGGCGGGACCGTTGCCTTGCAATTCCGGAAGGCGGCGCTGATTCCAGAGCTGCATGGTCAGGCCGACAACGAGGCGGCCCTGTTGCTGTAAGAGAGCCGCGACCGTGGAGGAATCCACGCCGCCGGACATGGCGACAGCGACGAGGCTAGGAATAAGGGCCTCGTGTGCGGAAAGAGTGTCGAATTGGACCGTCGTTGTCATGCAAATTCTATTGTATCGGGTAAGGTCTCCATTTGCTTGAGCGGTGGCGTCAGGGGCGCAGCATGCTGCGCCCCTACAAAGGCCGAACACGCTTGCGACGTGATCGTCATGGTTGCGTAGCTGCCACCTTGCGATAGGTGGGGGAGAGCTCGCGCAATTGAGCGACGGCGGCGGGAACGACCTGCAGGGCGAAGTCAATGTCTTCGGAGGTGGTGTAGCGCCCCAGGCTGAAGCGCAAGCTGGCGCGCGCCTCTTCCGGCGGGAGACCAATCGCAGTGAGCACATGCGACGGCTCGACGGCGCCGGAGGAGCAGGCTGCGCCGGTGGAGCATGCGAGCCCCTTCAAGTCGAGCGCAATCACGAGAGCTTCGCCCTCAACGCCTTGGAAGAGGATGTTGGTTGTGTTGGGCGTGCGCGGTGCGCGGCCGCCGTTCACGCTGGAATCGGGAACGCGCGCGAGCAAGCCCTGCTCCAGTTTGTCGCGCAACGCGCTTACACGCTTTGCTTCTTCCGCCAGCGACCTGCGCGCCATCTCGGCGGCTTTACCCAGGCCAGCGATGCCCGCGACGTTTTCCGTGCCCGGCCGAAATCCCCGCTGATGATGCCCGCCATAGAGCAACTGGCGCAACCGCGTTCCGCTTTTGATGTAAAGGGCTCCGATGCCTTTTGGCGCGTACAATTTGTGACCTGAAAGGGAGAGCAAGTCGGCTCTCACCGCTCGCACATCGATGGGCAGCTTTCCAACGGATTGGACAGCGTCCGTATGGAAGTAGACGTCGGCTTCAGCGGCAATGCGGCCAATTTCCTCGAGCGGCTGTACCGTACCCAACTCATTGTTGGCATGCATGATGGTGACCAGCACGGTTTCGCGAGAGATGGCGCGGCGCAGCGCTTCCAGATCGATCCGGCCATCGCGGTCGACAGAAAGATAGGTCACCGAGACACCTTGCTTTTCGAGAGCCTGGCAGGTGTTCAGCACAGCTTCGTGCTCAATCGCTGTGGTGATCACTTGCTTGTCGTGACCGCCCGCAGCTTCCACGATCCCGAAGATGGCGTGATTGTCGGATTCGGTTCCTCCGCTGGTGAAGACGATTTCCTGCGGGCGCGCCTCGATCAAGGCCGCGACTGACTCCCGCGCGGTTTCTACCGCCGCGCGCGCCCTCTGGCCAAAGGAGTGAATGGAGGCGGCATTGCCAAAGTCGGCCGACAAATACGGCACCATGGCCTCGAGCACTTCCGGCTCGACGGGCGTCGTGGCGTTGTGGTCTAGATAGACGCGCTTCATGGGAACACTCCCTTCAGCATAGCGCCCGGGGCAGGGGAGGTAAAGGAGGTACCGGAGCAACTATTTGATATTGTTGCTTCCTGCTGGTGACCTAGCTAGGGGGTGAAGGATAGGCTGAGCAGATAGGCGCTATGGCGGCGCGAGCCAGGATCCTGGGCGCTGGTGATCCCTTGCGAAGATAGGTTCAGAGACTGTTTGTTAAAAAAATCAGGATCCTTCACATAGCTCTCGCGGTATTCTGCCTGCAATTCGAGCAGCCGCGTGACGCGGAACTTCCATCCGCCTCTTCACGTTCACCTGAAGAATGAATGGAATGCGGACGCTTCCCGAGAGACTCTTTTGTACACGGCGTTCGGGCGCTCCGCTGGACCAAAGGGTACACGGAGGGGGAATCTAAATCCGACTGATTTTCCAGGTCGATTCTCCGGAGGATTTGGCCGTGCCAAAGGGTGTGCTTTGGTACGCGCGTGCTGATCTACAACTCCAGCTGTGCTCGAGTCTAATGGGAAGCGACCGACACACGCGGGCTGGCGCCGGCGCCTGCGCTCAGCAATTCCCGCCGCGTGGCGGAAAGAAGGTTGGCAAGGGTCTGACGCGAGACACGCCGGATGAGTGGGTTAGCCAACCAGGCGAAGATCGCGGGCACGTCACGACTAAGCGCAATGGACTCCACCTGCATGTAAACTCCGTTGTCCTTTTCTTCCAGCCGCCAGTAATTGTTCACGCGCCAAAGATAGCCATGCCCCTGGCCAACAGGCAGCTCTGGACTATCAGGTTGCTCGGGATGCTCCAGCTCAGCGATTCGCGCAGAGACCGCGCGGCTGGCCACATGCGTTGCATCGATCCTGCTGTAGTGAACTTCGAATTCAGTGTTGAAGGAAACGCGGCGTGGGGAGTCTCTGTAAAACTGCAGATAGATTTTGAACGTGTTATCCGCGTGTTCGAGAAGCTTCGAGCGGCGAACGTCGGGTTCATAGGTGCGCCAGTCGTTGTCGTAATCCTGCAAAAGCGACAGGGCACGTTCCAGGGAAACACCGGGCACGAACGCGACACCGGTCCAGTGATGGATCAGACCATCGGGAACTTCAATAGGTTTGCCTTCCTCCTCTGTCTTCTCTTGACATATTTCGAGCTGTCCGCGCTGGAGTAGACCATAAAGGTGTTGTCGGCGAGGTTGGGGCAAAGAGTCCACCCAAAGGAAAGGGCCGCCAGGACGAAGCTCAGCATCTATACGAGCATCGGTGGCGCGCACGTAGTGGTCGAAGGCTTCGACGGTTTTTTGTTTCAGCTCCGCGGCGGCGCAACAGATCGCCATCAAGTGTACAAAGAGGAAGAATACACTCGTGGGAATGCAACACCTGATCCAGAAACCTCTTGTCATGTCCCCGGAAATGACGCCACGGATTTTGCTCCCTTTCATCGCCGTATAATCTCTCAAAGAATCTGCTCAAATAAATGCCCAGCTAGTGCTCAGCTAAGTAGGTCCCTGTTACGTACCCCAAAGTTGCACATAGAATGCGGGAGTGCTTTCTCTATGGGGAGCGGGCGAGACCACTTGATCCTAACGTTCGGGCGTTTCTCTCTACCGCGCTCACCTGATCCTCAGGATCCTCATAGCGGCAGTGGCAAGCAGGGTCCTGGCCGCGCCCTTGGGCATACCCTTCGTTTCCGGCGGGAAGAACCAGGCAAGAATGCTGACACCGAATGGCAATTCAAATGGCGCATTCGGTTCCTGCGGGGGAAAGAAGTGACCGAGCGTCTCGACGGGATTCTCGCGGAGCTGGTCGATCATCGCTACCTGGTGTACGCATGAGATCGTGCAGAAAGGCGCGCACGGCTTGACCGAATCGTACTCGCGCTCTAGATGCTCTGACGTGTAATCCTTGAGGGGTATACCGGGGTAGCCGCGCTGCTGCGAACAGTAATGCACTAACCCTTTCTCGCACACGTAGAGGTAGCGGCTCCCGGCATGGCAGTGCCAGTCGTTCGGCAATCCACGCACGAGGTTCTTCTGAAACTGGTTGTAATACGCAAATGTGGCAAATGACTTCCGCCCCAAGCTGACTACTTGTTCGTACGCCCCCCGGTGCTGCTCACTCAAGGGGCGAAGCTGGCCAGAGCCGTCGTGGACAATCCCCACAGTTGTGATCAAGCCGAGTTCTCTTGCTCGCCTAGCAATGACGACAGCATCGTCCGGCTTGTGAACTGGCGCGCCGATTACGCAATTGACGTTCACCTGAAATTCGGCGTACTGGGCCAGCCACTGGAGCTTCTTGTCGAGCACTTTTAGGCTTTTCTTGGAGACTTCATCGGGGAGCACGTTATCAACGCTAATCTGAAGGTGATCGAGCCCTGCGGCGTTCAACCGCTTGATACGGTCAGGCGTGAGGAAATACCCATTCGTGATTAGTGTGGCGATGACCCCATGACTGCGAATGCGCAGAATAATCTCGTCCAGCTCAGGATGGAGCAGCGGCTCACCGCCACTAAGGGTGATGATGCTGGTGCCGAGGGCGGCGAGGCGGTCGATCCGCCGAAGCATCTCCACAATCGGAACAGCCTCGGAAAAGCTGTCGTACTCGTTGCAATAGTCACAGGAGAGGTTGCAACGCCGAATGGGAACGATGTGCGCCGAGATAGGGTGGCGAGGCGACTTAAGAGCTTTGGCAATGACACGAGCTTGGCGAACGTAAAATGAAAACGCACGGATTCTTCGTTTGAGGCGAAACTTGTTCATCAAGCTACCCCTGGCTGCGAAAACTTCTGTGGCTCCCGGAGTTCGGGGGAGTCAAAGCATACCTGTATCTTATATTCGCATTCAGCCAGGGGCCGTGTCGATTCAAGTTTAACGACAGGCCGAGAAGTTTCGTGTCCAAGGATGAAAGTCCGAGCTACCAGAGCCAGCGCGTGACAAAGAAGATGAGGAAGGCAACCAGGATCGCCGAAAGAACATCTGCTACGTAGTGATACCCGCCGACTAAAGTCGCGACTGCTATGCTCACTGCCACCCAGGCAAAAACCAAACCCATCCAAGGCACCAGCTCAAATAGAACCAAGGACGCCGCAACGGAAGCTGCCACATGAGCGCTGGGGAATGTGATGACTTGGATGCTCGCGTGCCGCAGTATCCATCGGTTCAGGTCCCGAACTTTTGACGGTGGAATGCCCAACGTCTTGTCATCAACCAGCGTCCGTGGCGGCAATGCTTGGACTAAAGGAGAAACCGCGTAGCAGATATATGCAGCCAGCAGAACAATGGTCCAATAGTGGTCCACACGGGAGCGCATGCCAGCAGCGTAGAGCACAGCAACGCCAAGGGGAACGATGGGATAGCACATCAAGTAGGCAAATTCCGCATACAGGCTGAAGCCGATGCCCCATCGCCTGCTCGCACGACTTCCCAGCACCATCTCAAAGAAATTTCGATCAAATGTAGTGAGTCTCTCCTCAAGCCTTTTGTTTGGAGTGACATAAAACTGACCACTCTGCCAGAAAGGGATCTGGATAAAGGCTACCGACAGCCAGTCCCGTATAACGGATAAGGATGAGGGTGGCAGCAAGCGACCCGCAAAGCGCACCGCCATGATTGTGGTGACGACCACGGCCGCTAGCGCGCTGATCTTAACCCGTCGTCGGAGGGCAAGCGGGCAAATCCAGGCTGCTAGCGCAAACAGGCAAACGAATACGATCTGGATCCACTCAGCTGTTCGCATTTGTCAAAGTTGTGCGACGCTGCCTTCGACGTCTCTCCCTTGCATTCTAAACTAACGTATCCGCTCGAACCTTCCCACAAGGTGACCTTTGGAGGGCCAGGAGGCTCTTGTCCGTTAAGCGCGACTAAGCTAGGGGGTAAAGGATAGGCTGAGCAGATAGGTGCTATGGCGGCGCGAGCCAGGATCCTGGGCGCTGCTGATGCCCTGCGAGGATAGGTTCAGAGATTGCTTGTTAAAAAAGTCGGGATCCTTCGCGTAGTTCTCGCGGTATTCTGCCTGCAATTCAAGCAGCCGCGTGACGCGGAACTTCCATCCGCCGCCGTAGGTGAATGCTGGCTGAAAGACACTACCGCCGTCGAGCGGAGCAACGCCAGCGGAGTTGAAGGCGCTCACGACCGTGCCTACCCGCCGCAGGGCAAATTTGAAGACGCCCTCGTTTTTGATGAGTTTGATGTTTTTGAACCGATACGAGGTAAGGCTTCCTCCTGCAGACAAGAAAGGACGGAGACGCCAACGCCGCGGAGCCGCATTGCCTTCCAATTGGTAGCCAGCCATACGCATCTTGATGCGGTCCACCTGCGGGCTGGGACCGTCACCCGTGAGTAAATTGGCTTGTACCGTGCCGAAGTAGATCTCGTGGGACAGCAGGCCGCTAGGGTGCAACGTCACACTTGAGCCGAGCAGGGTGCCCGGCTCGATCCGCAGGGGAAATTGATACACGCTTTCTATGCCAGTCGCGGGATCGACCGAAGCCAGATAAAGGCTTCCGAGATGGAGGCGGAAAGATTCTCCGCCATCCAGAGAGAAGGCCACTTCCGGAAGCCGGGGTCGCGAAACTTCGCGAAAGCTTTGCGCTGGAGGGATTTCACTGGCCACGGCCAGATGCGGCTCACTGACCCAATCATTAGCTGGAAACAGGCTGGCAGTGGGGCGTGGGGATTCAGACTGGTGGTGCGTCATTTTCCAGAGGATGCGGCCGGCGCTGTAGGCCTGCCAGGCCACGTTGTCGCGAATCAATGAGTTGCGAAGAGTCAAGTTGAACTGCCGCACGCCACGATAGAATGGATTTCCCGTGTGTGAGGCGTGCTCCGGGCGTACGTCGAGGACGCGCCCATCCGGCCGAGAGCAGTCTCTTAGGCGTAGCACCGCCGCCCGTCCATCGGTGACCATTCGGTCGCCCGTAGCATTCTGCGTTATGCGCGGAACGCGCGGGCGTTCGACCATCTCTGGAACACTTGCGCACCCGGCGAATTGCAAGTCGTTGGAAACTTTGTCGCGCTCTTGATCAACATTCGGATCGATTCGGTGAATCAATGTCTTTCGCGAAGAAAACCCCAGGCCGATATCGTGGGTTGCGGCTGCGGTCCAAACGGTTTGGCCGTTCCAGGTCTCTTCGATTTGCCAAACACGAAGATGATGGCGTTTGTTGATGCTGTTCAGCGTTTTTTCAAAGACAAACGAGGGTGGTTTTCCGTCGAGCAGGAGCACGGAAACGGGGGCTTCCGCATAGCCACGGCTTTCTGCCAGAGCCCGGACCGTTTCGTACTCCGTGACTGAGTCACGGTCGTCCGCCAGTTTCCACCCTGCGGCGGCGAAGGCTTCTAGAAGTTCTGTCCCGCTGCCGAGAAAGACCAGGTTCGTTAGGTCGGAAGGGGTATTCTTCGCTTTTGTGCGTGTGCGATAGGGGAGTTCGTTGACGAACGACTCCAAAGAAGCGCGCTCAGCGTCCGCTTCTTCTGCTTGGGCGGGTAAGTGGGACGTGATGTCCACCGCCTGGAGAGGCTTGAGGAGCTTCAGTCGTAATTCCGTGCCGCTGGGATAAGTGATTTCTGCTTCGGGAAAGCGGAGAACCGCGCTGCTCCCGGCAAAGGCAAACAACATGAGCATGGGGTCTACAGCGGCAACGGACGAAACCATTCCCGTCGCCTGATGTCCATAACTCTCCGTTGCACGGATACCGACGATCGTGCCGTCGTCGAGCAGCTTTTCGCGGGCGTTTTCGACCTCGATGACAGTTCCTTCCAGCGGAATCGAAGTGCCTCCGGGGAGAACAAGAGAGTCGAACTGGAGCCGCAGGCGTGCCCGCTCGCGGATGAGCCCCACGCCCACATGTTTTGCCGTCGCCACATGTCCATTTATTTCCAGACCAGCGGGAAGCAACTCGCGTCCTTCTTGCTGCACCGGAGCAATCAAAACCGCATGGAAAACGTCTCCGCGCTTCGCATGGAAAGACGAGACGAAATCTCTTAAGCGAACTTCAAGGATAGTGCCCACAGGCACTTCTTGCCCTGAGGCTCGGCTCGGGCCAAGGGTCAGCGCACAAAGGGTCAGACCGGCTGGGAGAATCCAACGCCTCATGATTGACGGGTCGCCTCTGCGCGGGTGGGACGTGACGCGCAAAGCGGGTGGCCGCACTTAAAGTCTATTCTTTCAATCGCGGGATGCTTTGCCACCTGTACGGAGGGTCAGAGCATGCGGAAAAGTAAACTTAGGCCAAGCCATCGTCTCAGGGCTTTACCTGACCATGGAATTCAAATTCCTCCGGCACAAAATTGCTGTCCTCACTCGATTGAAAGCCCTCGCACAGCGCGTATAGTGCGAGACCGGAGGAGAAGGGCCACGAGTGGAGGACGAACGGCCCGCGCTGTAGCCCCCGCCAACGCCGAACGATTGGCCGCACCTCCATCGCGGCTCTAACCTGCCGAGATTTGAGCATGGATGATGGAGGGCAAGGGAGTGATTAAGGTCAAGTCGAGCCAGAAAATCTTTACAGACACAGAGATTGCCACCCTGACAGGCATCTGCCTGGAGCATCTCCACGGTTTGGCACGCAGGCGGCACGTCGGCTTTATCGCACGCGCGGATGAGGCAGCGGGAAAGCAGTCCGAGCAGTGGTTATTTACGCTGCCGGACTTGATGGTGCTGGCGATGCTGTATCCGTGCTGCCAGCACTAAGCTGCGGAGGTCGCGCGGCCTCTCGCACCGCCCACAATTGAAGTGTACGATAGAGCAGTGATGATTCTGGAGCTGCTCGCAACTTTGGCCGCTGGCCTGTTCAGCGGCGCCTCCATTTATGTCAACTTGGTGGAGCATCCCGCCCGAATGCAATGTGGTACTGCTGTAGCTGTTGCCCAGTGGGGCCCCAGCTACGAGAGGGCGACCGTGATGCAGGCAAGCCTAGCCGCAGTAGGATTCCTCAGCGGGACGGGCGCTTGGATACTGGGAGCGGGAGGCTTTTGGCTGATTGGCAGCATCCTGTTGGGGCTCGTGATTCCCTTCACGTTCATCGTGATTTTACCCACAAATCGAAAACTTCTTAGCCCTGACCTTGTTAAGGAATCCCCGGACGCTCGGCGATTACTGGATCGCTGGGCCAGATTACATGCGGTCCGAAGCGTTTTGAGCTTCAGTTCATTCCTGGTTTTCCTGTTATTGCTCAATAGGAATCTTCGCTGATTGGCCACCTACAAGTTGGAGGCATCTCGTTGTTCGCGTAGTCGGGAACGACGAAACCGCAAGATGGAGGGTGGTCAATAAGGAATGGTTCTGGCGCACCCGCGGGGACGCGAACTGCCGGCAGCGAAAAGGATTGTGCGGAAGGTTGATAACGTACGGCCGCGACCGAACCATGAAGGCATTTGACTCAGTAATCGCGCCCTGCAATGATGCTGGGATGCCAGACCGGAATCTCAAGATCGCACGATTCGTCGGGAGCACGCCGAGCATTGCCTATTGCGATGTCTGCAGATTAGCCTTCAAGACGCGACAGGAGTTTTTCGTTGACGCTGAGAAGGCTAAACAGCAACTCCAATCCGACTTTGACAAGCATGAGTGCAAGCCAGAGCCCGGTGCGGTCAATGACGCACTAGAGCACATCAGGTAACCGAAGCCGGAACTGCCGAGGAATTTCAAAAATCGTTCCGGCCGCTGGTCGGAATGGCGGTGGTATAAGTATTGCCGACCCGTCGAGGAGCTCCTTTCCAGGGAGGAAGTGTGGCTTACCGGGATTTGCAGGAGTTTTTGCAGAAGCTGGAGAAGGAAGGAGAGCTGGAGCGCGTGCGGATGGAAGTTGACCCCGTGCTTGAGATTACGGAAATCACACAGAGAGTGGCTCGTGCGAAAGACCGTAAGCCGGACAGCGTAGGCCCGGCATTGTTTTTCGAGAAGCCAAAGGGGTCGCGGGTGCCGCTGCTGGTGAATGCCTTTGGAAGCGTGCGGCGGATGGAGTTGGCATTCGAGGTGGATAAGCTGGAGGACGTGGCGGCGCGGATTCAGGGATTTTTGGCGATGGAAACTCCGCAGGGGCTCTTCGACAAGATCAAGATGCTGCCGAAACTTGCCGAACTGGGGTCGTTTTTCCCGAAGAATGTAAGGGGCGGCCCGTGCAAGGAAGTGATCCGCAAAGGTAGCGACATTAACCTGTTCGAGTTTCCGATCCTGAAGTGCTGGCCGCAGGACGGAGGGCGGTTCATCACCTTTCCCCTGGTTTTTACGAAGAATCCCGAGACCGGGAAGCGCAACGTGGGAATGTACCGCATGCAGATTTATGACGAGCGGACGACAGGCATGCACTGGCAGACGCAAAAGCATGGCGCGGAGCATTTCCGGCGGGCGCGGGCAGCAAACCCTGAAGGGCGGATACCAGTGTCGGTGGCCGTCGGGTCGGACCCGGCGACGGCGCTTTCGGGGATGCTGCCAATTCCGCCCGACTTGGACGAAATGATGTTTGCGGGGTTCCTGCGGCGCGAGCCGGTGGAGATGACGTCGTGCGAGACGAATGAATTGGAAGTGCCGGCGAATGCAGAGATTGTTCTCGAAGGCTACGTCAACCTGAATGAGATGCGCACGGAGGGACCCTTTGGTGATCACACGGGTTTTTATTCGCTCGAAGGCGAATATCCCGTTTTCCACGTCGAGTGCGTCACGCAAAGGAAAGATCCAATCTATTTGACGACGGTCGTTGGACCGCCGCCGCAGGAAGACTTCTATATGGGATATGCGGTCGAACGCGTGTTCCTCCCGGTGATGAAGATGCAGTATCCGGAGATCGTGGACATGGCCATGCCAGCGGAAGGTATATTTCACAACCTGATGATCGTGGCGATTCGGAAGTCGTATCCGGGCCACGCACGGAAAATCATGAATGCGATATGGTCGCTGGGGCAGGCGATGTTCACAAAGGTGATTGTAGTAGTGGATCACGACGTGGACGTGCACAATTACAGAGAAGTCGTTTGGAAAACACTGTGCGCGATCGATCCCGAACGCGACGTGCAATTCAGCTTTGGCCCCATGGACACGCTCGATCATGCGGCGAGGCTGCAAGATTTCGGTTCGAAGATGGGCATCGATGCCACACGCAAATGGGCGGCAGAAGGCTTCACGCGCTCTTGGCCTGACGAGATATTAATGGATGAGTTAACCAAGAGGCGGGTCGACACCCTTTGGAAGACGCTCGGACTGTAAGTAAGGCGGCGTGTGGGCAGAGAAACTCACTGGACGACCGAGGTGAGAAAAACGAGGGCGAAAATTCATTGATGAACTCACGCTGGCGGCTCTCGTTCCGCATCCAGGCTCGGAAGGACAGCGTTGATTGCATGCCGGGAACAACTGCTGACAAAGGATAACTGGCCCAGCGGACAGGGGGCGGAAGCCCCGTAAAACACAATCTCTTGTGGTATCAGGAGCGCCGCAACACAATATTTGGCGCCATCTGCCCCGAACTACCCCCTAATTACCGGTAACTACCCCTATTCTTAGGACAACTACGGCATAGAATCCCTTGACGGTCGGATGCGAGCAGTGTCATAACGCTTGCACGGGGCGCACCTCAGGGATTCCGCAGCGCAGGCCGGGGTGCACCGGACGGTCAAGATAACGACAAGATTTCTGACGTGTCTTCGAATGCCGGGGTGGCGTTCCTCGTGAGTGAATCGCGCGAAGTGATGAACGTGCGGCAGGCCTCTCAGTATCTGGGGATATCCCCGGATACCCTGTACCGTTACATCACGGAGGGCGAAATTCCCGCTTTCAAACTTGGTAATCGGTGGAAACTGCGTAAGACGATTCTGGACCGCTGGATGGAACGCAAGATGAGCCAGGCACACGTGAGGCGCCGTTAGGCTGGCGCGAGGAACCGGGAAAGAGGCCGCGATATGTTAGGACTTGGGAAAAGGTCAAGGCAACTGGTAGGACTGGATATCGGCTCCAGCTCCATCAAAGCGTTGGAATTGAGATCTACCAAGGCGGGCTATGAACTCGTGAGCTTTGGCATGGAAAATCTGGCGCCGGACACCGTGGTGGATGGCGCGATCATGGACGCGCCGCAGGTGGCCAATGCCATCAGCAAAATTTTTGATGCGCAGCGCATCAAGACTAAGAATGTGGCGACATCCGTTTCAGGGCACTCCGTCATCGTCAAACGCGTGCCGCTCCCGCTGATGAGCGAGGAAGAACTGTACGACCGCATTCCGTCGGAAGCGAGCCAACATATTCCGTTCGACATCGCCGATGTGAATTTGAGTTACCAACTGCTGGAGTCGATGGACTCGCAGATGGACGTTCTGCTGGTGGCGGTGAAGAAGGACAAGATTTTGAATCACACCAACGTGCTGGCGCAGGCCGGGAAAACGCCGGTGGTCGTGGACATCGACGCGTTCGGCTTGCAGAACTGTTTCGAAGTCAACTATGAGCCAGATGCAGGCCAGACCGTAGCGCTGCTCAACATCGGCGCGAGCGTGATGAACATCAATATCGTCCGCGGCGGCATACCGCTCTTCACGCGCGACGTCAGCGTGGGCGGCAATCAATATACCGACGCGCTGCAGAAGGAACTGGACCTGAGCTTCGAGGACGCCGAGCGGCTCAAGAAGGGCGATACGCTGCCCAGCGTGACGGACGAGCAGAAGCAGCAGATTTTGCGCAGCGTTTCCGACATTCTTACGCTGGAAATACAAAAGACATTCGACTTCTTCCGCGCCACGGCGAGCGGCGAGAATATCCAGCGCATTGTGGTGGCCGGCGGCACGGCCCGCGTTCCCGGACTCGTGGACCTGCTGCGGGAAGAGTTTGCGATGCCTGTAGAGGAACTGAATCCGTTCCGGAAAGTGCTCATCAATCCCGGCCGGCATAGCGATGATCAAATCCGCGAGTTGGCTCCACGGCTGGTCATCGCGGTGGGTCTGGCGCTGAGGAGCTTTGACTAGCCATGATTCGCATAAACCTTCTCGGACAAGCACGGCCGAAGGCGGGACGCCGTCCGGTCGATACAGGCGCGGCACTGCCGGTGGCATTCATCGGCATCGGGGCCGTGGTGGGCTTGGTCGTTCTCGCCTACTTCTACCATTCGTTGCAAACGCAATTGAACGATGAGAATAACAAGATCAAAACGCTGACGGCGCAGAAGACGGAACTTCAGGTTATTAAACAGCAAGTGGAATCGTTCGAGAAGCAGAAGCAGGTTCTGCAACAGCGCGTCGCCGTGATCGAACAGCTGCAGCGCGACCGGACGGGAGGCCAGGAGCTTCTGGACATGGTCGCAAACACCGTCTCGCGGACGGAAAATTTGTGGTTGTCTTCGATGATACGCAAGGGCAACACCATCGCCTTCGAGGGCGCGTCGGCTTCGATCAATGCCGTGGCCAACTTTATCACCGCGCTAAAACGCTCGGGATATTTCCAGAAGGTGGAAATCAAGGAATCGAAGCAAGACGAGAAAAATACGGCGCTTCAAACATTTGTGTTCCAAATCTCGGCGGAAATCGGTCCGCCGCAAGCGGGCCCGTCGGGGCAGGCGAAATCGGCCAGCACACCGGCACAGCCCGCAGCAGCTTCGGCGCCGGCCAAGAAAGGGTAAGGGGACGCAATGGCCAATCCGTTTCGCGATATGTCGGTCATCATGCAGGCTTTGGTCGCCGCGGCGGTCGCCGTAGTGCTGGTCCTCGTTGGCGTATATGTTCCCTTCTCCCCGGTGGCGCAGGAGCGCGACGCAGTGGATAAAGCCGTCCGCGAGCGTAGCCAGCTGAGTCAGGAAGTGACGCAGCTTCAGGTTTACAAGCAGCGCTACGGTGAATTGAAGCAGCAGATGGACGCGTTAAACAAACAGCTCGATACGCTGAAGACTATCGTTCCTGAAGAGAAAGAAGTCGATGAGTTTATTCGCCTGATTCAGGGAGCAGCGACGGCTTCGAACGTACAGCTTCGCCGGCTTACGGCCCAGGCCATCGTGCCGCGCGACTACCACTACGAGATGCCTTTCGAGGTCCAGGCGGATGGCCCCTATTTCAACATATTGGACTTTTTTGGCCGGCTTGGCCGGCTTTCGCGGATTATCAATGTGGGCGACCTGGTATTCGAAGATCCTGACAAGTCGAGGGTCACGAAATACCCAATTCGCCCGGGTACGACGGTTTCGGGTGTCTTTACGGCAACAACATTCTTCACCAAGCCAGCGGACTTGAGCGCGGCTCCCGCAGCAGGGGCGAAAGCTCAAGCGAAGCCGGCTGGGAAACCCTGAACGGGAATGAGCGAACTATGCATTTTGCCAAGACTCTCGTACTAGGGACTTTGCTCGCAGGGGTCACGCCCGGCGCTTTGGCGCAAGCCAAGCCCACGGCGGGCGAGCCCACGAAGTCCGCTGCTCAAGCGCCAGCCAAACCAGCGGCTAACGCACCGGCGAAGCCTGCTGCTCAAGCGCCGGTTAAGCCCGCAGCCAGCGCGCCCGCGAGGCCTGTGGCTCAAGCGCCAGCCAAGCCAGCAGCCAACGCACCGACGAAGCCTGCGGCTCAAGCGCCAGCCAAGCCAACAGCTCAGGCGCCAGCCAAGAGAGCAGTGAAGGCGCCAGGGAAGCCTGGGGTAAGGTCCTCCGCCAAGAAGGCGGCTAAGCACGCCGCACCGGCGGCGAAATCCGCGCCAGTGGAGTCGGAGGCCAGGGTGGCGAGGCGCGATCCGTTCGAATCTCTTGTTGGCCGCCAAAAAGCGGCGGCCGATGCGGCAAAGAACCTTCCGCCGGGCAAGGCCGGGTTGCAGGTCAGCACGCTGCGGCTCGACGGAGTCGTGAAGGCTCCCAACGGGATGATAGCGGTGGTGACGAATCCTCAATCGCGCACCTACTTCCTGCGCGAAGGTGACCAACTCTATGACGGGCGCGTGGAAAAAATTGCGATGGATGGTGTTTCGTTCCATGAAACCGGAAAAGATGCGTTCGGCAAACCGGTGGAACGTCAGGTGAACAAGAGAATTTACTCCAGTCCAGGAGAACTGCAATGAAGACGAATTGGCCGGCCCTCCGGTCCAGCTGCCTGATTCTCGCGAGCATGACTGTGGCCATGGGCCCGATGCTTGCTCAAGCGCAGGAGGCCGCCAGCGCGACCGCGGTTCCAACGGTGATCTCCAGCGTCGCCATTACGCAGGCGCCGCAGCGCGCCAGTGTGCGGGTGGAAGGCGAGGGCCGTCTGGATGTCCACGCCGCCAGGATACAGAACCCTGACCGGTTGGTGCTGGATTTTGCCGGCGCACGGCTGGCGGTGCACAGGACGGCGATTCCGGGTGTATCTGCGCCCGTGCGCGGGGTGCGTCTCGGACAGTACCGCCCGGATATCGCACGCATCGTAATAGACCTAACGGCAGCGGCTCCGTACCAGATCTCCCATGATGGCGCGGCAGTGGTCATCTACTTCGAAATGCAGCGGGAATCACCCTCCAAGGCTCACTCGGCCACGACGATCACATCACAAGACGTTTCCAAAACGCGGCCGGATTTCCGTTACTCAACGGCAGCGCCGCGCCGGGTGACCGGCCGCTCCGTGAATTCATTGCGTATTCCATCTCCTCGTTTTGCCTTGCCGGGCGAACTGACCCAGCCCTCGTTCTTACTGGCATCGTATGACGGACAGACGGAACCTGCGCGGCCGCAAGGCTTGGCGCGGCAGGCTGCTCAACAGGCCGCGCAACAAGCAAGTAATGCTGCATCTACGATGGCGACGAGCGCGTCTCAGGCAACGCCTGCGACAGCGAGCAAGTACACGGGAGAACCGATCTCCGTAAACCTGAAAGAAGTGGATCTGCGCGATTTCTTCCGGTTGATCCATGAAATCAGCGGACTTAACGTCGTCCTGGACCCGGCAGTGAAGGGTAGTTTAACGATTGTCCTGGACGAGGTGCCGTGGGATCAGGCGCTGGATATCGTGCTGCAGAATAACGGTCTGGACAAACAGCTTAACGGCAATGTCCTGCGAATCGCCACCCGCGATACCCTGAAGAAAGAAGCGGAAACGGAGCGCGATCTTGTAAAAGCGCAGGCAGAAGCGGTCGCTCCTGTTACGGTAACGCGTGTCCTCAGTTACGCCAAAGCTTCTACGATGAGGGATGTGCTCAAGAAATTTCTCTCGTCACGAGGAGATATTCTTTCCGATGACCGTTCGAACCAGCTCATCATTCGCGATATTCCATCAACCATACCGACTCTCGACAACCTGATTCGGCAGCTTGACCGGAAATCGCAGCAGGTGGAAATTGAAGCGCGCGTCGTTTCGGCTTCGCGCTCTTTTGCCCGGGACATCGGTACCGAGCTAGGCTTTGCAGGCACGGTCACAAGTGGCCGAACGCTTTTTGACGGGACGCCAGCGGTCGGCGGCAGCGGTGTAACGGGGACAACCCCGCCGCCTCCGATTACAATTGGTAGCGGCAGCGCAAGCGGCAATGGCGTCACGAACGGTCTACCCTTGAACACGAACTTTTCCGCGGGTGCGCCGCCCACCAGCGGGTTCGGCTTCTCGCACCGTTCGCCTAACTTCGCCCTGGACTTCTTTATCACCGCGGCGGAAGCCAAAGGTGTAGGCAAATTGCTCTCCAAGCCCAAGGTCATTACGCAAAACAACGAGAAGGCGCAGGTCAAACAAGGCACCAAGATTCCGATTCAGACAACCATTAACAACACCATTTCCGTGCAGTATATCGACGCGGTTCTGAAGCTCGAAGTCACGCCGCAAATCACCGCCGAAGGCACCGTATTCATGGATGTGCTGGTCGAAAACACGCAGATTGACGCCGGTATTCCACGCGTTCAGGGCGTTCCCGCGCTGGACACGCAGGCGGCCGAAACGAAGGTGTTAGTCGCAGATGGCGGCACGGTGGTCATCGGCGGAATCATTATCTCGACGCAGCGTGTGGACATCACCCAGACTCCGCTGGTAGGCAGCTTGCCAATCATCGGACACCTCTTTAAGCGCACGAACGTAAACATTCAGTCGCAGGAATTGCTGTTCTTCCTGACGCCGCGGATTATCCCGGGATAAGAGGCTCCAGAGTCGCTTATCCAAAACTTTCGCTGAGGGTAAAATCGAGGAGACTACGGTCTCCTCGATTTGTTTATGAAAAGGGCTTTTGCTCAACGCCGGCACGCTCTCCAGGCGGAATTCGCGCGCTCGAAGTTGGACCACCTGCTGGTCACGAAGCCCGTGAACTTGTATTACTTGGTGGGTTTCACGGGAGATGCGGGCGCCCTGGTTGTCTCCCGCGAAGGGAGTTCACTGATTGCAGATGGCCGTTTCCTTGCGCAAGCCCGCGAAGAGACTACTGGCATTCGAATTGTCCTGCAGAAGGGTTCCCAACTTTCCAGTGTGGGTGCGCTGCTCGAGGCAGCTGGCAGCCGGCGAGCCGGATTCGACCCGGATCAACTCACCGTGGCGCAACTCCAGGCGCTACGAAAGGCCTCAGGATCGCGCTTACGCTGGATTGCGGCTCCTGGGTTGGTCGAGAAGCTGCGAATGCGAAAGGAAGACGTTGAATTAGCCCGGATGCGCAGGGCTGGCGTCGTGGCGGGTCAGGTTCTTGAGGGCATACTGCCGCTGCTCAAGCCTGGAATCCGGGAAATCGAAATTAGAGGAGAAATCGAGTACCAAATGCGGAGGAGGGGTTCTGGTCCATCTTTTGAGAGTATTGTTGCCTTTGGAAAACGAACTGCCCTGCCGCATGCGCGGCCTACGGCCAAGCGACTGAGGAAAAATGAGTTGGTCGTGCTAGACCTGGGTGTTATACTCGCCCACTATTGTAGTGACATTACCCGCACGGTTTTCGCGGGGCGGGCGCCCGCCCGCGTCCGCCTGTGGTATAAAGCGGTGCATGAAGCACAGGAAGCAGCCATCACTGCAGTCAAAGACGGTGCCATCTGCAGAGATGTGGATGCCGCTGCGAGGCGAGTCTTGGCGGGCCATGGCCTAGACCGCTACTTTGTACACGGTACGGGCCACGGCCTTGGACTAGAAGTGCACGAAGAACCCCGGGTTGCACGAGGGCAGGAGCGGCGGCTCGTCCCTGGAAACGTGATCACCATTGAACCGGGGGTATACATTGCCGGGGTCGGGGGAATTCGGATAGAGGACGACGTCGCCGTACACGCAGGCAGAACCGAAGTAATTACCCGCGTTCGGCGGGATTTTATCGAGCTCTGACACAGGTATGAAACGAAAGAAATCTTCGAAATCGTCCGCCATTCCATCCTTCGAAAAGCCCGAAATCCAGCAAATTGAAGAACTCCTGCGTTTCATGGGCGAACACAACCTCGAAGAGTTCGAATACTCCCGCGGAGACCTGCGAATTCGATTGCGAAAACCCTCTGCCGGGGCCGCTTATGGAACTCCCCGCATCTTGGCTGCACCGGAAATAATCGTGGCGAACCCATTGGCGCCGGCCGAATCAGCGACTCCAGCCGCCCAGGCGGCCTCAGAGGGTCGATCGAGCGAGGATTTGCATCTGGTCAAGTCGCCCATCGTGGGGACGTTCTACGGGTCTCCCAGCCCCGGCGCTGAGGCATTCGTGAAGGTCGGCGCATTTGTGGAGATTGGGCAGACCCTGTGCATCGTGGAAGCGATGAAACTGATGAACGAAATAGAATCCGATGAGAGTGGCGAGGTCGTCCGCATCTTTGCGGAAAACGGTCAGCCCGTCGAGTATGGCCAGCCCCTTTTTGGCATCCGGCGGAGCCGGAAAAAGTAGCCGGCGACCGAGACCATGTTCCAGAAGATTCTTGTCGCCAATCGCGGGGAGATCGCCCTGCGGGTCATTTGCGCCTGCAAAGAACTGGGCATCTCAACCGTAGCCGTTTATTCGGAGGCGGACCGCAACTCCCTCCATGTGCGGTTTGCTGACGAAGCCGTCTGCATTGGCCCTCCCCGGAGTAGTGAAAGCTATCTGAACATTCCCCAGGTCATCAGCGCGGCCGAGATCACCAATGTGGACGCGATTCATCCGGGTTACGGCTTTTTGTCCGAGAACGCCAATTTTGCCAAGGTGTGCGAGGCTTCCGAGATCACCTTCATCGGCCCGACCGCTGAAGTGATCGAAATGATGGGGGAAAAGGATCGCGCGCGCCGGGAAATAACTGCTGCGGGCCTTCCCACGGTGCCCGGTAGTGAAGGCGTGGTCGAGGGAGAAGAGCAACTCGCTAAAGAGGCAGCGCGGCTCGGCTATCCGCTGATCCTGAAGGCTAGCGCGGGCGGGGGCGGACGCGGGATGCGCGTCGTGCGGAAGCAAGAAGAGCTCCTGGCCGCCTATGAAACCGCGAGGAGCGAGGCGCAGCAGGCCTTTGGCACGCCAGACGTCTATGTAGAACGGTTCATCGAGCGTCCGCGTCATATTGAGTTTCAGGTGCTCGGGGATCAGCACGGTAAGGTGATCCACCTGGGGGAGCGCGAGTGCAGCATCCAGCGGCGGCATCAGAAGCTGGTGGAGGAATCACCGTCACCGGCGTTGGACGCAAAGCAGCGGAAAGAATTGGGGGCCAAAGTAGTTCGAGCACTGGAGAAGATCGGCTATACCAACGCCGGCACGGTGGAATTCCTGATGGATCAAGATGGATCGATCTATTTCATCGAAATGAATACCCGCATTCAAGTGGAACATCCGGTGACGGAGATGGTTACGGGCGTCGATTTGATTAAAGCGCAAATCCGCATCGCGGCCGGGGAGAGGCTCGAAGACGCTACGGGAGAAATCCATTTCTCGGGGCACGCCATCGAGTGCCGCATCAATGCTGAGGATCCGGAAACCTTTGTGCCGTCTGCCGGGCGAATCACGACATTTCAAGCGCCGGGCGGGACGGGCGTGCGCGTGGACTCTGCAGCACATGCGGACGCAGTGATTCCTCCTTACTATGATTCTCTGATTGCCAAGTTGATCGTTAAAGGCCGGGACCGCGCGGAAGCGATCGGGCGCATGAGGCGCGCTCTCGAAATGTTCGTCATCGAGGGCATCAAAACATCCATCCCGCTGCATCGCAGAATTTTTGCCAACGCCGACTTCGCCAAAGGGATTCTTGACACGCATTTCATCGAGAATCTGCTGGGAACGGACGGCAAATAGCTAGTGATGCGACTTGTTCTTCCAAAGCTCTATGTGATATTGGACGCTGCGCTGCTTACCACACCGGAAAAAGACTGCGCGCGGCTGCTGGCCAATGTCGGCGTGCGTCTCGTTCAATACCGGAATAAACAGGCATCGGCGCGTGAACTCCTACACACCTCTCGGGAGCTCTCGGAACTTCTCCGCCCGCGGGGCGTCTTGTTCATCGTGAATGATCGGCCCGACGTCGCTTTTCTTTCGGGCGCGGATGGTGTCCATGTCGGGCAAGAAGACCTCGGCGTGGAGCAAACGCGCACCGTGGCCGGGCCAGGCAAATGGGTGGGCATTTCCACGCATGACCTTGCGCAATTTCGCGCTGCGGCGGCGACGTCAGCCGACTACATCGCCGTCGGGCCGATATTTTCGACGTCTACAAAGGTGAATCCTGATCCCGTCGTGGGTACCGGGTTTATTCACCAGGTGCGCGAGCTAACCGATAAGGCAATCGTTGCAATAGGCGGGATCACTCTCGACCGAGCTGCTGGCGTAATAGAGGCTGGGGCCGATGGGGTCGCGGTCGGCAGCGATATTCTCGGCGCGGCGGATCCTGGCGCTCGCGCCCGGCAGTACATCGAAATGCTTGAAGCAGCGAATCACGCGGCGACGGTTTAAGGAAAGCGGCGAATGGCGGATACGACGCATCCACTACCTCAGGCAGCTGTGAAGAGTGAACCGGGCTTCGTCCGCGCCCTTGGGTTGTTTGACGGCACCATGATCGTCGTCGGGTCAATGATTGGCTCGGGAATCTTTATCGTGGCGGGGGATATTGCGCGGCAAACAGGCTCTTCAGGTGGGCTGCTTCTCACCTGGATTCTCACGGGATTGCTCACTGTCACTGCGGCGCTTTCTTATGGTGAGTTAGCAGCACTTTTTCCCCATGCTGGAGGGCAGTACATCTACCTGCGCGAGGCTTATTCGCCGCTCTGGGGTTTTCTTTATGGCTGGACGTTGTTTCTGGTGATTCAAAGTGGGACGATCGCGGCAGTGGCGGTCGCATTTGCGCGGTATCTAGGGGTGGTTTTCCCCGCGGTTTCCGCGCAGGTCTGGATTGTTCAGCCGATCGGACTGGGATCGAAGTATGCGATAAGCCTTTCCGTGCAACAGTTTGTCGGCGCGCTGATGATCCTGCTGTTGACTTTCCTGAACACGCGCGGTGTGCGGCTCGGCAAGCTCATACAAAATATTTTCACAAGCGCGAAGACCCTGGCGCTCCTTGGCCTGATCGTTTTATGCATATTTGTGGGCCGCAACGCCGCGGCGATTTCCGACAATTTCGGCCATCTGTGGGCGATCCGCGGCGCAATCCCCATTGAGCCCGGCGCGGATTTTCTTCGTGGCTTGATTCCAACGGTGACTGCAGCGAGCGGCGCGTTCGGCCTTTTTGTGGCCCTGGCGGTGGCGCAAGTGGGGTCGCTCTTCTCCGCGGATGCCTGGAATAACATAGGATTTACTGCCTCCGAGGTGAAAAACCCGAAGCGCGACGTCGCGCTTTCGATGGCGCTTGGCACGGTCATCGTTATCACGCTCTATTGCCTTGTGAATCTCGCGTACCTTTTCGCACTGCCGCTCGCGCAGATCCAAAACGCGCCCGATGACCGCGTGGCCACGGCAGCGCTGAATGCTATATTCGGACCGCCTGGGGCGGTGATCATGGCCGTGGCCATCACGATCTCAGCCTTCGGCTGCAACAACGGTTTGATTCTGGCGGGCGCGCGGGTCGCCTATGCAATGGCAAAGGACGGTCTTTTCTTTCGCTCGACGGGTACGCTGAATAAGAAGGGCGTCCCAGCGAGCGCCCTTGTTTATCAAGGAATTTGGATTATCGTGCTCATCCTGCTGCGCACTCGACATGTCGATGCTGCCGGTGCGATCACCTACGGCAACCTCTACAGCGATTTGCTCGATTACGTCGTTTTTTCCGTGTTGATTTTTTATGTGCTGACCATCGCGGGCATTTTCGTGCTGCGCGTGAAGCGTCCCGGAGCAGAACGGCCGTATCGCGCATTTGGCTACCCCTTCCTGCCGTTGCTGTATATAGTGGCGGCGCTGGCCATCATGTTGGTGCTGCTGCTGTACAAGACGCAGACGACGTGGCCGGGTTTGGTGATCGTGCTGTTGGGTGTGCCCGTATATCTGGTGTGGTCGCGCCGGTCGGCGACAGCCGACGGTAGGTCGTAAAGATTTAGTTGCAGGGGCTCGGAACTCCGAGAAGGCCGGGACAAGTGTTGCGGAGCTCGATTGCTTCTCCGATCTGGCGGGAGACCTACGAAACTGGGAAAGAGTTTTTGAAGGAGGAGTTGCATGGGCAACCCCTTGTTCGCGAAGAAACCGCTGAGCACGCTGATCGACGAAGCGAAAGAGGCGGGCGAACATAGCCTGAAGCGCACGCTGGGGCCTTTTCAGCTCACGGCGCTGGGTGTTGGCGCCGTGATTGGTGCGGGAATTTTCGTCCTATCTGGATTGGGCGCCCATTACGCGGGACCGGCATTAATGCTGTCGTTTGTGCTGTCGGGTTTGGGTTGTGCGTTCGCTGCGTTGTGCTACGCCGAATTTGCGGCGATGATCCCTCTTGCGGGTAGCGCGTACACCTATGCGTACGCGACGCTCGGGGAGCTCTTTGCCTGGATCATCGGTTGGGATTTGACGCTTGAATATGCCATGGGCGCGAGCACGGTGTCTTCGGGCTGGTCGAACCATTTCATCGAGCTGCTGAATATATTCCACGTCAAGATGCCGTTGTGGCTGGCCTACGACCACTGGACGGCACTACACACGGCAGAGAATTTGGTGGCGCGACAGATGGCGCAGGCATCCGACGCCACACTCATGCCAGGCACGCAAGCCTTCCTGGATAAAGTCAGCGGCATCATGGGAACGCAATCCCCGGATCTCATCCAGCGTGCACACGACTTGGTCGGAGCCCCAAGGTTATTTGGCGTGGAAATCGGGATGAACCTGCCCGCGTTTCTGATTGCCATGGTCATAACCGCCATCCTGGCGATTGGAATCCGAGAAAGCGCGCAATTCAATACCGCGATCGTGGTAATCAAGGTTTCCGTGGTGCTCTTCGTTATCGCCCTGGGCTCGCGATATATTTCCTTCGCGAACTGGGGAAGCGATTGGCATAGCTTCGCGCCGATGGGATTTGGAGGAATCGGTGCTGGGGCCGCTTATATCTTTTTTGCGTACATAGGATTCGACGCGGTTTCGACGACAGCGCAGGAAGCGAAAAACCCGCAGCGCGATCTGCCGATCGGCATCATTGTGTCGCTGCTGATTTGCACGGTTCTCTACGTCGCGGTGGCAGGCGTTCTGACCGGCATGGTGCACTGGCAAGACATCAATATCGAAGCGCCCATCGCCCGTGCCTTCCTGGATCGGGGTCTTTCAACCGCTTCTCATATCATTACTCTGGGTGCGCTCGCGGGTCTCACCAGCGTCATGCTGGTCATGTTGCTCGGCCAAACGCGTGTGCTCTATTCGATGGCGAACGACGGGTTGCTCCCGAAGAAGTTTTTCGCCGCAATTCATCCCAGATTCCGGACCCCCTATAAGAACACCATTGCCGTCGGGTTGCTCGCGGCCATTGTTGGCAGCATAACCCCCATCGAGGATATCGGAAGAATGGTGAATATCGGAACGTTGTTGGCGTTTGTAATTGTTTGTATTGCAGTGATGGTGCTGCGCAGCACCAATCCGGGCCAACCGAGGCCATTTCGCACACCCTTTGTGCCGGCTGTGCCGATTCTGGGCATCCTATTCAACGGTTATATGATGTATAAGCTCGGCTGGGTCAATTGGGCGAGGCTCATCCTCTGGCTCATCATCGGATTGGTAATCTATTTCACGTATAGCCGGCACCACAGCCGCATCAGCAACCCGCAGCAATCGTAGGCGTGTTTCTTGGGAAGGGCCGGACTTGTTCACCTGACCCTTTGACTTCACCGCGTGCTTCCACTCGGCTCGCCGGACTTCTTCGGGTAAAGTAGTGCTTCGGTTTGTGCAAAAATGACTGCTCTCCGTGCCAAGCTCCGGGAATATTGGCGACGCATTTCGCGCCTCGATCTGATCGCGTTGGCGATTCTCGCCGCAGGGGTCGCCGCATTTCTCTTTGAGCGCGAGGGAGGTCTGTTCAGTTTCGCGAAATTCCTTTCCGTACTGGCTGGAATTTACCTTCTCTTTCGATTGATCGGGTGGTGGCGCACGCGGCTCCTGTGGAGCCTTCGGAATCGTCTGATCGTCGCATACCTTTTCATCGCGGTTGTGCCGGTCCTGCTGCTACTGACGCTGGCGATTATTTCCGGCCTGATCCTCTACACCCAATTGGGCGGCTATTTGCTGTACGACGAATTACAGCACCGCGTAGAAACGATTTCAAATGGCGCTGAGCAGGTCGCCGCCGCGCTGGAAAATGTGCCCAGGGGTATTCCTACTGAGGGTGCGGAAAAGATCGTCGCGGCGCAAGAACACGCGGTGTACGACCGCAGCCTTCCAGGACTCATCATCGAGTACGGGGATGATGCGACATTACTCCACACCATCGCCAAGCGGGGCGAAGAACACTTTGCGGGCTTAATCCAACAGGGAGATAAGCTCTTCCTTGTCGCGCTCCGTGGTATCGCGACCCCACGAGGCGTCCGGGTCGTCACGTTGCGCGTTCCGGTCACGCCCGAGTTTATTGCGACGCTTTCTCCGAACCTAGGGCCGATCCAGTTCGAGCTGCTCGAGCCTGTCGCGGGAGCGAAGCCGAACACCGTCGTTTATACACTGGGCAACATGGAGTACCGCATTTTCAGTAGCATTCCAGGAAAGCGCAGGGCTCTGCAAGCGGCGGCTGGATGGTGGGACACGCCGGTCAACGGCATTTCCAAATTTGAGGCCGTACTGCTCAAAGAGGAAAAAAGAGTAGAAAGATCCCATCCGATCCTCGCTTTTTTCAATGCCCGGCCATCCCGATTAAATGCACTGATGTTTTCCTCGGTCGGAGAGTTAGGGCGAGTCTATGTTTTTTTCTTCGCCGTCGTTTCCATCATCTTTCTCTTGCTTGAAATCAGTGCGCTCCTGACCGGCATCGTTCTCACCCGGCGCATCACCAAAGCGGTGAGCGATCTGTACCACGCGACGCAGTATGTGCAAACCGGGGATTTGACGCACCGCGTGCGCATCGATCGGCGAGACCAACTGGGCGTTCTGGGCGAATCGTTTAACCTGATGACGAGCTCAATCAGCGGTCTGATTGAAGAACAGAAACAAAGGCAGCGGCTCGAAAATGAGATTTCCATCGCGCGCGAAGTGCAGAACCAGCTATTCCCGCAAAAATTGCCAACCATTCCGGGCGTGGAGATCGAAGCGATCTGCAAGGCCGCCCGCACCGTCAGCGGGGATTACTATGACTTCATTCAACTCAGCCCCACGCATCTGGCCTTCGCCATCGCGGACATTTCCGGGAAAGGAATTTCCGCCGCGCTTCTGATGGCCAGCTTGCAAGCGGCGCTGCGGAGCCAGATGTTAACGGACGGCAGCAAAACGCTAAGTACCTCGGAACTCGTTTCGCGTCTCAATAAACATCTTGTCCGAAACACCGGCGATGACCGTTTCGCGACATTTTTTATCGGGGTCTACGACGGCGCGACGCGCATTTTGCGATACACAAACGCGGGCCACTTACCGTCGCTGCTCATCGGCAATGGATCGGCCATGCATCTCGAGGTGGGTGGCATGGTGCTTGGCGTTATGGAAGATATTGCGTACGAGGAAGGTTCGCTGAGTGTCCCGCCCGATGCGCTGTTTGTTGCGTACAGTGACGGCTTGGTGGAACCCGAAAACGTGTATGGGGAAGAGTTCGGTATCCGCCGTCTGGAGGATGCGGCGATCCGCGCAAAAGGAGCGACGCCACTGATGGTCGCGGAATCGCTTATGGCCGCCGCGGAAGAGTGGGCGGGTACGCCCGAGCAAGCCGACGACATGACGGTAATCGTCGCGCGCTTACGGTAGTTTGCGTTTAATGGCTAGGCTATACTGGCCTGCTTTCTCATAGATTTACCCGAGGAGAAGAATGTCGCTTCGGAATCGAGTGGCATTGATTACCGGTGGCAGCCGGGGAATCGGCCGCGGCATTGCCGTGCGTTTGGCGCAGGACGGCGCTCGTATCGCGATTGCTTACCGTTCGAATAAAACCGCCGCGCAGCAGACACTCCTACAACTCCAATCGAATGGCGCGGACTGCGTGGCGGTGCAAACAGATATCACCCAGTCCGCGCTGGCGGACCAGCTACTCAAGACCGTCGTAGAGCGTTTCGGCCGTCTCGATATCGTGGTGAACAACGTCGGCGACTTTCGCTGGGGCACACTGGCGGAATCGTCTTTGGAGGATTGGGAGAGTGTTTTTGCATCAAATCTCTCAACCGTTTTGTACGTCAGCCGTGCGGCCTTGCCGCACATGCGCAAGGGCCGCTGGGGCCGCATTGTAAACCTTGGCGCCGTTGGCGCCGAGCGGGCTTTCGGACAGGCAAAAATTTCGGCCTACGCCGCAGCGAAGGCGGCTGTCGTGGCATTGTCGCGTTCGCTGGCATTGGAAGAAGCAAAGAACGGCATAACCGTAAACGTGGTCAACCCAACGAGCATTGACGAAAAAGAACTCAGTATCGATGAGGCGCGCCGGATGCGCGATGCACGCTTTCCGATCGGCCGCCCGCCCACCGTCGAGGATGTGGCCGCCACAGTGGCATTTTTTGCCTCGGAAGAAGCTGAGTACGTGACGGGCCAGGTCGTCAATGTCAGTGGCGGATGGATGCTCTGACCGCACTGTGAAATCGCCATGAAAGCGCTCACCGCTGCCGAAATGCGCGAGGTCGACCGCCTCACGACGGAGCGCTTCGGTGTTCCCAGCCTGCAGCTGATGGAGAACGCGGGGAAACATGGCGCGGAGGCTGTTCTTCGCGAGTTCTCTCCCTCTTTGCCGCAGCGTGTTTCCGTGCTTTGCGGAAAGGGAAATAATGGGGGTGACGGACTAGTCTCTGCCAGATATTTGAAAAGCGCGGGAATTGAAGCCCGCGTGTACCTATTCGGCGATCCGCTGGAGATGCGCGGCGATGCCGGTGCGAACCTCTCTCGTTGGCTCGATGCGGGAAATACCATTCACCGGATCGAAAATGAGGCGGCCTGGGAGGACGCTTGGCCTGCCGTAGCGGATTCGCAGGTCATTGTGGATGCGCTCTTGGGCACGGGCCTGCGGGGCGCGGCCACTGGATTGATTGCGCAAGCCATTGAAGACATCAATCGTCTGTCTGGCAATGCCACCGCGCCGCGGCCAGGCTTCATTCTTGCTGTGGACACGCCTTCCGGCTTGCCCTCGGACGGGCAGACCGCTGAGGGGCCTGTCCTTCGCGCGCAACGGACCGTCACCTTTACGGCGCCCAAGGTCGGCCAACTCATTTCTCGCGATGCAGAAGCAGTCGGAGCGTTGGAGGTTTGCGCCATTGGTTCGCCTGCCGCCCTCGTCGAAGAAATCGGGCAGGGCTCCCTTCGGTGGGCCGGCCCGGAAGAATTTTCCGGGCTGCCCCTGGTTCGCGCCGCCAAATCCCATAAAGGCACCTTTGGTCACGTCCTGCTGGTGGCGGGTTCACTCGGGAAAAGCGGCGCGGCAGTCATGTCAGGCCAGGCCGCCTTGCGTACGGGGGCAGGCCTCGTGACAATCGCCACACCTGACGTTGTGCTCCCCATTGTGGCCGCAGTTCATCCGGAATACATGACCGAGCCTCTGATATCGACGGACGCCGGCACCGCATCTATGCGGAATATCGTGGACAGGCCGGCGGTTCCCGACTCAACGGCTCCTTCAGCCCTGGACAGCTTCATGAAGGGAATCAAGTTTCGCTTCGAGCGAATTCAAGAAGGTAAGACAGTTCTCGCCGTCGGTCCCGGTCTGGGAGTGCACGCAGAGACACAAGATTTCATTCGCGCGATCGTGCGACATACCTATCGTCCCGTCGTTCTCGATGCTGACGGTCTCAATGCGTTCGCTGGCCGCGCCGATGAATTGAGCGATCGCAAAACCAAGTTTCTCGCCATTACGCCGCATCCGGGAGAGATGGCACGACTACTCGGAAACACCAGCCAGGCCGTTCAAGGAGACCGCGTCGCGATGGCACTTGATGCGGCACGACGATGGAATACGCACGTTGTGCTCAAGGGCTACCACACCATCGTTGCTTCGCCGGATGGCCAGACCTTTGTGAGTACGACTGGCAATGCCGGCCTGGGGAAGGGAGGAACGGGCGACGTGCTCACCGGAATCCTCGCGGCGCTCATCGCCCAATTTGGGACGAACGATGGAGCGCGTGTGCTGGGTCTCGGTGTCTACCTTCACGGTTTGGCAGCGGAGATTGCATCGCAAGGTACGGATCTCTCAGGCCTCCTCGCCGGCCAGGTGGCGGATGCCGTGCCCCTTGCCCGAAGGAAACTGCTCGAGGAGTTACGCAAGAGTGGCTGAAGAGATCATCACGCATTCAGCCGAAGAAACGACACGCTGGGGCAGGGAATTCGCCGCTCGGCTGCAACCTCCGGTGCTGGTGCTGCTCTCCGGGGATTTAGGCAGCGGAAAGACCACGCTGACGAAAGGCATTGTCGCCGGCCTGGGGGCGGCAAGCGAAGAGGAAGTTACCAGTCCCACGTTTACGCTGGTCCACGTTCATGGAAATGCGAAAAAGGTCTACCACGCGGATCTGTACCGGATAGAGAGTTTCCATGATTTCGAAACCCTTGGGCTAGAAGACCTTTTCGTGAGCCCGGCGGTGGTGATTCTCGAGTGGTCGGAGCGCTTTCCGTTGAAGTCCTCCTGGCCGCAGATGCGCGTCCGCCTGGAACATCTCGGGGGCGACGCCCGGCGGATCAGCGTTCTCTGAAAGCGCACTACTCTCCTGCGCGCTTACTTTCTAGCAACCCAATGATGGCGATTCCTTGCCCCCTTTTGCGCTGGCTGCTAGCTTGAAGAATGCCCCCTTCGGGCTGAACTCATGGCCATAGAAATTGATACCCCCAGCAAGGCGGAAACGGGCGGCAACGAACTGAAGAGCTATAACGTCACGATCCCCATGGGATCGCTGGC
>Ga0307479_10000568_pt1 | contig 33190 bp, 25 predicted proteins | sample atmos_gasesECM4C_FD_203743 | JGI IMG/M metagenome (GOLD analysis project Ga0307479, IMG submission 203743) | Hardwood forest soil microbial communities from Morgan-Monroe State Forest, Indiana, United States - atmos_gasesECM4C_515 | ecosystem: Environmental > Terrestrial > Soil > Temperate...
GGTTTGCGCATAGTATGCGGATTCTGGCACCATTTGCTTGTATATCCAACGTCTGATTCTTCGGCGCCACAACCCGCGCAACGGCGTAGAGCATGGGCTAATTGCGGTGACGCAAGTCAAGACTTCAGAAAGGCCTCAGGGCCAAGACCTGTGCCAAAAAAATATCCCAATAGCCTTGGTGCAAATAAAGGACTCGGGAAAAACCCTGGCCTAAAAGCCTGAGCTACAAAAAATCAATCTTCCAGGGTGGGCAGAGTCTTCAAGACTTCCGAGGCGCGCGGGCGGTTGGGCACGGAGCCGTCTTTGCGTATTTTTCCATCGCGGAAAACGATAACGCGCTTGGCGAACTGCGCGATGTCGTGCTCATGGGTGACCATAACGAGTGTCAAGCCGCGATCATTGAGGTCTTGAAATACCTCCATAATTTCGATGGAAGTGCGACTATCCAGATTTCCCGTGGGCTCGTCGGCCAGAAGAATGGAGGGCCGGTTGACCAGCGCGCGCGCCACTGCGACACGTTGCTGCTGGCCGCCGGACATTTGCGAAGGGAAATGTTGCGCGCGGTCCGCGAGGCCCACGAGGTTGAGGGCCTCGGTGGCACGGCGCAAGCGCTCGGCTTTGTCGATCTTGGCGTACATGGTGGGCAATTCGGTGTTTTCGAGAGCGGTGGTGCGCGCCAGCAGATTGAAGCCCTGAAACACAAAACCGATTTTCTGGTTGCGGATGAGCGCCAGGGCGTGCTTGTCGTGCTGCGAAACGTCAACGCCTTCGAGAAAGTACCGGCCGGAACTGGGCCGGTCCAGGCACCCGAGAATGTTCATGAACGTCGATTTGCCGCTGCCGCTTGCTCCCATCACGGCGACAAATTCGCCGCGCTGCACCTCGACGCTCACGCCACGGAGGGCGTGGACGCGCGTTTCACCGAGCTCGTAGTATTTGTGAATGTCCTCGGCGCGGATGACGGCGCTTGCGGCCACGGGGCCCGCCGTCATGGGTTCGGTTTGACTCGTGGTCCGCATCGGTATAGCTGAAGCCTCGAAGCCGAGCAGGCTGGGCTCAAGCAAAGCGGCGGCAAGCCGCCGCTCCAAAAAAATCGGATCAGAGGCCTGTTACCGCTTCCATTGATCCGCCCTACCGGCGGATTCCTTGCGCGCTCGGATTCGCTGACTTCGGCACGATGGAACGGATGATGAGTTCGTCGCCCTCTTGCAAACTCCCTCCAGCGACCGTCGTAACCTCCGTGTAGGAGTGGTCGGTGATTCCGAGCGATACCTTCACCGGTTCCATGGTGTTATCCGCGCGAAGCTTCCAGACCACGGCGCTGTCGGAACGCGGCGCGCGCGGCGTATTCTGCGCTCCGCCAGCAGCGGGAGCCGCGCCATCCGTTGCCGCCGGATCCTCACTGGCCTTTTTTCTTTCGTTCACTTCGATTCCGTACTGCTTGTAAATCGCGAGAATTTCCTCCGGAGACATGGGCGGCTTGTAGCGCAAGGCGGTGTTCGGCAGCTTCAAGATGTTCTGCACGGTATCCACCGGAATGGTGACATAGGCAGTCATGCCGGGAAACAATTTCAAGTCGGGATTCGCGAACTCGATGATCGTGTCGTAGGTGACCACGTTTTGTATCGTGGTGGCGTTCATGCGCACCTGGCTCACCACGCCGCGGAATGTTTCCTTGGGAAAGGCGTCCACCTTGAAGGTCACGGCTTTGCCCACTTTGATGTTGCCGACGTCGGATTCATCGGTTTTCGCGTAGACCAGCATTTTTGTGAGGTCCTGCGCGATGGTAAAAATGGTCGGCGCCTGGAGCGAAGCGGCGACGGTTTGCCCCACGTCCACGTTGCGGGCCACAACGGTGCCGTCAATCGGCGACCGAATTACGGTGTAATTGAGATTGGTCTGCGCGACTTCGAGCGCTGCTTGCTTCTGGTCCACTTGCGCGTCCGCTTGCGTAACATTCGCTTGCGCCGCGCCCACGGAAGCGTCGGCGGATTGGTAGGCCGATTTCGCCAAGTCCAGTTGCTGCTGGCTGAAGACCCCGTCTTGGTTCAAGCCGACGGTGCGGTCGTAATCGGCTTTGCTTTGCACCAGAGCGGCCCGCGCTTTCTCGAGATTGGCGCGCGCAGCAACGACATTGGCTTTGGCATTCTCCAGATCGGCATTGGCCTGCAAAAGGGCGCCCTTGAAGAGGGCGGGATCAATGAGCGCTACAAGGTCCCCTTTATGCACGCGGGAATTGAAGTCGACGAATAGTTTAGAGATTGTTCCGGAAACCTGTGATCCCACTTGCACGGTGATGACGGCGTTGATGGTTCCGGTGGCATCAACGACGTCGTGAATGTCGCCGCGCTCGACTTTGGCGGTGAAGTGCTGAGCCTGGGCGCCGCGGCTCAAGCCAAACGCGACGAGCAATCCGACCGCCAGCGCAAGACCCACGACGATGAGCCACCTGTTTCTTGTTTTCATTCCCTGTTCCTAAATCAAACCTCAGAAAATTACTCGTAACGCAGCGCCTCGATGGGATCGAGCAAGGAGGCTTTGCGCGCCGGGTAATACCCAAAAAACACCCCAACCGCAATCGAAAACAGCGCAGCGACAGCTACTGCTTCGAGCGACATCTGCATCGGCCATTGCAACGTCTTGCCAACGAAGTACGAGCCGAAAACTCCAAAGAGCACACCGGCGCCGCCCCCGACCAGGCTCAACATCACCGACTCGCCTAGAAATTGCAACTGAATGGCTTCTTCGGTAGCGCCGACGGCGACGCGCACGCCGATTTCGCGGGTGCGCTCGGTGACGGAAACGAGCATGACGTTCATAATGCCGATGCCGCCGACAATCAGGGAAATCGAAGCGATAGCGATCAGCAAGATCGTGAGGGTTTTGCTGGCCTCGAGCTGGGCCTGAATGATGTCTTCGGGATTGCGAATGTTGAAGTCATCTTCTTCCTCAGGACGCAAGTGATGGCGGTCGCGGAGAATCGCAGCGGCTTCCTGGCCGGCGGGTTTGACGGCCTCCTGCGAGACCGCGGAACACAGAATGTCATCCAACCAGCTGATTCCGCTGATTTTTTTCATGGCTGTCGTATAGGGCATGATGATGATGTCGTCTTGGTCCTGCCCGGACATGGAAAGGCCCTTGGGGATTAGCGTGCCTACGATTTTGCACGGCAGGTTTGTGACACGCATTATTTTCCCAATGGGATCTTCGACGCCAAAGAGCTGGTCACGCACCGTGCGGCCGATGAGACAAACGTCGGCGGCGCGATCGACATCGTCCTGAGAAAACGCTGCGCCTTGGTCGACGAACCAGCGGGCGATGTCGAAATATTCGGGGGAAACACCACGGTAGCGCGTGTACCAATTCTGGTTGGCGTAGATGATCTGAATGTTGCCATCGACGTTGGGCGATACGCTTTTAATCAGCGAAACTTGATTCTTGATGGCGACGGCGTCGGCGTATACCAAAGATTTGGTTCCGTGCGTGCCGGTGCGCACGCCGTTGACAGCGCGGCCGCCGGCCTCAACCCACACGAAATTGTCGCCGAGATTGTTGAGTTGCTGCTCCACGCGGGCCTGCCCGGCCTTGCCGATGGCCACGACGCAAATCACCGCGGCGATACCGATGGTGATGCCGAGCACCGTCAAGACACTTCGCAGCTTGTTGCGCAGCAGGGCCACCAGCGCGGAACGCAGCAGCGCGCTATAATTCATGACTTCTCCGAGCCTCCCAATCCCCGGATTTTAGGCTCCCGAAACTAAATGGAAGATAAACCGAAGATTCAGAGGGGGGGCGCCTCTCAGGCTCCGACCATGTTTCCATGAACGACAAATCATTGCCAGCATTCTCAAGATTCAGGCAAGGCGACACAAGGCGGTCCGTCGTAATCCTCAACTGCTCGGAAGGCCGCTGCGGCGGACCATTTGCTGGAGCCGTGGGTCGCTGCGGAGCGGATTGAGTCGGGGATCCACCCCGATCCAGGGGATTCAAGTGGAGCGCTGGAGAAACGCCTGTTCCAGGGATTCAAAAGCCTTTTCTTTTTCGCCCAACTCGGTATAGGCGGCGGCCACGAGAAAACGGCAAACGTAGCGCTCCTTGGCCTGATCCAGGGCTTCGCTGAGGACCTGTTTGGCCTGGCCGCTCTCACCGACGCGCGCGAGGGCGGACGCGGTTGCGGTGAGCACGCTGGGGCTATCCGCGAACCGAACGGCGTTCTCCGCAGCAGGCAGCGTTTCCGCGCGTTTCCCCAGCCGCGAGTAAGCCATGGCGAGGATTGCGTAGGGGAGTCCGGCGGCGGGTTCGAGCTCAATCGTTCTCCGGGCCTGCTCGACAGTTTCCGGCATACGGCCCGAAAAGTAGTAGATCCACAGCGCTTCGTTGCGGCTTTCGAGTGCGAGAGGGTCGTATAGGTAGGCTTGCTGAACGCGGGAAAGCGCTTCATCGAAATGCCCGAGGGTCGCTAGATAGGTGGCATACCCCAACTGAGCTTCCGGCGAGTTGGGGTTGAGGTCGAGGGCGCGGCGGTATTCCGATTCAGCGGCAGGCCAATTCCAGTCAAAAAGCAAGCGGACATTGCCGAGGGTAACGTGTGCGCTGGCAAGGGTGGGGTCGAGTTCCAGGGCGCGCTCGGCCGCTTCCTTGGCGCGGGGCATCACTTCCGCGGGGGAGCTGTAATAGGTAACAGAGGCGTTGTAGGTTTCGGCGAGAGCCTCGTAGGGGCGGGCGTTCTTGGGATCCCTGGCGATGGCCTCCTGGAAATACTGAACAGCCTTTGCTTCACTTTCGCGTGTGCCTTGGCCGAGCTCGTGCAAACCCAGGAGGTATTTGTCGTGACTTTCGAGATCGAATGGCTGGGCCGCGGAAGCATCGTTCTGGGCGGGAAGCAATTGGATGGAAAGTGAGTGGGTGATTTTTTCGGCGATTTCCCGCTGGATATTCAGGACATCGGTAAGCGGGCGCTCATAGGTCTCGGCCCACAGGTGCGTCTGCTCCGCGGCGCGGATCAACTGCGCGGTAACGCGGACGCGATCGCCGCCACGGCGCACGCTTCCCTCCAGCAAATACCCGACACCGAGTTCGTGGCCAATTTGCGAGACGTTTTCCTTGGTGTCTTTATAACGAACGACGGAGGTGCGTGCGATAACGCCGAGGCGGGCCGGCTGCAACTGGCCGAGCTGCGCGATCATTTCCTCCGTGAGGCCGTCGGCAAAATAATCTTCGTGCGCGTCACCGCTCAGATTCACAAAGGGGAGGACCGCGAGCATGGCCCGCTCCGGGGAGGAGTTGTGCGGCGGCCAGAAACGCCGTTGCGCCAGAATCATCACCACGGCCAGGACGACAGACAAAGCCAGGACAGGGAACAGCCAGAGGTTCCTCTTTGGCTGGACGCGAACTGGGGTTTGAGGTTCCTCTGAAACCTGTGCGGCGGATTGACGAGGCGAAGAAGTCTTTTCTTCCGTTTGCACCAAGGCGATGAAGCGGTAACCGCGCTTGGGAATGGTTTCGATGTACTTGTTTCCACCTTCCGTGTCGCCCAAGACCTGGCGCAGGTTGAAAATGTGGCGGGCCAGATTGCCTTCCTCCACGAAGACGCCGGGCCAGACTTTTTCGAGGAGTTCTTCTTTTTCGACGATGTGTCCGGCGCGCTGGACTAAAACGAGTAGGGTTTCCAGGTCCTTGGGGGGAAGCGTGATGGGCCGGCCATTGCGCAGCAGGACGCGCTCGGCAGCGTCGATCTGATAAGGGCCGAACTCGTATAAATGCTTTTCTTTCAATCCGGTACCTGCTGGAAGAACTCTTTCAGAAAGAAATCAGACCTCTTCAAAGACATTTCCTGCCGCCGCGCGTAACATGGCACCAATGCAAAGGCAGTCCTTGGGCCACCTCCCAACGCGCCCCAGGAATGCCTGATTTTAGCGCATCCAAACTGGAAAAGGAGAGTACATGAAAGCGTTACCTTCGGTGGGATTGATCCTGGTGCTGGCGGTTTCATTGGCCGCGGCACCGGCCGGACCGGCATGGCGCATGAAAGCCGATTACGTGGAGGCGTGCAGTTGCCATTTGTTCTGCCCATGCTATTTCAACAAACATGCGGAACATCCCATGTGCGAGTTCAATATGGCGGTGACAGTCCGTGAAGGGCATTCCGGGGACGTCAATCTGGCGAACGCCAAGTACTGGCTGACCGGAGACCTGGGCGACAAGTGGGGAACGGAGAAGAAGGGATCGTGGGTAACGGTGACGTTCGATCCCGCGACGACCAAGGCGCAGCGAGACGCCCTGGCGCCCATCATCCTGAAGACCTACGGCTTGGATTGGCCTGAGCTGAAGGTGGAGGAAGGGGCAATCGAAATCCATCAGTCCGGCGACATCGTGGAAGCGAAGCTGGCGGACGGCAAACAGGCGTACATGAAACTGAAGCGCGAGCCGGGCGCGGACGGCAAGGGAGTGGTGCTGAAGAACGTCAAGTACTTCGGGGCGTCACAGAACGATGGCTTCCAGATGTACAAGTCCATCGAGCATCGCGCGGACGTGAATGGACATCAGTTCTCGTATTCGGATCGCAATGCGTTCCTGATTACGATCGTGTCCGAAGAGCCGAAAGAAAAGTAAGCCGGATTCAGCCAAGACGTAACTCCAGAAGAGCGCCCGGGCAGAGGTCACGAAGGAGCGGCCTCTGGCTCGGGCGCGCTATTTATTTTGGGTGTTGTGTGGCGCCACGGACTAACGCACTCGCCGAAGATTGCCGTCTGGCGAACTAACCGAGGAGTGACAGTCCGGTATCTGGTATCATTTGAGTGGGACCTCATGCGGCCAGAACGCATTGCCTTGTTTCCACTGAACGTCGTTCTCCTTCCCGGCACTTCCCTGCCCCTGCACATTTTCGAGCCGCGCTACCGGCAAATGGTGAACGACTGCCTCGAAGAGAAAACGGAATTCGGGATGCTACTGGCCATGCCGAAGGGTGTGGCGCGGGTCGGCTGCACGACAGAAATTGTGGAAGTGGTGAAGCGCTACCCGGATGGGCGGATGGACATTTTGACGGTGGGGCGCGCGCCGTTCCGCGTGGTGGAATTGTTTCAGGAAAACCCGCTGCTGGAAGGGCAGGTGGATTACCTGGAGGATCGCGAGACGCATAGGAATCCGTGCGTGCAACGCAACCTGGTAGAACTGTACGAAACGTGCCACACGCTGGTCTTCGAGGACTATCCAAAGAATCTGGAAGGCGCGCCGGCGGAAGAACTCTCCTATGTTGTGGCCAGCACGCTACCCATGGATTTGCTCTGGAAGCAGCAAATCCTGGAATTGCGTTCAGAAACGGACCGCCAGGAGCGGTTGGTAGCGTATCTCCGCGAGTGGGCGACGCACCTACAGAAGGCAAAAACGATGCAGCAGGCGGCGGGTGGAAGTGGACACGGGTTGAATTGAAAATCGTAAATAAGAGAAAGAACGAAAAAGAAGGAGAAACTTCAGGCCTGAAAGCCTGAGCGGCAGCGCGGATCGCGCAGGACGGGGCCCTATGACAGTGAGCAATTCGATGCAATCTTCGGGACAGGCAAAACCGCGGACGCTCGGCGAGCTGAAGCGCATCCCGGATTTTGACGCGCGCGGCGCGACGCGGAGCGTGAAAAACGAAATCCGGCAGAACCTGCTGCGCGCCATCGAAAAAGACGAAACACTTTTCCCCGGCGTGCACGGCTACGAAGATACCGTGATTCCACAGATCGTGAACGCGCTGCTTTCGCGGCACAATTTTATTTTGTTGGGATTGCGTGGGCAGGCCAAGAGCCGGATTTTGCGCGGGTTAATCAGTTTGCTGGATGCGGAAATGCCCGTCGTTGCGGGGTGCGAGATCAACGACGATCCGTTCAAGCCGATTTGCCGCGCATGCCGCGAAAGAATCGCGGCGGACGGCGACACCACGCCGATTGCATGGATGCCGCGGGAGCAGCGCTTCGTCGAGAAGCTGGCCACGCCGGATGTCACAATGGCGGACATTCTTGGCGACGTCGATCCCATTCGCGCGGCACGCGGCGGGCGCGATTTGTCCGACGAACTGACGATTCATTACGGGCTGCTGCCGCGCGCGAATCGCGGGATATTTGCGATCAATGAACTTCCCGACTTGGCGGGAAAAATTCAAGTCGGGCTGTTCAACATCATGCAAGAGGGTGACATCCAGATTAAGGGTTACCCCCTGCGGCTGCCGCTGGACGTGCTGCTGGTGTTTACGGCGAATCCGGAGGATTACACGGCGCGGGGAAAAATCATTACGCCGCTGAAGGACCGCATCGGCGCGGAGATTCGCACGCACTACCCGGGGACGCTGGAGGAAGGCATGCGCATCACGGCGCAGGAAGCGTGGACGGGGCGCGATGCGAGCCGGAAGGTGGAAGTGCCGGCGTATTTGCGGCAGGTGGTGGAGGAAGTTGCGTTTCAAGCGCGTGAGGACAAGCGTGTGGACCGGCGGTCGGGAGTGAGCCAGCGACTGCCCATCACCACGCTGGAGAGCGTGGTGAGCAGCGCGGAGCAGCGCGTTGCGCGCACCGGCGAAAAATCGGCGGTGGCGCGGCCGGCGGATGTTTACGCGGCGCTACCGGCCATCACCGGAAAACTAGAGCTGGAATACGAAGGAGAACTGAAGGGCGCGGACACGATTGCGCGGGAGCTGATTCGCACAGCGGTGGGGCGCGTGTTCAGCAAGTATTTTGCGGACGTGAATTTTCAGCCGGTGATTCAGTGGTTCGAGCTGGGCGGTGAACTAAAGCTGCCGGAAGTCTCGACGACCGGCGAGCGGTATCAGCAACTGGCAAAGATCCAGGGGCTAATGGAGCACGTTGGGAAACTGGGCGTGCAAGACCGCAAAGATGCCGGGGCGGCCGGGGCGGCTGCGGAAATGATTCTGGAAGGATTGTGGGCGCACCGGCGAATCGGGCGGAGCGAAGAGCGCGGGTACTACGCGGAAAAGCCGAAGCCGCTGGAACATCGCGAGCGGGATGTGCCGGGAAGGCCGCCGAGAAGGCAATTCAACTAGTTCTAAGTCTTAGGTTGTAAGTCATAAGTTTCGGAATAAGAAAGAAACTGTAGGGGCGCAGAGAAATTCGGGCGCTTTTCGAGTGTTAGAAAAGCTGAGATCCTTCGGGCCGCAAAGAGGTTGACCCTCGGGATGACACGCTGGAGCGAAGTAGAGAGCCTATGAAGGTCATCAAGTACGGAAAATATACAGCAGAGCCGGCGGACGCGATTGACCTTGAAGAACTGGTGAAGCGTCTGGGGAATTTTTTCCTGCAAAGCGGATTCGAGTCGCAATTCTACGGCATTTCGCAGATGGATCCTGAGCGTTCCATGGAGGCGCTGCGGGAAGCTATTTTGAGCGCACTGCAAGAGGGCGACTTGCTTCCGGGCGACGCGATGGGCGACGAATTGCGGAAGCTGCTGAACGATCCCAACGCAATGAACAATGAAGCCGTCCAGGACCTGCTGGACAAGCTGGCGGAACGGCTGGCGGACGAGGGATTCATCAACCCGCAGCAGCCGCCGCAAGTGACGCCGCCGCCGCAAAGCTCGGCGCGCGGGCAAGTGGGCCAGCCGCAGGACCGCACCGAGGCGCGCTTCGAAATCACCGACAAGACCATCGACTTTCTGGGATTCAAGACCCTGCAGGACTTGCTGGGGTCGCTGGGGCGAAGCAGCTTTGGGCGGCACGACACGCGCGATATGGCGACAGGCGTGGAGTCGGGGGGTGCTTCGCGGAAATATGAATTTGGTGACACACTGAATTTGGATATCAGCGAGACGCTGTTTAACGCCGTGCGACGCGAAGGCGCCAAAGTGCCGATCGAGATGACGTATGCGGACCTGATGGTGCACCAGTGCGAATACCAGAGCTCGTGCGCGACGGTGGTGCTGCTGGACTGCAGCCACAGCATGATTCTGTACGGCGAGGACCGCTTCACGCCGGCAAAGCGCGTGGCCATGGCGCTTTCGCATCTGATTCGCACACAGTATCCGGGAGACACGCTGAGCCTGGTGCTTTTTCACGACACGGCAGAGGAAGTGCCGCTCAGCGATTTGGCGCGCGTGCAGGTGGGGCCGTATTACACCAACACGCGCGAGGGACTGCGCATGGCGCAGCGCATCCTGCTGCGGCAGAAAAAAGATATGCGGCAGATCGTGATGATTACGGACGGGAAGCCTTCGGCGCTGACGCTCGAGGATGGGCGGATTTACAAGAATGCCTTCGGGCTGGACCCCTTTGTGGTGGGACAGACGCTCGAGGAAGTAAACAAATGCAAGCGCGCGGGAATCATGATCAACACGTTCATGCTGGCGAGCGACTATTCCTTGGTGCATTTCGTGCAACAGATTACGGCGATGTGCCGTGGCAAGGCATACTTCACGACGCCATACACGCTGGGGCAGTATCTGCTGATGGATTACATGTCGCGAAAGACCAAGCAAATCCACTAGCTTTGAAATCCAAAAAGACTCGGTGGAGGGTTTAAGCAAGGACCTGCCGTAGGAGGCAGTTCTTAAGCGAGAGGAAACCGCACATCTCAGGTCAGGTGACTTTGCGGGCTACGGAAATTTTCGCCTGGCCGAGCGCATGCGCCACCTGCGTTTCGCGCAGCCGCGAAGCGTCGTACTCGAACGACAACTGTTTCTTCGAATCGTCCAAACGGAAGCTTCGCAGGCCGTAAGTGTTTGCGAATTCGCCGAGCTTGCGCAACTGTTCCAGGTTCAGCGGGGATTGCAGCTCATAGGTAATTTCCACGAGTGTCATGCCGCGATTATATCAGCCAGGCGCGGGGCAAAGAACTTCGCGCGCGTTAAAGTTTGACAAACATAGGGCTAGGGGGTATATATAGGGACAGGGGGTATCATGATATCGAAGAACAAAGAGCGGGGTCGCAACGGAAAACGGAGGCACCATTCTTTGACCGATTGCGCCTGCCCTGCCGGTGCTAGCCCTCGAAAGGCCGTGGCTGTGGATCCTGCTCTGAAGGAAGCCAATCAGCACCGCCTCCGCCGCATCGAGGGTCAGATCCGCGGCCTGCAAAAAATGGTCGAGGAGGATCGCTACTGCGCAGACATCATCACCCAGGTGGCTTCCGTCCAGGAGGCGCTGCGCGGCGTGGCCCGCAACCTCATGAAGAATCATTTGCACCACTGTGCCGCGAAGGCGCTTCTGAGCGGCAAGAAAGCGCAGACGGAAGCCATGTACGACGAATTGCTCGAACTGATCTACAAGCACCTGCGCTAGTGCTGCAGGTTAGAAGGAGATTCCGGTGAATCCATCGGTTCCAAGCGGTACAGCACTTCCAATCATGCAAGGCTCGCCCAAGCGAAAGGATCCGGTGTGCGGGATGACGGTGGATCCTTCAAGCGCAGCAGGCAAAGCGGAGCACGGAGGCAAGACTTACTATTTCTGTTCCAAGCGCTGCGCCGAACGCTTTGCGCAAGATCCGGAGAAATTCTTAACCGCTCTCGGCGCGGCGGGAATGGAACATGGACACAGCGCTGGGGCGCAGGCCCACGCAGCATATGAGCCGTCGATGACGATGCCGACTGCGAGGCTTACCGCGCCGACCGGCCCCTCAACCACCAAAGGTGCGTGCTACACCTGCCCCATGCATCCGGAGGTTGTGCAGATTGGTCCGGGGGTTTGCCCTAAGTGCGGCATGGCGCTTGAACCCATGGATGTTTTCGCGGAGGCCGAAAGCGATCCCGAATATGATTCAATGAGGCGGCGCTTTTGGTGGAGCGCAGCGCTCTCGTTGCCGGTTCTGCTCTTGTCGATGCTTGGCGAATCGATGGGTCAACGCCTTGCGCCGCCAACTCGCGATCTGATCGAATTTGTTCTTGCAACTCCAGTGGTACTGTGGGGAGGCCGGCCGTTTTTCCAGCGCTTCTGGGCCTCGCTCGTCAACCGCAGCCCGAACATGTTTACGCTGATTGGGCTGGGGACCGGAGCGGCGTATCTCGAAAGCGTCGTCGCAACCTTTTTTCCGCAGATCTTTCCCGCATCCTTTCGAGGCGTGAATGGTGCCGCACCGGTCTATTTTGAGGCGGCCGCGGTCATCACCACGCTGGTGCTGCTTGGCCAGGTTTTGGAGTTGCGCGCGCGACAGCGGACTAGTGGCGCGATTCGCGCGCTCCTGAATCTGGCGCCGCAGCAGGCGCATTTGCTGGCCGCAAATGGCGCGGAGAAAGACGTGCCGCTCGATCAGGTGAAACGTGGCGACCGGCTTCGCGTGCGTCCCGGCGAGCGCATACCTGTTGACGGCGTGATTCGCGAAGGCGCGAGCGCCGTGGACGAATCGATGGTTACCGGCGAGCCTATGCCCGTCGAAAAAAGCACCGGCGACAACGTTACCGGCGGCACTCTGAATTCGAGCGGCAGCTTCGTTATGGAGGCACAGCGTGTCGGCAGCGAAACCATGCTGGCGCAAATTGTGAAGTTGGTCAGCGATGCGCAGCGCAGCCGCGCGCCCATGCAGCGCCTGGCCGACCACGTAGCAGCCTACTTTGTTCCTGCGGTTGTCCTTGCAGCCGTTCTGGCATTCTTTGGCTGGTTCTTTTTTGGACCTGAGCCGCATTTTGCCCACGCCCTCGTCGCGGCGGTATCCGTCTTGATCATTGCCTGCCCCTGCGCGCTGGGACTGGCAACGCCCATGTCCATCATGGTCGCTGTTGGGCGCGGAGCTCATGCCGGCGTACTCGTCCGCAACGCCGAAGCTCTCGAAACGCTCGCCAAAGTCGACACCCTGGTCGTAGACAAAACAGGCACCCTTACGGAAGGCAAGCCTCACGTCATTCGCATTTGGACCGCTCCGGATGCGCGCATGGATGAATCAGAAATACTCCGCTTGGCCGCAAGCGTGGAACGCGCCAGCGAACACCCGCTTGCAAGAGCCATCGTGACGGCGGCTCAGGAGCGAAAAATCATACTTGAAGAACCGAAGGAGTTCCGTTCTGCCGGAGGTCTTGGAGTGGAAGGGCAAGTCAGCGGCAGGACCGTAACGATTGGTTCAGCGGACTATCTGGAAAGTCTGGGCGTCAAAGACGCCGCAGAGAGATTCGACGACTCTGTGTTTGCGGTAGGAGAGAGTCTGACACCGGTCTTCATTGCGGTTGATTCGAAGGTTGCAGGTGTTATCGCCGTGGCAGACCAGATTAAAAATCATGCGCCACAGGCGCTGAAGAGTCTGCGAGAGGAAGGCCTTCGAGTGGTAATGCTCACCGGTGATCGTCGTGAGGCCGCGACGGCAGTGGCGCGGGCGCTGGGCTTGGACGACGCTGAGGCAGAAGTGCTCCCTCACCAAAAGAAAGAGGTCGTGGAGCGATTGAAAAAGGAAGGGCGAATTGTGGCCATGGCGGGGGACGGGATTAATGATGCGCCGGCGCTGGCCGCAGCCGATGTCGGCATCGCCATGGGAACCGGAACAGACGTGGCCATCGAAAACGCCGGCATCACGTTACTCAGGGGCGATCTGCGGGGAATTGTGCGCGCGCGCAAGCTAAGCCGCGCCGCCATTCGCAACATCAAGCAGAATCTCACCTGGGCTTTTCTTTACAACGTCATCGGGATTCCCATCGCCGCCGGCGTCTTTTACCGGCTATTTGGCTGGCTTCTCAGCCCAATGCTGGCAAGCGCGGCCATGAGCTTCAGCTCCGTTTCCGTCATTGCCAATGCTCTTCGGCTGCGCCGCGTCAAGCTGTGATTCCATCTCCTCCAACTCCATTGCCGATCTCGAAGTCGAAATCAATCAGGCCACTCTCAGCGCAACCGGCCGCATCCTCAGCCTGCCACCCTTCTCGACTTCATAAGGTAAATTCATCCGCCACAAAGGCCTCAAACGCCCAAAGAGGAGGACAACTCCTCTCCGTGTCCCCTGCGACCTCTGTGTTAGAATCGCCGCGCTCTTAGTGACGCTTTGCACGAATGAGTTGGACTTAACCCTTATCCTTTGAGGAGTTCCGATGAGGAGAACGATTCGTTGCGGTAGTTTCTGGCTGTTTTCTGTCGTGGCTGCTGCGGCCTTTCTTTCCGGCACCGCTGCCGGACAGACGGCTCCCGCAGGCCAAGGCACACTGCCGAGCGAAACGCCGGCGCAGCTCAAGGTCGCGCAGGACACCTGGGAATATTCGCGGCACGAGGTGATGATTCCCATGAGGGACGGGGTGAAGTTGCATACCGTTATTCTCGTCCCCAGGGGGGCTAAGAACGCGCCGATTCTTCTGACACGCACTCCTTACAGTGCGACGGAGCTGACTTCGCACGCGTATAGCGCGCACCTGGGCCCGATCCTGTGGGGCTACGACAACGCCACGGAAGTCATCGTCGAAGGCCGCTACATCCGCGTCGTGCAGGACGTGCGGGGTAAGTACGATTCGGAGGGCGACTACGTGATGAACCGGCCGCTGCAGGGGCTGCTGAATCCGACGCCAGTGGACCATTCGACCGACACCTACGACACCATCGACTGGCTGGTGAAAAAGATTCCCGAGAGCAACGGCAAAGTAGGGATTCTGGGGATTTCCTACGACGGCTTCTTGCCCTTGATGGCTTTGGTGAATCCCCATCCTGCGCTGAAAGTGTCGGTACCAATGAATCCCATGGTGGACGGCTGGATGGGCGATGATTGGTTCCATAACGGCGCGTTCCGGCAACAGAATATGCCTTATATCTACGAGCAGGAAGCCACGCGCGACAACAAGGCAAAATGGTGGGTGAGCCATTTCGACGACTATGACGAGTACATGGCCGCTGGCTCGGCGGGAGAGCTGGGCCGCATTCACGGGCTCGAGCAAGTCGGCTTTTGGGGCAAGCTGCTCGAACATCCGAGCTACGACTCCTGGTGGCAGCAACAGGCGATGGACAAGATTCTAGGCGGGGAGCCGCTGAAAGTGCCGGTCATGCTGGTGGACAGCCTGTGGGACCAAGAAGATATTTACGGCGCCATCGCCGTGTACAAAGCTATCAAGCCGAAAGACACGAACAACGACAAAGTTTTTCTGGTCCTGGGACCATGGCATCACGGCCAGGAGATCGAGGATGGCAGTTCGCTCGGAGCATTGAAATTCTCGAGCGACACGGGACTCTATTTTCGGAAAGAGATTCTAGCGCCGTTCTTGGCACAGTATTTGAAGGACGGAGCACCGAAAGCCTCCGTTGCGCCCGTGAATGCATTCGAAACGGGCACAAACAAGTGGCAACAGCTACCGGCGTGGCCCGCCGGTTGCGAGCGTGGCTGTTTGGTTCGGGCGACACCGCTGTATCTGAATCCCGGCTTGAAACTGAGTTTCTCCGAGGCGCCGCCGACGAGCAAGGAAAGCTCGTCGTTTGACGAATATGTTTCGGATCCAGCCAAGCCCGTCCCATTTCGCGCGCGCCCGAGCCAGCCCGTGGGCTACAGCGGCCGCCTCACCTGGCCGCAATGGCTGGTGGACGATCAGCGGGAAGCTTCCGGGCGCCCCGATGTGTTGTCCTTCGTTTCGGAGGAGTTGCACCAGGGAGTGAAAATCAACGGGCAGCCGGTCGCAAATCTGATGGCTTCGACGAGTGGCACGGACTCAGACTGGGTGATGAAATTGATTGACGTTTACCCTGACGAAGTCGGGGGTCAGGAAGAAATGGGTGGATACCAACTGATGGTCTCCGCAGACATTTTTCGCGGGCGGTATCGCGAAAGTTTGGAGAAGCCGAAAGCGTTAACCCCGGACAAGCCGCTGCTCTACCGCTTCAACCTGCCCACGGCAAATCACGTCTTCCTGCCTGGCCACCGCATTATGGTGCAAATCCAATCGAGCTGGTTCCCGCTTTACGACCGGAACCCGCAGACGTTCGTGCCGAATATTTTCTGGGCCAAACCCGGGGACTATCGGAAAGCCACGCAGCGAATTTACCATTCGGCGGATCAAGCCAGCTTTATCGAATTGCCAGTAGTGACCTACGGGGAGAAATCGCGATAGGAATAAAAATGGGGCCCCCGCTTGGGACCGGGAGCCCCGGAAGGCGCGTTTCAATTGCTGGCGTCGTTTTCACACCAGCGCGTGGGGTCATCCATCCTAGCTTCCCTCTCAGAGGCAGGTGGGAACGACCTGGAAAGAGTGACAAGCAAGCCTCTTCCCCCTCGCTTGTCTCCTTCTACAGTTCGTCATTTGAAACGCGCCCACGCCATCTCATATGCACGGTAGCAACCAAGTAAGAGCGCAGGAAGAGTGCTGCCTAAGTGTCTTTTTATGTTGAAGATAGTCTTTTCTGGGCTTTGTGAGAGCGCGCCAAAACTGGACTGAGAATTCAATTCGGAACCCGTCCCAAATCAAATAGGAAATCTCTCTTCGGTCGCACAAGAGAGCGTGTTGATGGACTAACAGGTTCCAGAACCCAAGTAACGGGACTCTCGAACTTCCTGCGCTATCGGTTTTTCTTCCCAACTGAGGCAGAATAGCGGTCATGCGAAATGCGCAAAATGGACGAGGGTTGCACCGCGTTCTTGCACGGCTTCTCGGCGCGTGGATTTGCCCGCTAGCGTTTGCAATCGCTCTGTTTGGGGATACTCCAACGATGCTTCGCAGCGCTGCGAGGGGTGGCTGCTATTGTCATTGCGCGGAAGCGAAGTTGCCTGGCGGCTGCGTGAAAATGTGTGACTCAAGAAACGACTCAAGAAAGCAAGCATCCCGCCGGCGGATCACGACTTGTGCCAAGCCCCACCTGCAAAGGCCCATGCGAGATTCCCACGCGGGCCCCAGTTTCCCACATCCCGGCCGCGCGGAGCACGCGCAGCTTCGCAACGCTCAGCCTCGATAGAAGACTCCACGAATCCATTCGTGGACGCTCAAGGAAATTCAGACTTCTTCCCCATGGTATCGGAAGGGAATGGCGAAACTCGAGGCCGGTGAGATGGTTTGCAGGTTGTAGTCTAGGCCAGTGCGGCCGTCTAAAGCACCCGGCGCCTCTCCTCCCTTACCACTATGGAACTGACACTTCGTTTTGAATTTGGCGACTGTGGCTTGCTTTCGCTCTGATTCGGAGTAATGCTAGGAAGACATCGCCCCAGCCCTTCGGAGGAACTCCATGATTCGTCGTTGTGCTTCCATTTTTGCTTGTTTGCTCCCGCTCTGCCTGTTTGTTACGGGCTGCCAAAGCCAGAAGTCGGCCGACCAGCAAGCCGGTCCGGATGCGAACACCAATCCATCCGTGGCGGAATCCGCCAAGACCGCCGTCAAGAGGGTGCTCGAGCCCAAGCCCTTGGTCGTCCCCGAGAACACCGTCCTTACCGTCGTCCTCGATCAAACGATCAGCTCGAAGACCGCCCATCCCGGAGACAAGTTCTCCGCCACCATCGAATCCCCGGTGGAAGTCGAAGGCAAACTGGCTATTCCCAAAGGGGCCCGTGCGGATGGTGTCGTGAAGGACGCCAAAGCCGCAGGCCGCTTCAAGGGCGGCGCTGCACTTGCCCTCGAGCTCACCAGCATCACCGTCTCCGGCAAGGATTATGAAGTTCAGACGGCTGGCGCAGCCATGTCCAGCAAGGGCAAAGGCAAGCGCACTGCGACGATGGTGGGTGGCGGAGCCGCCGGCGGCGCTGCCATCGGGGCGGTTGCGGGGGGCGGCAAAGGAGCGGCCATCGGCGCTCTCATCGGCGCTGCAGCGGGAACCGGCGGCGCGGGCCTCACCGGCAACCGCGATATCACTCTAAGCGCGGAAACGCGGCTGGACTTCCAGCTTCTTCACTCCGTCAGCATTCATGAAAAATAAAGCCGTTTGACTTGCGCAACTTGGACGCAAAGAGACACTTTCGGGCGCTAAAGCGTTAAAATCCTTAATGCGACGCCCATGGAATCAGCTTACATCTGCGACGCTATTCGCACGCCCTTCGGCCGCTATGGCGGAACGCTCGCCGTCGTGCGCACCGACGATCTCGCCGCCATCCCCATCAAAGCGCTCCTCGGCCGCAATCCCCGCGTCGATTGGGGTGCTCTCGACGATGTCGTCTTCGGCTGCGCCAATCAAGCCGGCGAAGACAATCGCAATGTCGGCCGCATGGCCCTCCTTCTCGCCGGTCTGCCCAAAGAAGTTCCCGGCGTAACTGTGAATCGCCTGTGCGGCTCGAGTCTTGACGCTGTGGCCACTGCCGCACGCGCCATCAAATCGGGCGAAGCCGACCTTGTTATCGCCGGTGGCGTCGAGAGCATGTCCCGCGCTCCCTTCGTTCTCTCCAAAGCCGATAACGCCTTCTCCCGCTCCGCCAAGCTCGAAGACACCACCATCGGCTGGCGCTTCGTCAACCCGCTCATGAAAGCCAAGTACGGCACTGACTCGATGCCCGAGACCGGCGAAATCGTCGCCGAAGAGTTTCACATTTCCCGCCAGGACCAGGATCTCTTCGCTCTGCGCAGCCAGCAGCGCGCTGCCGATGCCCTGCGCGCTTGCCGCATGAAACAGGAAATTGTCCCCGTTCCCATCCCGCAGAAAAAAGGTGACCCCGTGCTTTTTTCTGAAGACGAACATCCTCGACCGGACACTACCCTCGAAGCGCTCTCGAAATTGAAGCCCATCGTCAAACCCGACGGCACCATCACTGCGGGAAACGCCTCCGGCATCAATGACGGCGCGTGCGCCTTGCTCCTGGCTTCCGAGGCCGCCGCCAAGCGTCACGGCTTGACGCCCGAGGCGCGCGTTGTCGCTGCAGCACCGGCCGGTGTAGCCCCGCGCATCATGGGCATCGGACCCGTTTCTGCGACGAAGAAGGTGCTTGCTAAAGCCGGCTTGTCCCTTGCGCAGATGGATGTCGTCGAACTCAATGAGGCCTTTGCGTCGCAAGCTCTCGCCGTCCTCCGCGAGCTGGGCATTCCGGATGACGCTGCGCACGTCAACCCCAACGGTGGCGCCATCGCCATTGGCCACCCGCTGGGCGCCAGCGGCGCACGCCTGGTCACCACTGCGCTCTATCAACTCTTGCGCACGGGCGGCCGCTACGCCCTGTGCACCATGTGCATCGGGGTCGGCCAGGGCATCGCCCTCATCCTCGAACGCATATGAAAGCGCGAGTCCTCTTCCAGCCCACGTGACTTATCAAAGCTTCCTTGAACGGTGATTCTAGGATCTCTGATAAATTGTCAGTAATTGGCCCCGCGGTTCGACGCAAGCTTAGCCTTGGTGTCGGGGAAATGCTCAGTATTGAATGCCTCTTGTAGTAAACGAAACCTGGGCTCCAGCAATTGCCCAAACTCCCGCCAGCTAGTATCCAACAAGCGGTTTCTCGTGTTTGCCGTGGCGTCGATGAGGCGTAGGGCATCGAGAATGTCACAAAACTCAGTAGGTGCGAAGGTCGGCGCAACCTCCACTGGATAGTTTTCACGGCGCCAGTGGCAAAACTTAAGAATCAACGACGAGGTGCCCACACACACATAATCCATATTGCTATCGTTAGCCCTTGGCCTCGGATCTGGGATCACCCTTCCTCCCTGGGTGTCAAACAAAAATGGCATTGCCAGTCTGATGTCTTCGCCGCGACGCGTCTAGCGCGCTTTTCGCGCCGCCAAAGGGCAGCGCACCCTCTACTACGAGTCCATTCCCTACGAGCGTCTTCTGCAAATGACCGTCGGCGAAGTCCGCCTGCGCCTCGGCATTCCTCCGCACGGCCTTACTGATATTCTCCTGGACGACGCATCCAGTCTCCAGCCCAAGTAATAAACTCGTTTTCCGCTGATCCTAGAGACAGGTTCGCGTTTTTCATTGCCGACAAGCGTTCGAACACACGCTCCACCGTGCGGTCGCAGCGCGCACCTAGGAAACAACTTCTCGGGAACCCGCTAGGACTTCAGTTTCATCCTTCTCGTACTTTCGCTCCATTGCTGGCTACGGAAGGACTCCGCATTCTTCTACCGAAGTCTTTCAAGGGGGGACGAGGGTGCCCTGATGAAGTTCGGAGGCACCGGCATGAAGGCACGCTATGTAAGAACCCTGATTCAGCGGGGAGGACTCCTCCCGATATTCTTCCTGAACCTTGCGCTGATAGCCTGGATACCGAATGCCGAGGCGCAAGTCAACAACCTTGAAACGACGGCTGGCAAGATCTCTGGAATTGTCCTTTTGCAGGCAGACGGTCGCCCCGCCGGCCAGGTGCTGATAAACTTAAAATCGGACTCCGCCGGAATATCCCGCAGAGTTCTGACGGACTTTGAAGGCCGCTTCGAAATCCGGAGCCTGCCCCCTAGCACGTACGAGATCATTGTGGAGGAACCGGGCTACGAGCCTTCACGAACCAGCGCACTGCTTGCGGGCCCTTCCTCGGAGCTTGTGCTTTACTTGAGGCCATCCATATTCTCGGAAACTCACCGAAAGGACTACACGGTTTCCGTGCGAGAGCTGAAAATCCCCAGCAAAGCACGGAATGAGTTCGAAAAGGGATTGGAATACTTGGGTAAGAAGGATCCAGCGGGGAGCCTGAGCCACTTCACAAAAGCCTTCCAAGCTTTCCCTGATTACTACGAAGCTTATTACCACATGGGCGTAGCGAAGATGCAGTTGGGCCAGAACGACGAGGCCATGCAAGCCTTCCAAATGGCCATCGATTTGAGTGGTGGGCGGTACGCTTTGGCAGAGCTTGCCTTTGGCTACCTCCTTTGCCAAGAAGGAAAACCAGGCGAGGCGGAGAGAATCATCCGCCGGGGATTGGAAGAGGACGAGAGTTCAGCCGAGGGCCATGTAATCCTGGGTAAAGCCCTAATGCAGCTAAATCGCCTGGATGAAGCGGAAAGTAGTATCCATAAGGCCCTGCTCCGCAATCCCAACTCCGCGGATGCCTATCTCGTACGATCGGATGTTTACGGCCGCAAAGGTGACTATCGCGCGCAGCTGCAAGACCTAGATGCTTATTTGAAACTTGCGCCGAATGGCCCTGCGCGCCAGCGCGTTCGCCAACAGCGCGAGGCGGCTCTGAGCATTCTCGCCGAGTCCCATCCGCAAGACTGATTCAACTCCTAGCGGGAAGCGTACCCCGCCGCCGAGATCGAAAATGCTGGCCTAACTCTTTGGCTGCGTTCAGGGCAAATTCTTCGACGTCGCTCAGGCAAAGGGGCCGCGCTACGCCCAAGATCTTCATCGCACTGCGGACGACCAGCTAAGTGGACGATTAACGCTGCCTGCTCACTCGCCCGGTTACTCAAAACCGCCCTCCTGCTTCGCTTCGTAAACCGTTTTGCAGGTCTGCGGCGAGCGATTACACTCTTCACATGCCGGTCCTCGACACAAATCTTGGCGGGATTCACTACGCGCTCGATGGCCAGCCCGGCAATACCGTTCTCGTCCTTTCCAATTCGCTCGGCACAAACTTTTCGATGTGGGATTCGCAAGTCGCGGAATTCCTCAAGTCGTTTCGCGTTCTCCGCTACGACACGCGCGGCCACGGAAAATCCGCGGTGACGCCCGGCTCTTATTCCATGGAACAGCTCGCCAAAGATGTGCTAGCCGTAGCCGATTCCTTGAAAATTGATTCCTTCCACTTCTGCGGGCTGTCCATGGGAGGCCAGACCGGCATGTGGCTTGGCGCCAACAGCTCGCAGCGGCTGAAGAAGCTCGTGCTCTGCAGCACCGGCGCAAAAATCGGCGCCGCCGAAATGTGGAACGCGCGCATCGACGCGGTGCGAAAAAACGGAATGAAAGAAGTAGCTACCGGAGCCATCGAGCGCTGGTTTACGCCCGCCTTTCGCCAGAAAAATCCGCCGGCCATCGCCGCCATTCGCACCGTGCTCGAACAAACCAGCCCCGAAGGCTATGCAGCCAGCTGCGCGGCGGTCCGCGATTTCGATTTCCGGAAGCGGCTGGGTGAGATCCGCTCGCCCACGCTGGTCGTCTCCGGGACGCACGACGCCGCAACAACTCCCGCCGACGGACATTTCCTGGCAGACCACATTCCCGGGGCGCGCTACGTCGAGCTCAACGGCGCGCATCTTTGTAACGTCGAAGACGCCCAAGCGTTCACCCGAGGCGTCAGCGGTTTCTTGAACTCCCCATCGTAGCCACTCTTAACTCTCAAGGAGCGCGCATGCTCGTGATTCTCAAACATGACAAAGAAGCCGTGAACGAGCAGGCCGCGCAGCTCATCGCCAGCGCCGTCAAGAGAAAACCGGCGCTGGTTCTCGGCCTGGCCACGGGTAACACGATGATCGGGCTCTACAGTCGTCTCGTAGGCATGCACCAACAAGGCGCGCTCGATTTTTCGCGTGTTGTAACCTTCAACCTCGACGAATACCTTGGCCTTTCTGCTACTCATCCGCGAAGCTTTCACCATTTCATGCAGCAACATTTCTTTAGCCACATCAACGTGAACCCGCGCAACATGCACATCCCCGATGGAAGCATCCGCGGCGACTACGACCAATACTGCGCTGCTTACGAAGAGTCCATTCGCGCAGCGGGCGGCATCGACTTGCAAATCCTGGGCATCGGCCGCAACGGGCACATTGGCTTTAACGAACCCACCTCCAGCCTGGCGTCGCGCACCCGGCTGAAAGTCTTTAGCCGCGAGACGCTCGAAGACCACGCCAAAACGTTCGGTACAGGTGAGGAGCGCCCGCGCTGCGCCATCACTATGGGCATCGGCACGATTCTCGATGCGCGCAAAATTCTTCTGCTGGCCACAGGCGCATCCAAAGCCGCCGCGGTCGCGAAATCCATCGAAGGGCCGATCACCTGCTCCGTCTCGGCCTCGGCCCTGCAGCTCCATCCCGACGTCACTTTTCTTCTCGACGAGCCCGCAGCCGCACAGCTTACGCAGCGCGACTATTACCAGCGCGTCTTGGAAATGACCGCGCTTCTCACTCCGGACCGGCTCTCGTGAGTCTCGCCTAAATCGCAGCCAAGGCCATTTCCTGCTCAATAGGATTCTTAAGCTTGAAAGCAGATCTATCCGCCGGGGTGACAGTTGGGGCTTTGTCGGAGGCAAGCTAAAATAAGGGCCTGTGAAACCTTCCCCTCTTTTCCCCATGTTCATCAAGCTCGCCGGCCGCCGCTGCCTGGTGGTCGGCGCCGGCGCGATCGGCGAATCCAAGGTCGCCAGCCTGCTTGATGCCGCCGCTGCCGTTCGCGTGGTGGCGCCGCATGCCACCGCGAAAGTGCAATCCTGGGCCGAAACCGGGAAGATTGCATGGCTCGCGCGCCCTTGGGAACCGGGCGATCTCGACCAAATGTTCCTCGTTGTTGCCGCCACGGAGCTGCCCGATTTGCATCAACAAATCTTCACCGAGGCACGCCGCCGTGCAGTGCTCTGCAACGTGGTGGATGCTCCCGAGCTTTGCGATTTCTACTACCCCGCTGTCGCGCAACGCGGCGCGCTGCAAATCGCCGTTTCCACCTCCGGACAGAGCCCGGCACTAGCCCAGCGGCTGCGCAAAGAGCTCGAAGAACAATTTGGCCCCGAATACGAAGCCTGGCTGCAACGACTGGGCGAGGAACGGGAGAAACTGTTTGCCGCCACCATGGATCCTGAGGAACGCAAGCGCCTTCTGCATGACCTGGCCAGCGCCGACGCCTTCAAAGCCTTCCTCCGCAAGCACAAACTGAAGCGCAGCAAGACTGCCTGAAAACTGGGTGTTGGCTCAGTTTCCGGTTGATGTCAGCACCGAACCGATGAAGCGACACGGATCCGAGCGTAAGGGGTGAACACACGAACGCCGACGATCGATGCTCTTAGAATCCTGCGCACGGGTGTGCCCTGCGCAGGCCAACACCGAAGAAAAAAGCTCTTGCCACGGCCGACCTCGTTAGAGATACCGCGTTTATCAGGACTTGAGACGGTCCGTTAGCCAGTAGGAATATGACGAAACGCTGGAGCACTCACTGCGGTGGGAAATGAACAGTCAGGGTGGCGTTCACCGGAATCGGTTTTCCGTCGCAGGTAGGCAGCGAGTAAATCCATCCCGACACGATCTGGATGGCTTGCCGTTCCAGATCGGCTCTCCCGGTGGGCAGAACGGACGCATTGCGAATGTGTCCATTTTCTCCGATCGTGACATGGACCTGCACGTCATACCACGGTCCAGCTCCCGCAGTAGGCGGCTGCGGCGTCGACTGTGCGATAGGGCGGCGATACTGCGTGCAAGGGAGGAGAGTCACGGCATTCGGCGGAGTCAGCGCCGCCCAGTCGACCGGGCCATCGATAACCGTGAACTTCTGCTCGATTTCCATGCGCAGCTTGCCGTTGATATAGTGACGCATGTGGGCCGGGAACAAGACGCCCTCAAACGAAAAATAGTCCGAGTACTCGACAATCTCGTCCCCGATGTGTCTGCTCATGATTGTGCCCAGCTCTTCATTCACACAGACTTCGTTGGACTCGTGCGATCGTCCTACAACGGTTTCAAATTGAATGCACTTGGCGTGGCGCCCAAACAGGGTGGCCGGCGTAATCGCATTGATTACGTCGGACTGATCGAAATGGTTGACATCGATTGGGCTCAACGATTGCACTTCCAGGACTTCCATCGGAGGAGGTGTGTAGCCGTTTTGCACAATTTTGTCAGGAAGATGAACGCTGATCGCGCTGTATTCTCCAAAGTGTGTCTCGTACCGTTCGCTGTCGACCGTGTAAATGACGCTGTACGTGCCTTCCTTGGTTGTTCCGTCCAGGCCGAAGGCCCGAAACATTACTTCGAGTTTGCGGTTAGGCAGGACACGGGTCGAGCGGCTGACGGCGTTCGCGTGATCCAGGAGTCTCAGGGCTTCCACCCGGAGGGGCATGTCCTGGGCGCACAGGGGAATAGTAGTCGCGTATAGAAAAGCGGCGAAAACGCAAAGTGCACGGAAGAAAGCTCCCATGGTCCCTCCTGGAGCGGAAAAAGGGAGTGTACGGTAAAAAGACGTCACTGAAAATGGATTTCTCTATGGGCGGACATCGTTAGACGGGCGAAAACGTAAGACGGTTCGTACCCGAACCCGCCTTACCGGTTCAACCGACAGCACTAATCAGGCAAGCGGTTCGGCGGAGAGTTATCGCAACACGGGTTATGCGCGTTTTCCGAAGTTAGTCACCACTCATTGTACGGAGCGCCGTTGCTGCCCACTTGAGTCGAATTTGAATGCACGTCCACGATTCCCGTTGTGGTTTGGTCGGGGCTGAGCACCACGCTGTCGAATTGCGGTTCCCAATCTTTCTTCTGCGTGAAGGGGTCGGTCGGAATCTCCTTCAAATAATGCCCATTCACCAAATCTTGCAGGGATTGGGGTGCCTGCTGCTTACTGAGTGTGTATTCATCGATAGCATTCCTTATCATGCGCAGGTCCTGTTTGAGTGTTGCCTCTTGGTCCCGCAGTGCTGAGCACGCGCAGCCGAAGGCAGATGCCAAAACAATCAGTGATACGAACCGAACTCTTGTCAGTCGCATCGGAGGTCCCTTCGGATATGCCTTTCTCTTATACCTCGAATCGCCCGCATTCCTAGCCAAAATTCCGGTTGTAGCCTCTAGGTCCCAGACTAGCGATCAACTCCCGGTAAGTCGTCTATCGGAAACTGACCCATTACCGAAAATTGGGCAGGCTTGAGCGCGGCGCGGCATGAGCGTAGGCTGGCAAGGGAGATTGCGGAAGCGAGGAGGGGACCATGTCACTAAGGCCGGTGAAAAGGCTGATACGCTCAAAGCCCACTCTTGAAGGCGCGGGCGTGCACCTGCGGCGAGCGTTTGGGTTCGGCAATACCAAGGATTTCGACCCGTTCCTGCTGCTGGACGATTTTCGGAACGACGTGCCAGCGGATTATCTCGCCGGTTTTCCGTGGCACCCGCACCGTGGGATCGAGACAATTACGTACGTACTTGCCGGTACGGTGGAGCACGGTGACAGCATGGGGAACCGGGGGACCATCGCGTCCGGAGATGTGCAATGGATGACCGCGGGAAGCGGAATCATCCATCAGGAGATGCCCAAGGGCGACACGGTGGGACGGATGCACGGATTTCAATTGTGGGCGAACCTGCCGTCCTCGCTGAAAATGACCGCGCCGCGCTACCAGGAAGTGAAAGCGGTGGAGATTCCAGAAATCACGGACGACGACGAGACGAAAGTGCGCGTGGTGTGCGGGAGCTTTTGGGGCAAGCGCGGGCCAGTGGAAGGGATCGCGGCCGACCCGATTTACCTGGACGTGAGTGTGCCGCCCGGGCGGCGGAAGACGCTGCCAATCGAGACGACGCGGCACGCCTTCGCTTACGTGTTCGGCGGCTCCGGGAAGTTCTGCAACGCCTCGGAACCGTTGGAGGTGCCGACCGAGCCGGTCGGGTGGCTGGACACTACACCGCCAGCGGAAGCGGATAACCGCTCGCTGGTGCTCTTTGACAGCGGCGACGAATTGATGGTGCAGGCGGGAGAAGAAGGGATTCGTTTCCTGCTTGTGTCGGGCAAGCCGCTGGAAGAGCCAGTGGCCTGGTACGGGCCCATCGTGATGAACACGCAGGAACAACTGCGACAGGCGTTCAAGGAACTGGATAACGGGACGTTCCTGAAGAAGCAGAAAAGCACCGCGGGCGGGGAATAGCGCCCCAGTTTCCCCCACAAGTCAAACGAGGACAGGCCAATTTGCCTCTCGCTTGAGGCGCACCGCCGGCCCCTTATCCAAATTTTCGATGCGGCGAATGAAATGTTCGGCGCGCTGGGCCGTCCAACTGGATGATAGGGTGAATAGCGTGACCTGCGGTGACGGCTGGAGGATCTAAGGCCAAGCTAGCGGGTTGCCACTGGAAACAAAAATGACCAGCGTTGGGAACGAAGCCATGAACACGCCAATTCATAAGGGAAAAGTCTACTTGATGGGAGCAGGGCCGGGGAATCCAGACCTGCTGACGGTGCAAGCCGTGCGCATCCTGAGGCAGGCCGAAGTGGTGCTCCACGACCATTTGGTGACGCAGGAAGTACTCGATTTGCTGCCGGCCTGGACGCAACTGCGCAACGTGGGCAAGCGCTGCGGGCAGGCGGGAATTTCACAGGAGCAGATTCACGCGCTGCTGATTGCCGCAGCGCGGGCAGGCAAACGAGTCGTGCGGCTGAAGGGGGGCGACCCGCTGCTGTTTGGGCGCGTGGGCGAAGAAATGGAGGCGCTGGCGCGCGCGGGGGTCGAGTTCGAGGTGATTCCCGGGGTCACATCGGCGATGGGGGCGGCGGCGGCGGCGAAGATCCCGCTGACCGACAGGCGTTACGCGTCGAAGCTGGTTTTCTTGAGCCATCACACGGCGGGCAACGTGTCGCCGGAATGGAATGACGCGGTCTTGAAAGACGCGACGTATGCGGTGTATATGCCGGGAAAGAATTACGGCGAGATTGCCGCGAAATTACTGGAGGGCGGGCTGGAACGAACGACGCCCTGCCTGATCGTGGCGAACGCCACACAAGCGGAGCAACAAATTCACCGCACAACATTGCAAGAATTGGCGCTCGAGGAAAGGCTGCCCGCTCCTTCGTTGCTGATTATTGGGGAAGTGGCGCGGCCGCTGCCGCCTGTGGCAGAGAAGAAAGATGACTGGGAATGGGAAACACCGTCCGAAACGACCGAGGTAATTTTGGATTTGGGCGAAGCGCGCAAAGAAAAAGAAGAAGAGATCCTGGGGTGAAGGAGTCAGTTGTGAGTTGTTTGGGAAGCGGAAGCAGTTCCTTGGCGTTTCTTGCTGAGCAGAGCGGCGGCCTGGTCCGCCGTTTCCTTCACGAGAAAGCCCATCTTGGGATGAGAAGGCTCGAGGTCGGGCTGGATTCCCCGACGCTGTAACTCCTCCGAAGTGGTCGGGCCGATGGAAGCGACCACCGCGCGGCGCAATCCTTCGCGCATCAGTTCTTCCAGCTTCATCCCGGCGGCAATCTGAAAAAGATGCACGGCTTGCACCCCCGTCGTGAAAAAGACGACATCGATGTTGCCCGCGGCAATTTCCTGGATGGCGCATTCCAGCGGGGAAGTGTTTTCCGGCAAAGCCCATTGATAAACGGGGACGCGCGTGACAATGGCGCCGCGCTCCGTGAGGCCGGCGATCAACTCGGGATTCGAAACGCCATACTCCTGGAGGGCCACGCGCGCGCCGCGCAAACGAAATTGTGGCGACGACTTCGCGGCTTCGCCCAGCGCTTGCAGAAGCTCGCGCCAGGTGTTGGGCTCGGGAACAGTGAGGGCAGGAGTGACGCCGAGTTCGCGCAAGACGGCGATGGGCTTGGGTCCGCGCGGGATGACTTTGACGCGCCGCAACGCGGCGACGAATGCGTCGCGAGGGAATTTTGTTTCCGCAACGCTCAGGACTGCGCGCGTGCCGACACCAGTGAGAAAAATAACGATGTCAAATTGGCCGGCCAGAAGCGCTTCGGCGAAGGACAGAGCCTCACTATTGGAGTCCAGCGGAATTTCGCGCATCGCCGGCGCGAGAACCGGCTGGCCGCCGTAGGTGGAGATGAGCTTGGCTAGCTCTTCGGAACGGCGGCTCTCCAGCGCCAAAACTCGCAGGCCCGTGAATCCACTCATGAATGGAATTGTTAACCAGAATCACGGGCAGCGCCAGCGGAAATCGGAAGAGGCAACGGGGGAGACGCGAGGTTCATTCCGGCGATGGCCCGGTTTCTTCGTCTTCGTCGTGTTTGTCTGCGGGGCGGAGGAAAGCGACGGGGGTGATGCCCTTGTCAAGCAAGGCCCGATTGAATACCGGGAGCTCTTTTTCAATGAGGTTTTGGTAGCCGCTCTGCGCATCGGTAAGATCCTGTTCGATGGTTTGCAAAATGGCGGCAGCCGTGTCCGTGGGAGGATTGTCCACGCCGCCAGCCACATCGCCGGCACCGGTTCCGACTTCCCCGTTCAGCCAAATTAAGTGCAGATAGATTTTTTCGGGAATGGAATAATATTTGTCGTCGCTCAGGGCATCGGCGCGCGAGATGAACTTGTACTCGACATCTTGCATTTTCTGATCCATGGCTTCGACGGCCTTCAGCAATTCGGGATCCGGGTTGGCCTCGCTTTTCCCTTGTTTGGCCTCTGGAGCTTCCTCTTTTCTCTCTTCCGCGCCGGGAAGGGGCGTTTTTCGCCCGCCGAGCATGCCCGCGATGACGTCGAGCTGCTTGCGCATCCACTCGAGTTTGTTAGTGGCCTCGGAAGTCTTGGTGATGTCGTCGCGAATGCGTAATTGCAGCTTGAAGGCAGCGGCCAAGTCTTCGTCGGTGGCGCGGACGCTGGGATTTTTGACGATGGTCAGCGGCTGCGTGAAGTTTTGCCCGTCCACGGTCAGGCGAACTGCGTACTTTCCGGGCAGCGCCATCGGGCCGACTTCGGCTTCCTTGATTCCCCAGTGCAGCACGGGGCGGGAATCGCTGGCCCGGAAGCGCCGTTCTTCCCAGATATGCGGATTTTCGGGGGGAATGGTGCGCAAGGCGACGAGCTTCGGCGGATCATAAAGAAAGTTCCACGGCACGCGATTCATGCCCGCGCGGCCGGGGGCATTATCAAGCTTGCGAACGGCGGCGCCAGCGAAGTCGAGGATTTCTATTTTCGGAGGGGCCTTGGAAGCGGCTTTCAGCGAGTAGGTGATTTGCGCGCCGCCGTTAGGGAAAAGGCGGAAGGCATCGCGCGGAGCGAAGAGCCGCACGGGAGTGTCGTCGGCTTTTTGCGTCAACTGTTCGAGCGGAGTGATGTCGTCGAGAATGTAAATGCCGCGCCCGTAAGTGGAAACAACGAGATCGCGAAACTGCTTCTGCACTACGGCCCAGGTGACCGGAGCGTGCGGCAGACCGGCGGCGAAAGCGGTCCAGTGCGCGCCATCGTCCGTCGAATAGAAGAGGCCGTTTCCCGTACCGGCAAAAAGCAGGCCTTTCTGGTTTGGATCTTCGGCGACGGTTCGCACGTAGCCGAGGGAATGCTTGGGCAAGGTGTCGGAAATTCTCGTCCAGGTCTTGCCGAAGTCGGCAGTCTTGTAAATGTAGGGGTCACGATTGTCCATCAGATGCAAGTCGACGCAGACGTAGGCCGTGCCGGCATCGAAGTGGGATGGCTCAATGCGCGCGACGGTGCCCCACGGCGGCAAGTCCTTGATGTTTTTCGTGACGTTGGTCCAGTTTGCGCCGCCGTCTTTGGTGTACCAAACCAAGCCGTCGTTGGTGCCCGCCCAAATCAGGCCTCGCTGGACTTCCGACGGCGCAATCGCAAAGACCACTTCGCCGTAAAATTGTCCGAGGTTGTCGCCGACAATTCCGCCGGATGAGCCAAGGTACTTCGGATCTTGCGTCGAGAGGTCTGAGCTGATGACCGACCAGCTTTGCCCGCCGTTGTCGGTTTTGAAAATAACCTGGCAACCGTAGTAGACGTTGTTGTGGTCGAAGGGATCGATGGCCAGCGGAGGAGTCCAATGGCAACGGTATTTGAGTTCGTTGGGAGGCGAGTCAAGACTGTGAATCCAGGGGCTCACGGAGCGAGCGCGCTTCGTGCGCGCGTCCCAGCGCGTCACTTCATTCCCATAGCAGCTGGCCCACACGATGTTGGGGTCGGACGGGTCTGGCAATGTGAATCCTGATTCGCAGCCGCCCATGCGGCGCTCCCAGCCGGTGTCCACCACGCGGCCATATTCGAGCGGCGGAGGAATGCTTGGCCCGCGCATGTTGGGGCCATCCTGCATGTTGGTGTAGACGTAGTAGGGAACCTGGTTGTCCACGGCGACGTGATACATCTGCCCGATGGGCAGTTGCACGCGATGAAACCCGCGGCCATGCACGGTAGTAATGTTCAGCCCGCCGTCATCGGTGATGACAAAGCGGTCGGGATTCTGCGGATCGATCCAGATGTCGTGATTGTCGCCGCCCCAGGGCACTTCCTTGAAAATTTCTCCGCCGTCGAGGGATTCCAGAAAACTGCTGTTGGCCACGTAGACTTCGTTGTCGTTGCCGGTAGATACGGCAATGCGAATGTAATAGCCGGCACGCCCGATGAGCTGGCGCTGGTAATTCACCGCTTGCCAGGTTTCGCCGGCGTTGTCGGAGCGCCATAGCGCGCCTTGGTCTTTGGTCTGAATCAGCGCGAAGTAGCGTTCGGAATTGGTGGGGGCGATGGCGACGTCGATTTTGCCGAGACTGGCTTTAGGCAGGCCGTGTCCTTCGAGCTTGGTCCACTTCGTGCCGCCATCTTTGGATAGGTAGACCGCGCTGCCGGGGCCGCCACTCACTTCGCCCCAGGTGTGCATCTCGACTTGCCACATCCCGGCAAGAAGAATGTGCGGGTTGTGGGGGGCCATGGCGAGTCCGGAGCAGCCGGTGCTGGCATCGACAAAGAGCACGCGCTCCCAATGCTGGCCGCGGTCGGTGGTGCGATAAACGCCGCGCTCCTGCTGCGGGCCAGTGGTGCGGCCCAGCGCGCAGACAAACGCGGCGTCGGGATTGGACGGGCTAACGATGATTCTTCCGATGCGCCCCGTTTCGTCGAGGCCTGCGTGCGTCCAGTTTTTGCCGGAGTCGGTCGAAACGTAAATGCCGTTGCCCATAACGTCGCTGTCGCGAATGGCCCAAGCTTCTCCTGTGCCCACCCAAATGACACTCGGGTCAGAAGGCGACACGGCGATGGCGCCAATGGCTGCGGCCGGCTGTTTGTCGAAGATGGGGTCCCAGCGGTTGCCGCTGTCGGTGGATTTCCAAACGCCGCCCGACGCGGCGCCGGCGTAGTAAGTGCTCGGATCTCCGGGGACACCTGCAACGGCGGCCACACGATTCCCAGCGCGCGGCCCGACAAAGCGAAACCGGAACGTCTCTTCTTCTCCGGCGGCAGGCGGCTGCTGCGCGTACGCCCCCCTTCCAAAGCCTGCACTCGTGGTGGCCCACAACACTGCGATCACCCATAATCGCCACATCCGGCCGACTCTCATTTCGCTACAACTCCTTCCGCGCCAAACATATCTTTGCTGCGGTTGGTATCCTACGCATTCAGGGCCGCGCGACTCAAGAGGTCACCCCGTTCGGTCCTCATGCCGGTAGTCATGGCGTCTGGAAAGTTGGGTGCCGTCATAATCCTGTGCGCGGTGCAGGGGGCAGATCCAATATCAGAAGATTTGACAGCCGCAGACACCCATCAGAAAACGTCCTGTAGATTCTCGCACAAACCTGCGAGGTCGCGGGCAAACCAGTGTGAAGCTGCTCAAGCTGAAGTGAATTCTCGTTCTGCAGACCTTTCGGTTCCTCCACCAATCTTGACAAAACGCGACAGAACTAAGGCGGGGATCGCCGAGATGATCACCCAGAGGAAGAATCTGCGGTAGCCGAGAGCCAGCTGTATCTTTCCGCTGACAGTGCCTGGAACCATCAGCCCCAGGTTCATGAGAGCAGTGGCAAAAGCGTAGTGGGCGGTTTGGTATTTGCCCGGAGCAATTTCCTGCATCATGATCAGGATCACACCGACGAAGCCGAATCCGTATCCAAACATCTCGATGCTTAAGGCCGCAGTGATCAAGACTGTCTTTGCTGGGAGAGCTGTGCTCAGATAGTAGTACGCGAGCATTGGAAAATTCATCACGCAGATCAGCGGGACAAGAGCGTGCTTCAGACCAAGCCATGAAGTGAAGTAGCCTCCGAGGACACTGCCCGCAATGAAAGCGACCGTTCCGAAGGTACCGTAGATCGTTCCGAACTGGTCAGTGGTCAAACCGAGGCCTCCGGCGTTGCGGCTATCCACCAAGAACAAAGGGCCAATTCTCACCAGCTGGCCTTCGCCGGCGCGATAGAGAAAAATGAAGATAAGGAGAAGCAGGATTCGGGGCTTCTGGAAGAAGCTGCGGACAATAGCTCCGAAAGTCGCCGCCATTTCCCTTAAGCTGGCCGAGCGGCGCTCAGGACCACCCGGCGGCAACACTTTGGCGTGATACGCGCTGAGAATGATCAGGATGAGCCCCAGCACGGCGAAGATAATCATCCAACCGTGACGCACATCAAGCCGCGCTTCCAGGTACCCCGCTAATATCACCAAAGCCCCTTGAGAGAAGAATCTCGCGAAATTGAAGAATCCGCCTTGCCAGCCGGCAAAGGAGGACTGCTGCGCCTTAGACAAACTCGCGATGTACAGGCCATCTGCAGCAACATCGTGAGTCGCGGAAGAGAACGCCAATAAAGCGAACAGCACCAGCGTATAGCGAAAGTAATTTTCCGAGGGAAGGCAGAATGCTACGACAAGCAGACTTGAACCGCTGATGAACTCGAACA
>Ga0307479_10000569_pt1 | contig 33154 bp, 33 predicted proteins | sample atmos_gasesECM4C_FD_203743 | JGI IMG/M metagenome (GOLD analysis project Ga0307479, IMG submission 203743) | Hardwood forest soil microbial communities from Morgan-Monroe State Forest, Indiana, United States - atmos_gasesECM4C_515 | ecosystem: Environmental > Terrestrial > Soil > Temperate...
GGGCCATATTCTCTCCTCAAGCCGAAACCCTGCTTCTCGACAAGCGCCATTGCCTCCTCGTCGGACAGACAGGCGAGCCACGCGTGGCCACTGGCGGAACACGACAGGCGGCCGACCTGCCCCATATCGGGATCATAACGCAATCCGTGCGGCGACCCCTGCGCCTTGGCGACCCAAACGAGTTCTTTGCCGTCGATCATCGCGAGACGCACAAGCTCGCCGCACTCGCGCGCGACTCGATCCAGGATGGGCTGTGCGAAATCGGTGATGCCGCTGCCGGTTAGAAAGGTGAAAGCGAGCGAGGCGATCTTGGCCGTCAGTTGATACGCCCCCTGCTGCCGCTCCTGACGGACGTAGCCGTGCTCAACCAGGCTGGTCAGGACGCGGTGTGTGGCGCTGCGAGGAATTCGCAGCTTGTCGGCGATCTCGAACAACAGCATGCCCTGCGCATGCTCGGAGAGGACCTCGAGAACGCCGAGCGTGCGTTCCAAGAGGCCACTCGGGCCGGCATTGGGCTCCGGCAAAATTCGGTCCGCTGGCGCTTCTTTGGACATAGCGATTCGTCCTGTTCGAGAACCACCGTGCATTGACTGCGTCCCTCGCCTCTTTCTCCTCGCCTGTCCTGCTCCCTCGCCGGACGTTTCGTCAAGTGGTTTTGGAATTGGATTCCAATTTCTGATATTCTAATATTGGAATTGAATTCCAGTCATGCTAGGCAGTCCATCGATCGTGGGAGCAAGTCTCCGCGACAGCCGGCGGCTGAACGACCGGCATCAAGGGGAGGATGCGATCGGAGCCGCGACCGGCCTCGTCATCAACGAATGGGCACAGGTGACGAAGGCCGACGACCAGCCCATTGCGGGTCTCTACGCCTGCGGCAACGAAGCGAATTCGATCATGGGTGGAGTCTATCCGGGCCCGGGCATCACGATCGGTCCGGCGATCGCGTTCGCGCATCGCGCCGTCCGACACGCTCTCGGCGACACCGACGTTCGTCGGGCGGCCTAAGCGAAGCAGAAAGAAGCATTGTCATGACACAACGCCTCTACTCTCTGGCTTATCTGACGACCGCACCGATGGCGCCGCCCGACACGCTCCGGTTGGCACTGAAACTCGGCTATCAGTCGATCGGCGTGCGTCTCGTGCCCGCCTCACCCGGAGGCGACTTTTCCCCGCTTGTCGACGGCGCAGCCATGCTGCGCGAGACAATTTCCCGGGTGGCGGACACAGGTGTGTCGATACTCGACGTGGAAATCGCGCGGCTGAACGCGGATTTCCGTATCGAGCGATTTCGTAGCTTTCTCGAGACTGCCGGAAAACTTGGCGCGCGCGCCATTCTGGTCGCAGGCGACGACCCGGACTCCAAGCGCCTGACGCAATCCTACGCGACGTTTTGCGATGCTGCCGCACCATTCGGGCTCACCGCCGACCTAGAATTCATGCCCTGGACTGCGGTCCCCGATGCCAGGACCGCACTCCGGATCGTAACCGGCGCCGACAGGCCTAACGGCCGCATCCTGGTCGATACGCTTCACGCCGCGCGTTCCACGACGACGCTCGCCGACATTGCCGCCATCCCGCGCGGCCGCCTGAGCTACGCGCAACTATGCGACGCACCGGCCGATATTCCGACCACGGTCGAAGGCCTGATCCACACTGCACGTTGCGCGCGACTGCTGCCCGGCGAAGGCGGGATAGATCTTGCCGGGATTGTGAAGCAATTGCCCAAAGATCTTCCATTGAGTCTTGAAATCCCGAATGACGATCTCCTGCCGAAGCTCGGCGCCGAACAATGGGCGCGACAATCGCTTGCGGCAGCAAAACGCATTGTTGCGGGTAGCCCAATCAGCCCATCATAAACAAAAACGCGTCTCGTGCGTAACCGCCCAACTATTGTCTTCGGGAGCAACAGAACATGACCGCCTCACAGGAAACCCAGGCCCGCGACGGCGCGGCGCCGGCTCCCAGCTACGATGTCATCATTATTGGGGCGGGCATGTCGGGCATGTACCAGCTCTATCGGTTGCGCGAACTTGGGATGCGGGTCCGCGTCTTCGAGGCCGGCACTGGCGTCGGCGGCACCTGGTACTGGAACCGATATCCGGGCGCCCGCTTCGATTCCGAAAGTTACTCTTACGGCTATTCCTTCTCGAAGGAATTGCTGGAGGAATGGGACTGGTCCGAGCATTTCGCCGGCCAGCAGGAAACGTTGCGCTATCTCAATTACGTCGCCGACAAGTTCGACCTGCGCCGCGACATCCAGTTCAGCAGCCGCGTCGTGGCCGCGATCTACCAGGAGGATTCGCGCAACTGGAACCTGGCGTTGCAGGATGGCAGCCGCTTCAGCGCGCGCTTCCTGATCACCGCCATCGGCCCGCTCTCGACCCCCACTTTGCCACGGATCGAGGGCCGGGACACCTTTACCGGCCAGTCCTTTCACACCGCCAAATGGCCGCACGAGCCGGTCGACTTCAAAGGCAAGCGCGTTGCCGTGATCGGCACCGGCGCGACCGGCGTGCAGACCATCCAGACCATCGCAAAGGAAGTCGGCCGCCTAACCGTATTCCAGCGCACGCCGAATTGGTGCGCGCCGCTGCACAACGCCAAGATCGACGCCGAAACGCAGAAGAGAATCAAGGCCGGCTATCCCGAGATCTTCAAGCGGTGCCAAGAGACCTTCGCCTGCTTTCTGCATACACCGAATCCGCGCGGGGCTTTCGAGGTTTCGGATGCGGAACGCGAGGCATTTTACGAGAAATTGTATGCCGAGCGCGGCTTCGGTATCTGGCAGGGCAATTTTCGCGACATCCTGATCGATCGGAAAGCGAACGCTACGATCAGCGATTTCGTAGCCCGGAAGATTCGGCAGCGGGTGAAGGACCCTGAGGTCGCGGAAAAGCTGATCCCCAGGAATCACGGCTTCGGCACCCGCCGGCTGCCGCTCGAGACCTTCTATTACGAGGTCTACAACCAGGATAACGTCGAGCTGGTGGACATCACGAAAACGCCGATCGAGCGGATCACGCCTGATGGCATCAAGACCAGCGCGGCGGAATACGAGTTCGACATCATCATTTACGCGACCGGATTCGATGCGATCACCGGCAGCTTCGACAAGATCGACTTCCGCGGTGCAGGTGACGTGAGATTGAAAGACAAATGGAAGAGCGGGCCACAGACTTATCTCGGCATCATGGTCGACGGCTTTCCCAACATGATGATGCTGATGGGACCGCATACGGCGCTCGGTAACATTCCGCGCAGCATCGAATATAGTGTCGATTGGGTCACTGGCCTGATCCGTTTTGCACGAGAGTCCAATCTCACGCGCCTGGAGGCCACCCCTGCGGGGGTGGCGTCCTGGACCGATCACGTCAAGGCGCTTGGCGTGGGCCTGCTCTCCAACGAGGTCAACTCCTGGATGACCGGGATCAATAGCAACGTCGAGGGAAAGCAGACCCGCATCGTCGCGCGCTATAGCGGCAGCGCTCCGGCCTACCGCGAAAGATGCGATGAGGTGGCGGCGAAACGATACCAGGAACTCGCGCTGGCGTAGACGGCCGGCGAACCACAAGGCTTGGCCCTTTCCAAGGGGTCGTCCTCGCCACACAAAAAAGCAATCATTGCCGCTCGCCCCCGAGTTCCTGCCGGCCGCAATTGGTTGCGGGGAGGCGCAACACCCTCCTCAAGGCGGATAAGGGTTCCGGTACACACAGAGAACAAAAGCAGCCGGTTTGCCGGAATGGCATTCCTTCGGCCCGGGCGGCTATGCGGAATCGTTGGCTCAACCCGTGGAGGTCGGGGCACGGCATCGCTCCGCGTCGGGTGCTGACGAACCTTCGCGCCGGAGGCACCGCGACCTAGCGTGGGGGCTCGAGCCGGGGGGATCGCTCATCGCGGCGCAGCATGCAAAATGAGACTGCCGGTCAAGCTTATGGCGGCGATGCCGGGTGTGCCGTCCCAGTCATCGGCTAGCTTTCGCGCGGCGATCCGGATTGCAAGGCCGGCGGTTTGCATGAACTGCGCCTGGCCGCGGAACGCTCCGATAACACAAGGGAGGAGTTCATGTTCAGAAGCTGTGTGGGACTGGTCGCGCTGAGCAGCCTGTTGCTTTCAGGCTCCGCCGTTGCCCAGGAAAAGATCAAGGTGGGCGTCACTGCGACTCTCGAAGGCACCTATACAATACTCGGCGAGGACGGAATCCGCGGCTTCCAAACAGCCCTCAACACCCTCGGCAAGAAGGTCGGTGACAAGGAACTCGAATTCATCGTCGCTTCAACCGACGCGACGCCCGACTCCGCCGTTCGCGCCGTGCGCAAGCTGATCGAGCAGGACAAGGTCCAGCTCCTGCTATCGCCGCTGTCCGGCGACGAAGGTATCGCGGTCAAGAACTTTGCCAAGACGCATCCAGAGCTGACATTCGTCAACGCCGCCTCCGGCGCGCAAGAAACGACCTATGTCGACCCGGCGCCGAACTTCTTCCGCTACAACATGGACGGCGCCCAGTGGCAGATCGGCTTGGGCAAATATGCCTACGAAACCAAGGGTTACAAAAAGATCGCGACCATCGGCGAGGACTATTCGTTCGTCTACACGCAGGTCTTCGGCCTGATCCTCGATTTCTGCGGCGCCGGCGGACAGGTCACCAACCGGCAATGGGTGCCGCTCGGCACCAAGGACTTTGCCTCCGTCATTGCCGCCCTCCCCGACGATGTCGACGCCATCTATCTCGGCCTCGGCGGCGCGGACGCCGTCAACTTCCTGAACCAGTATCAGCAGGCCGGCGGCAAGGCGCACCTGATGGGCGGCTCGATCATGGTCGACCAAACCATCCTGTCCGCCAAGGGCAATGCCAAGAATGCACTGATCGGTACTATCGCCGCGAGCGGCCAGGCCGATACCTGGGACGATCCGCGCTGGCAGAAGTTCGTGAAGGCCTATCAGGACTCGTTCCCGCCCGAGAAGCGGTTCCCGAGCCCCTCTTTGCTCGCCACCAACTATTATAACTCGACCATGGCACTCATCCTGGCGCTGCGCGAGGTCAACGGCGACCTCTCTAACAATCAGGCCAAGCTCAAGGACGCCCTGGCCAAAATCGTGCTCGACGCCCCCAACGGCAAGATCAAGCTCGACTCCAACCGGCAAGCCATCGGAACCAACTTTGTCACCGAAGTGGTGGACGACGGCAAAGGGGCCTTGTTCAGCAAGGTCGTGAAGGTCATTCCCGATGTGAACCAGACCTTGGGCTATGACCCCGCGGTGTTCGCAAAGATCGGCCTGCCAAGCCGGACCGTTCCGGAGTGCAAGAAGTACTAAGTTCTTCGCAACTGCGAACCGGCCATCGATAGGAGCGTCCGCGCGACATTGTCCACCCTTGCATTCCCTCCCCGGATGTTGAACGCTAGCCGAAAAAACAACATCTGCGGGAGGGAGGCAATGAGCAGGGCGCTCGCCGTCTTCCACGGCCGGTTCGGCCGCGCGACGGTGTATCAGTTGAATCGCCCCTTCAACATGCATGCGCATCGCGAAGGGCATCTGATTTTTCATGTCGGCGGAACGCCGGCGTCGATCGACGTCTGCGACGAGCGTTGGCTTCTTGCCGAAGATTCCGTCATTGCGATCAATCCCTGGGAACCGCACAATTTCCTGCCTGCGGACCTGGAAAACGGTGCGATCTTCTTCGTGCTGTACGTCAATTGGGAATGGTTTGCGCCCGATGCGGCGAGGTCTCACAGCCTGCGCTTCGGCCGCACGCATTTCAAACGCACCGCCATTCTCAACAAGCACATTCGACGGACCGCGGCGCTCGTGTGCGGCGCACCTTCGCTCAGCAGCCTTGATAGCGAACTCAGACAGCTGATCGACATCTGCTATGAGCAAAGCTGGCAGGAGTCCGAGCCGGGACACGAAACGCCCGCGATAACAGCTGTCACCGATTTTCGCGTGCGCAAGTCCATCAAGCTGATGTCCGATAGCCCTTGTGTCGAAATGGAACTGGATTCGATTGCACGCGAATCCGGGCTCTCGCGTCCACATTTCTACCGGCTGTTCCGTACTCAGACCGGCGTCACCCCGCACCTTTATCTGAATACACTCATCATGGAACAGGCGCTCGACGCGCTGGTTGCGACCGAGGCGCCGATCGCGGATATCGGCTTCGATCTCGGCTTTTCCTCCCAGAGCGGTTTCACGCGCTTTTTCGCGGCCAATGTCGGAATGGCGCCGACCGAATACCGCCGCGCTGCCAAGGTCTTACGTCCCTAAAGGGCCCGCGCGAAAAGATACTGACGATCAAGTCCCGAGCTTGCGGTGCCGTTAGGATGTGGGAAACGCGATCCGAAAGCGGTCGCGACACCAGGGAGGACGGCATGGCGACGGCAAGAACCGCCGCGCATTATCGGCCATTTGGTTACCGCTTTGGCGCTCGCCGCAGTGCCGCCTCCGCGGCCGGACGGCGGTCGTGAGCCGGTTTATCGAACGCCATCCGGCATGGGCGCTGATCACGCTGATCGCGATCGCGTTTCTGCTCTGGCTCATCTTTGCCATTTGGCCACCCGGCGTCGAGGATGCGATCGGCAAAAAGAAGGTCTTTCTCAACGCCATCCTCAACGGGATCACGCTGGGCGGCCTTTATTTCCTGGTGGCAAGCGGCTTCACGCTGATTTTCGGCCTGATGCGCAACGTCAATCTGGCGCACGGCTCCCTCTATTTGTTCGGCGGCTACGTCGGTTACGCCGTCAGCGTCTGGACCGGCTCCTGGATTCTCAGCTTCATCATTGCGTTCGTCGCAGTGGCTCTGGTCGGCGTCGCCCTGCAAATCCTTGTCTTTCGACGCATGGAAGGTCAGGACCTGCGCCAGACCATGGTGACGATCGGGCTCTCGATCGTTTTTGCGGATCTGATGCTCTGGGCGTTCGGCGGCGATTTCTATCAGATCCAGACGCCGGCCTGGCTGATCGGCCCGGTCGAACTGCCCTTGATCACCGCGGTCAAGTCGTCCGGCGAGGCTGTGTATCTGCAATATCCGCAGGTACGGCTGGTGATCTTTGCAGCCTCTGTTGTGATTGGCGTGGCGATGTGGTTGGCGCTCAATCGCACGCGCTTCGGGATGATGGTACGCGCCGGCGTCGATGATCGTGACATCCTTGCCGCCACGGGCGTGCATATCCAGATCATCTTTGTCGTCGTGTTCGCGCTCGGCGCTGGCCTGGCCGGGGTCGCCGGCGTTGTCGGCGGCACCTTTCAGTCGATTTCGCCAGGCGAGGACACGCGCTTTCTGCTCGCTTCGCTGGTAGTCGTCATTGTCGGCGGGATGGGATCGATCCCTGGCGCGGCCCTCGGAGCGTTGATCATCGGCCTCGCCGAGCAGCTCGGCTCCGTCTATATCCCGACCTACGCCATCGTGGTGACCTTCCTCATCATGGTGCTGGTATTGGCGCTGCGGCCGCAGGGCCTCGTGGCGAGGCGATGACATGGCGTTGACCGAGCGCGCCCAGCTTCACGCCAAACCGCCGGCAGTGGCGCGGCGCCCACCGACCATGACGTGGGCGGATTTCGACAACCCCGCCGCCTGGATCGTCGCTTTGATCCTCCTGGTCATGCCGCTGCTCGCCAACGGCTTCTTCCTGATCGAAATCTTCGGCACCACGCTGATCCTCGGCGTCATCGCCCTCAGCCTGATGTTCCTCGCAGGCTATGGCGGCATGGTGAGCCTGATGCAGCTCACCGTCGCCGGTTTCGCCGGCTACATGTACGCGGTGTTCGGCGTGAGCGGCAGCGCCAATATCAGCCTGGGTTGGCCGTGGTGGCTCGCCACGCCGATGGCGCTCATCCTGGCGACCGCTTTTGGCACGCTCGGCGGCGCGCTCGCGGTGCGCACCGAAGGCATCTACACCATCATGATCACGCTCGCCATTGCCGCGGCCTTCTTCTACTTCACCAACCAGAACTGGGCCATATTCAACGGCCACACCGGCATCAACACCGTGGCGACCCCGCATTTCTGGGGCGTCGACTGGCGATCCGATATTCCCTTCTATTACTTGATCCTCGCGGTCGCGGCGCTTTGCTATTTCGCGGTTCTCTATCTATCACGTGCGCCGTTCGGCCTCGCCTTGCAGGGGGTTCGCGACAATCCGCGCCGGATGGCGGCGCTGGGATACAACGTCAACGCCCATCGGGTGGCGGCCTATGCGCTGGCGGCTTTCGTCGCAGCACTGGCCGGAATTCTTCAGGTCTGGAACTATCGGCAGATCTCGCCGGGGTCAATCGCGGTTGAACGCGCCATCGACATTCTGATCATCGCCGTGGTCGGCGGCATCACGCGGCCCGTCGGGCCATTCATCGGCGCCTTCATTTTCGTCATGCTGCGCACCTTCGCGCTCGACTTCCTGGTCAAGATCGGCCTCGACGGCAACCGTTTCCGGCTGCTGATCGGCCTCGGCTTTCTCGTCATCGTCTTCTGGTCGTCGGATGGCGTGATCGGCCTGTGGGAGCGTTGGCGCACCCGCGCGGCGGGCGCCGATCTCCGTTCGGGCGGAGGCCATGGCCATGGATAGCGTCGCACAGCGCCTCTCGTCCGTTGGTGCCGGCGCTGCACTGGAACTGCGCGGCGTGACCCGTCTGTTCGGCGCGCTTGCGGCCCTTACCGACATCACCCTGACGGTTCGCCCCGGGGAACGTCGCGCCGTGCTCGGCTCCAACGGCGCCGGCAAGACGACGCTGTTCAATTGCGTCACCGGAGATTTTCCGCCGTCATCCGGCACCATCCGTTTCTTCGGCGAGGACATCACCCATTTCCCGCCTCACGAACGAATTCGCCGCGGCTTGCGCCGCACCTACCAGATTTCGGCGCTGTTCCCCGGCCTCTCGGTAAAGGACAACGTCTACCTCGCCTGCTGCGGCGTTTCTCGCGGACGCTTTTCGCTGCTGCGCCCGGGTCCGAACGACGCGCTGATGCATTCGACCGAACTGCTGCTCCAGGCGGTGCACCTGACGCCGGTCAAGGAACGGCGCGTCGCCGAACTGGCGCATGGTCAACAGCGACAGCTCGAGATTGCACTCGCGCTTGCCGGCGCACCGCGCTTCATCCTGTTCGACGAGCCGGCGGCAGGACTTTCCCCGGGAGAGCGGCGTGAACTGATCGAAATCCTGACGTCGCTACCCGCGCACATCGGATACATCATCATCGAGCACGACATGGACGTCGCGCTCCGGGTCGTCGAAAGCGTCACGATGATGCATAACGGCCGCATCTTCAAGGAGGGTCTGCCGCAGGAAATCGAACAGGACCCGGAGGTCCAGGAACTCTATCTCGGGGGCGGACATGATTGATATCCGCCGTTCCGCGCCGGCCCTCGAAGTCAGGGGTCTCGACGTCTATTACGGGCATTCGCACGCGTTGCAGGGCGTCGACCTGACCCTGGATTCGGGCGTGTTCTCGGTGGTCGGCCGCAATGGCATGGGCAAGACCACCCTGTGCAAGACGATCATGGGATTGTTGCGGTCGAGTGGCGGCTCGGTGCGGGTCCGCGGAGAAGACATCACCCGCCTCAGCCCGGCCCGGATCGCACGAATGGGCGTCGGCTATGTTCCGCAAGGACGGCGGCTATGGCGCTCGCTCAGCGTTGCCGAGCATTTGCGCCTGGCCGCCGGGATCCGGCGCGGCGCCTGGACGGTCGAACGCATCTACGAGACCTTTCCGCGGCTGGCGGAGCGCAAGGACCATGGCGGCGGCCAGCTCTCCGGCGGGGAACAACAGATGCTGGCGATCTCGCGCGCGCTCTTGACCAACCCGCACCTTCTGATCATGGACGAACCGACCGAAGGCCTCGCGCCGGTCATCGTCGCCCAGGTCGAAGAGATGCTGGTGCGCCTCGCCGACGACGGCGAGATGTCGGTGCTTGTGATCGAACAGAATATCGGCGTGGCAACCGCGGTCTCGAAAAATGTTGCCATCATGGTCAATGGCCGCATCAATCGCATCATCGAATCCGCGCGGCTGGCGACCGACCGGGACCTCCAACAACAACTGCTTGGCGTCGGGGTCCACGCGGATTCTGAATCGGACGTCGACACCCTCAATGCAAGCGCCCCGCCGCAGGCTGGTCCCGCACCAGCGCCGGCGCGGCCGGGCGCACCGATCCGGGTCTATGTCTCCAACCCCACGCCGCCGACACGCTGGTCGCAACCGGTAGCGATCGGGCGCATCGAGGCCGCGGCACGCACGCTTTCGACCGGAGTCACGCGCCTCGAAGACGCCGCGCGGCAACGCCGCGAACCGAACCTGCCACAGTCATCGGGACCGCCGGTCGTGCTCGTGGTCGGCACGCTCGATACCAAGGGCTCCGAGCTGCGTTTCATCCGCGACATCATTGCCGAAAGCGGTCTGCGTACGCGCCTGGTCGATGTCTCCACCAGCGGCAAGCTCTCCACCTGCGACGTCTCCGCGCAGGAGATCGCGCTGAACCATGGACGCGGCGGATTCGGCGTATTCGGCACCGACCGCGGCGCCTCGGTGACGGCGATGGCCGATGCCTTCGCGAACTGGCTGCGTCGTCAGGGCAATGTGGCAGGTATCATCGCGGCGGGCGGCTCGGGCGGCGCCTCGCTGGTCGCGCCCGGCATGCGAGGCTTGCCGATCGGCGTACCAAAACTCATCATCTCCTCGATCGCTTCGGGAGATGTCGGTCCCTATGTCGGACCTGCCGATATCACGATGATGTATTCGGTCACTGACATACAGGGCCTCAATTCGATCTCGCGTACGGTGCTCGCCAATGGCGCCAATGCGATCGTCGGCATGGTGAAGGCGCGCCTCGATCAGCGCGCGGGGAAGGCGCGCGATGCGCACGTCAATCTTCCCACGATCGGCATCACCATGTTCGGCGTGACGACGCCGGCCGTGCAGAAAATCGCGACCGCACTGCGGAGCGAATTCGAATGTCTCGTCTTCCACGCCACCGGAGTCGGCGGCCGTTCGATGGAAAAGCTGGTGGATTCCGGGCAATTGGCTGCCGTCATCGATCTGACGACGACGGAAGTCTGCGATCTCCTGATGGGCGGCGTATTTCCGGCCACCGAGGATCGCTTTGGCGCAATCATCCGCAGCCGGGTGCCGTATGTCGGCTCGACCGGCGCACTCGACATGGTCAATTTCGGCGCACCCGACACCATCCCGGAGCGTTATCGCAACCGCAAGTTCCTTGTTCATAATCCGCAGGTGACGCTGATGCGCACCACGTCGGAAGAGAACGAGCGCATGGGACGCTGGATCGGCGAACGCCTCAACCGCATGGACGGGCCGGTGCGTTTCTTCCTGCCGGAAGGCGGGGTCTCCGCGCTGGACACAGCGGGCCAGCCCTTCTGGGATCCGGAAGCTGATGCGGCGCTGTTTGGCGCGCTCGAACGAAGCGTACGGCAGACCGGCAACCGCCGGCTGATCCGCTTGCGGCACAACATCAACGAACCCGAATTTGCATCCGCAATCGTCAATGCGCTCCGGCCCCTGCTCGACCGCCCGGGCGCACGTCGGAAAGTGGCGAGGTGACCAATGGCCCGCTTTGAACGCCATGCTCTGTTGAAGAAGTTTCGCGACATGGCCGCCAAAGGCGAGCCGATTGTCGGTGGCGGCGCCGGCACGGGCCTGTCGGCCAAATGCGAGGAGGCCGGCGGCGTCGATCTGATCGTCATCTACAATTCCGGCCGCTATCGCATGGCCGGACGCGGCTCCCTCGCCGGCCTGATGCCCTATGGGGACGCCAACGCGATCGTCCTGGAAATGGCTGGGGAAGTGCTGCCCGTGGTGAGCAAGACGCCGGTCCTCGCCGGCGTCAACGGCACCGACCCGTTCCGCGACATGGATAGTTTCCTGGAACAATTGAAGACGCTGGGCTTTGCCGGCGTGCAGAACTTTCCGACCGTCGGCCTCATCGACGGCGTCTTCCGCGCCAACCTCGAGGAGACCGGAATGTCCTACGCGCTGGAGATCGACATGATCGCGAAGGCGCACGACAAGGACATGCTAACCACCCCCTATGTTTTCAGCGAAGCGGAAGCCGCAGCGATGGCGATCGCGGGTGCCGACATCATCGTCTGCCACCTCGGCCTCACCACAGGCGGCGCGATCGGCGCGCACACGGCACCAAAGCTCGAAGATTGCCCGAGGCAAATCGACGCCTGGGCGCAGGCGGCGCTCAGCGTCAATCCGGACATTCTGGTTCTTGCGCATGGCGGTCCGATCGCAGAGCCGGCCGATGCCGATTTCATCATGAAACACACGCGCAAGTGCCACGGCTTCTATGGCGCCTCATCGATGGAGCGCCTTCCGGTGGAGCGGGCGCTGACGGAGCAGGTTCGCAAATTCAAGGCGATCGGCGCGCGATAGCCGCCGGGACCAAGGGAGGAAGAAGATGTCGGGGATTCTGATCGGTGCATTGATCCTCTGGCTGATCGTCGCGGTCATCGTGATCGTTGTTGGCGTCTACGTCGTCAACTGGCTCTACCATCGCTCGTCCAAGGAAGTGTCGTTCGTGCGCACCGGCTTCCTTGGCGAGCGCGTCGTGATCAACGGCGGCGCATTCGTGCTGCCCTTTATTCACGATTACACCCCGGTCAACATGAACGTGTTGCCGATGGGCATCGTCCGCTCCAAGCAGGACGCCGTCATCACCCGCGACCGCATGCGAGTCGATATCGAGGCCGACTTCTATGTCCGCGTGCAGCAAACGCGTGAAGCCGTTGCCATCGCCGCCGCCACGCTCGGACGTCGCACCCTCGAGCCTGAGCAACTGCACACGCTGCTCTCCGGCAAATTCATCTCCGCCATACGTTCCGTCGCCTCGGAAATGACCATGGAACAGATGCACGAGCAGCGCGGCGAATATGTCGCGCGGGTGAAGGCCGCCGCCGCCGAGGCGCTGGCGCAGAACGGACTTGAGCTCGAGTCGGTCGCGATCACCGACCTCGACCAGACCGACCTCGAATTTTTCAATCCCTCGAACCGGTTCGACGCCGAGGGTCTGACCCGGTTGATGGAAGACATCGAGGCCAGGCGCAAGCTGCGCAACGACATCGAACAGGATTCGATGATCAAGATTCGATCCCGCAATCTCGAAGCCGAACGACAGGCGCTCGATATCGAGCGCGAGAGCGAGACCGCCCGCCTCGAGCAGGAGCGCGATATCGAGATGCGGCGCGCCTTGCAGCGCACGGAGGTGGCGCGCGAGCGCGCGTTGCGCGAGACCGAAGCCGAGCAGGCGCAAATTGCCGCCCGCGAAGCGATCGAGAAGGCCCGCATCGCCAACGAACAGGCCATCGCCGAAGCCCGCATCGCCTCCGAGCGCGAGACCCGTCACCGGGAAATCGAACGGACGCGCGCGGTCGAGGAGAAGGAGCTTCTTGCCCGCGAGGAGATCGAAAAGGCCAGGATCGCGAATCAGCGCTCGGTCGACACCGCGCGGATCGCCTCCGAACGCGAGGTGCGACAGCGCGACATCGAGCGCACGCGAACGATCGAGGAAGCCGAGATCGCGGCGCGCGAAGCCGTCGAAAAAGCACGTATTCAGCAGGACCGCTCCGTGACCGACGCGCGGATCGCCAACGAAGAGGAGACCCGTCGCCGGGAGATCGAGCGGACCCGCGCGGTCGAGGAGGCCGAAATCGCGGCGCGGGAGGCGACCGAAAGGGCCCGCATCGCGCAGACCACCACGGTCAACGTCGAACGCATCGCCTCCGACGAGCGCACCCGTGCGCTGGAAATTGCGCAGGTGCGCACGATCCAGGAGGCAGAAATAGAGGCACAGAAGGCCGTGGAAGCCGCGCGGATCGCTCGGGAGCGCATGCTGGCGGCCGAGCGCATCAGCGCCGATCACACCACGCGCAAACTGGAGATCGAACGCAACCAGGCGCTCGATGTCGCGGGCATCGCCGCACGCGAGGTGACGGAAGCCTCCCGCATCGCGCAGGAGGAGCGTGTTCGCGCGCTCGAGATCGCGCGCAACCGCGCGGTCGAGGAGGCCGACATCGCCTCGCGCGAAGCCATCGAAGCGGCTCGCATCGCCCAGGAGAGGACGGTCGCCGCCCAGCGTATCCGCGCGGAAAAGGAGACCCGCGGGCTCGAAATCGAGCGCACCGAATCGATCGAGGTCGCCGAGCTCAAGCGCCGCGATGCGATCGAGCGACGCCGCATCGATGTGGAGTTGACGCTGGAATCCGAACGCATCGCCTCCTCGAAGACCCGCGAGGTGCTCAATATCGACCAGAAGAAGGCGGTCGAGCTCGCCGACGAGGACCGCGTGATTGCGCTCGCGGCCAAGAGGTCTGAGCGCATCGACGCCGACCGCCAGGTCAAGGAAGCGGAAATCAACGCCCGCAAGGAGATCGAGAGGACCGACGTGTCGCGCGAGCAGGCACTGGAGGCAGCCAGACTCGAACGCCGCCGCGCGATCGAGCAACTCGAGGTCGCCCGCGTCCAGTCGCTGCAGGAGGCGGAAATCGCGTCCCGCGAGGAAGTCGAGCGGGCCCGCATCGCCTCCGACCGCGGCCTCGACGAGGCGCGGATCGGCCGCGAACGCGATCTGCGCAAGCTGGAGGTCAATCGCGAGAAGGAAGTCGAGACCGCGCTGATGGAGAAGGCAATTGCCCTCTACCAGAAATCCCTGGAGGAGTCGGCGGCCAAGGCAACGGCCGAAGATGCGCGGATGGGGGCGATCGAGGCGGCGGAGCGCACCATTACCGCGCGCGAAAGCGAGATCGCCAAGCGGCAGAAGACCGTCGAGGTGCTGCTGGCAGAAAAACGCGCCGAGGAGACCCGGATCGCGGCCGAGGCCGAGCGCGTACGCGCCGCCGTCGAAGCCGAGGCGCAACGGCTCTTGAACGAAGCGGAGAACGTGCTCACCGACCAGGCGCGCTACTCGCTGTTCCGCCGCAAGCTGCTCGACCGCATCGAGGGCATCGTGCGCGAGAGTGTCAAGCCGATGGAGAAGATCGAGGGCATCCGCATCCTGCAGGTGGACGGTCTCAATGGCGGCGGAAGCGGTCACGGCAATGGCGGCCGCAGTGCCACCGACGAAGTCATCGACTCCGCGCTGCGCTACCGCGTGCAGGCCCCGCTGATCGATTCCATTCTTGCGGACATCGGTGTCGAAGGCGGAAGTCTTGCCAAGATGCCCGGCCTCATCCGCGAAGCGCGCGACATGCAGGGCATCAAGGAGACGGCGTCACGCAAAGGCGGTGACACTAAGCCCGGCGCGCCTGCAAGCCCGGCCGGGGGCGAGGCTCCCACCGAGCGCGGCTCGCGCAAGAAAGGCTGATAAGACGCCATGGCCCGGGTCTACGTTTCCACCGTCGTCAACGCCAGGAATGACCGCGTCTGGGCGCGCGTCCGCGATTTCAACGGCCTGCCAAACTGGCATCCCGCGATCGCGGAGAGCCGCATCGAGGGCGGCGAGCCCTCCGACAAGATCGGATGCGTGCGGGACTTCCGTCTCCGCAACGGCGACCGCATTCGCGAAAAGCTGCTCGGGCTGTCCGACTACGACATGTTCTGCACCTACTCCATCCTCGAGTCGCCCATGGGCGTGGAGAACTACGTCGCCACCTTGCGGCTCACCCCGGTGACCGACGGCGACCAGACCTTCCTGGAATGGACCGCGGAATTCGATTGCACGCCCGAACGCGAGAACGAACTCGTCAACAATATCGGCGGCGGCGTGTTTCAGGGCGGCTTCGACGCGCTGAAGCGCGCCTTCGGAGGTTAGCGTGCCGCATATCGTCAAGAGCACGATCCTAGATGCACCGACCGGCGCGGTCTGGCACGTGCTGCGCGATTTCAACGGTCACGACCGCTGGCATCCGGCGGTCGCAACGAGCACCATCGAGCGCGCGCAGGCGGCCGACAAGATCGGCTGTGTCAGACGCTTCAAGCTGAAGGACGGCTCGGAACTGCGCGAGCAATTGCTGGCGCTGTCCGATCTTGAACAGACCTTCAGCTATTGCCTGCTGGATACGCCGATCCCGATGTTCAACTACGTGGCCCATGTCCGCCTGCTCCCGGTAACCGACGGCGATCGCACCTTCTGGCAATGGGAATCCCGATTCACAACAAAACCCGAGGATGCCGATAGCCTCACGCAGATGGTCGCGGAACAGATCTATCAAGCCGGGTTCGAGGCGATCCGCCAGCATCTGAAGGAGGCCGCATGAGCGCGGAGGCAAGGTCATGCCCGTCACGGTAAAGACATTCGCGACCTCGGGCGAGGCGGCGGCGGCCTTGTCCTCCGACCGCGGCGCGCACTATCTCGGCGGCGGCACGCTGGTGATGCGCGCCCTCAACGAAGGCGACATCTCGATCTCGACCGTCGTGCGCGCGACCGACCGGGCGCTGACCCGCATCGATGCCACGAGTTCGCGCGTCACGATCGGGGCGGGCGTGACGTTCGCGCGAATTCTGGCCGAGCGTGACCTTGCCTTCCTGCATGCGCCGGCCCGTTCGATCGGCGGTCCGGCCGTGCGCAACATGGGCACGGTCGGCGGCAATCTGTTCGCGCCTAGTCCGTATGGCGATTTCACGGTCGCCCTCCTCGCCCTCGATGCGACCATCTCGGTGCAAGGCGGCCTCGGCGCCCGCGAAATGCCAATCGAGGAGTTCCTGCAGTCGCGGGATCGACAAGGCGGCGGGCTCGTAATTGCCGTCTCTTGCCAACGCCCCGGGAGCGCCGACGCGTTTCGTTACCGCAAGATCGCCCGCATCAAGCCGAAGGGAGGTTCGGTGATCACGCTGGCCGCATATTTGCCGCTTAGCAGTGGGCGAATCGTAGGTGCGCGCATCGCGCTGGGCTCCATGGCGCCGATCCATGTTCGCGCCAAGGCTGCGGAACGCGCGCTCGAGGGCCGATCGCTCGACGCCGCGGCCATCGGTGCCGCCGCGGCCGCCGTGGCCGAAGGCGTCTCGCCCGCCGACAACGCGCTTGCCAGCGCCTGGTATCGACGCGAGATCGTCGGCGTTCACTTGCGCCGGCTATTGTCTGGTCAGGAATAGGAATCGCCATGCCCAAGAGCGCCGTGCAGTTTCGCCACAACGGTCGCGACGTCGCGATATTCGTGGACGGCGGCGTCAATCTTCTGGTCGCCTTGCGCGAATTGATCGGCGACATGACGCCCAAATTCGGCTGCGGCCAGGGCGGCTGCGGCGCCTGCACCGTGCTGATCGACGGCGAGGTCCATCTCTCCTGCCTGACGCTGGCCGAGACCGTGGCCGGGCGCGCCGTCGAGACGCTCGACGGGCTGAAAGACGGACCCAATCTGCATCCGCTGCAGCGTGCCTTCATGGAGCAGTTCGCCGCCCAGTGCGGTTACTGCACGCCGGGCATGCTGATGGCCGCAAAGGCGCTGCTTGACCGCAATCCGTCGCCGTCCCGGGCCGAAGTCGTCGAAGCGATCTCGGGCAACATCTGCCGTTGCACCGGCTACGAGCCGATCATCAACGCCGTGCTCGCCGCCGCTTCCGGCGGACGCGCCCGCGCCTGAAGGAAACCGTCATGCTGGAGCTGCGCAAGGACATCTTCGCCGACGAGCGCGACGACAATCTCAAGGAGATCGGCAAGGGTACGCAGCGCCAGGATATGCTCGGACATGTCACTGGCGCCTCGACCTATTTCGACGATCATAAGCTTCAAGGCATGCTCCACCTCAAGGTCCTGCGCAGCACGCACGCGCATGCACGCTTGCGCCGCATCGACACGGCCGAGGCGGAGCGTTCGACCGGCGTGCGCCGCGTCATCCGCGGCGCCGACGTGCCGCGCAATCTCAACACGCTGCTCAGCCTGATCAACTTCGGCAAGGACGACGAGCCGTCACTTGCGGTCGACAAGGTGCGCTACAAGGGCGAGCCGATCGTCGCCATCGTCGCCGACAGCCCGCGCGAAGCCTATGAAGCGTTAGCGAAGGTGCGGGTCGATTACGAATCCCTGCCCGCCATGCTCGACGTCGAGGAAGCCCTGAAACCCGGCGCCCCCGTGGTCAACGAGGCCTATCCCAAGAACGCGTTCATCTATTACGATGTCTACGACCATCAGAAGCTGCGCTTCGGCGACGTCGAGCGCGGTCTCGCCGAGGCGGATCATGTCCTTGAGCAGCGCTACCAGATGTCGCCGATCGAACATGCGCCGACCGAAACCAACGGTTCGATCGCGGCGCCCGACACCAACGGGCGCTACGTCGTCTACACCTCGACGCAGGCGCTGTTCTTCTCGCTCGACACCTGCGCCAAGATTCTCGACGTACCCTCCAACACCTTCCACTTCATCGGCGGCACCGTCGGCGGTGGTTTTGGCGGCAAGGTGGACACGCTGACCGAACCGCTCGCGATTCTCGGCGCGATGTTGACCGGCCGGCCGGTGCGCTACGTTCTCGGGCGCGAGGAGGAGATGCAATTTGGCCCGCCACGGGGTGCCGAGCGCATCTATATCAAGGATGGCGCGATGCGTGACGGACGCATCGTCGCGCGCAAGGTTCGCGCCTATTTCGACAGCGGCGCCTACACGCGGCTTTCCAGCTATGCCGCCGTCAAATGCGCCGCGCATCTTCCGGGCCCTTACACCATCCCCAACGTCTATGGCGACATCTATTGCGTGTTCACCAATCGCACGCCGGCAACCGCGATGCGCGGCTTCGGCGTCACCGCGATGGACTTTGCGATCGAATGCCAGATGGACAAGCTTGCGCATCTCGTCGGCATCGACCCAATGGAGTTTCGCATCCTCAATGCCTATCGCGACGGCGACATGAAGGCGCACCGGCGCGAAGCCAAGAACACCGCGCTGATCGAATGCATTCAGGTCGCCGCCGAGAAGGCCAAATGGCCGCTTCGCGAGGAATATAAGCGCATGTCTTCGCGCAAGGATGGCGGCGGCGGCCGGGCCGCGATACCGGCAACGCCGCGCGACTCCCACGCGCCGCCCGTCGCGGCTTCGCAGCAGCGGACAAGCTATGATCGCGCATCGCCGGCCGCGCCAGCTTACGAGCCACCTCAGGCGACGCCTCCGCCCCCTCCCCCGAGGCCGCAGACGCCGTCGCATGGCGCGACCCGTTTCTCTTCCGTCTTCGGCACCAGGAGGCGCTGATCATGACCAGACATCGCGGACGTGGCATCGCTTCGGTGAACTATCCGATCGGCATGAATCTCGGCGGCGATCCGAGCCAGGCGCTGGTTCATTCCAATCCCAGCGGCAAGTTCACGGTGTCGCTGTCCTCGATCGACCTTGGTCAGGGCATGAAGTCGGTGACGCGGCAGATCTGCGCCGAGACGCTCGGCGTTCCCGTCGAGGACGTCTATGTCGACACCGCAGATTCCGACACCGGGCCGCACTGCATGGGCTCGTTTGCCTCGCGCGGCACGCATCGCGTCGGCAATGCCGTGATGGCGGCAGCGAAGGAAGCGCGCGGCGTCATGATGGAAGCTGCTGCCGAGGAGCTGGAAGTCAACGTCGCCGATCTCGAAACCGACGGACGTGGCAATATTCACGTCAAAGGGGCGCCGCACCGATCGATCTCCACCAAGGATGTCGCCATCGCCGCGCAGTTCAAGCAAGGCAAGACGATATCGGGGCGCGGCATCTTTCTGGTGCCGCTGTCTGCGGTCGACCCCGAGACCGGCGAAATGTCGCCGGCCACCTGCTACGCGCACGCGTGTCTCGTCGCCGAGGTCGAGGTCGACGACGAAACCGGCGAGGTCGCGATGGTGCGCATGGACAGCGCGTATGAACTGGGACGCGCGCTCAATCCGCGGCTGGTCGAACAGCAACTCGTCGGCGGCGCGTGGATGGGAATCAGTCACGCACTCTACGAGACCACCGAGCCCTATTATCCCGATCCGGGCCACGGTCCGCGCGACTTCGTCGAATATCTGATGCCCGGTCCCGGCGATATCTGTCCGCACGATATCGCCGTGCTGGAGCGTCCGGCGGCCGACGGACCATTCGGAGCCAAGGGGCCCGGAGAGATGTGCGCCAATCCGGTTCTGCCTGCCCTGGCCAACGCCATTTTCAACGCCGTCGGCGTGCGCGTGGACGATTTGCCCATCACCCCGGAAAAAATCTTGCGGGGGATCAAGGCCCAGGGCGGCGCGCGGCCGCAAGCGCGGCGCTGAGGCCCAAGCATGGCGGTCCGCAGCAACATCGCCGGCATCGACAGCCCCGAGGCACTGGAGAAGGCGCTGCGCGCCGCCTATTACCTCGCCGACGGGGGCCTCGCGACCGCCGCCTATTTGGCGCTAGCGCTCGGCAAGCCGTTGCTGCTGGAAGGCTCGCCGGGCGTCGGCAAGACGGAAGCTGCGAAAGCGATTGCCGCCGTGCTCGCTCGCCGGCTGATCCGGTTGCAATGCTATGAGGGCATCGATGCGGCCGCAGCACTCTACGAATGGAACTATCCGCGCCAGATGCTGGCGATCCGGCAGGCGGGCGAGGAGAGCATCGACGTCTACGGCGATGCGTTCCTGATCGAGCGACCGATGCTCGCGGCCCTGCGCGCACCGGATTCCACCGTCCTGCTGATCGACGAAATCGACCGTGCCGACCAGGAATTCGAGGCGTTTCTGCTCGAATTCCTGTCCGACTTCCAGATTTCCATCCCCGAGCGCGGCACGGTCCGTGCTGCCGAACGTCCCGTGGTCGTGCTGACGTCGAACCGGACCCGCGATCTGCACGAAGCCCTGCGCCGCCGCTGCGTCTATCACTGGATCGACTACCCCACGGCGGAACGCGAGGCGCGCATCGTGATGATGCGCGCATCGAGCGTCGCGGAATCAACCGCGCGCGCCGTCGTCGCCGCGGTCGGCAGGCTGAGGCGGGAGCCCCTGAGCAAGGCACCCGGCATCGCCGAGGCGGTCGACTGGGCGGAAGCCGCAACGCTGTTGCACAAGGGCGGCGTACGCTGGCCGGACGCATTCAAGCGCTCGATCGGCGTCGCCCTCAAGGACGAGGAAGATCTCAGCTTTATCTCGCCCCGGCTCGACGCCCTGCTGGCGGAGGCCGCCGCGTGAGCCAAGAATTTCAATTGCCACGTGCCGCCCGCGTCTTCGTATCCTTTGTCGCGCTGCTGCGCGCCAACGGTTTCGCCGTCGCGCCGGAACAAACCATGGCCTTCCTGGCGGCGATCGAACTCCTGGGGCCGCGCGGCCTCGACGACATCCGGCAGGCGGGCCTGGCGACACTCGCCCCGCCGCCCGAGCGACGCGCGACCTACGACCGGCTATTCGACATCCATTTTGTTGGCGGCGAAGAAATGGATCGAACGGAAGCCGAGGACGAGGAAATCGTTCGTCTGCAGGAGGAAGGCCGCGGTGAGGACGAACCGCTGCCGGCGGACGAAGCCAACGAGTCCGGACTTTCGGCCGCGCGCGCGGAAGCGCTGGTCGAACGCCGTTTCGCAGATGGCGCGGCCGATGCCCTGCGCCGCCTGTCGCGCAACGCGGCGGCGCGTCTGCCACGGCGGCGTGGCCATCGGCGCATGCGCGCCCGCCGCGGCCCCTTCGCCGATCTGCGCCGCACCTTGCGTGAGAGCGTGCGCAACGACGGCGAGGTGCTGCGGCTGGGACGCTTGAAGCGACGCGCGCGGCCGCGCAAGGTGCTGCTGCTGATCGACGTTTCCGGCTCGATGAAAGGCCGCACCGAGGACAACATGAAGCTCGCTCACGCGCTTCTGCATATTACCCGCAATGTCGAGGTGTTTACCTTCGGCACACGGCTCACCCGCGTCACGCGCGCCTTGCGTCTCAAGCGCCGCGAGCAGGCGCTAGCCGCGGCTTCCCATCTGGTCAGCGATTGGGACGGCGGCACCCGCATCGGGGACGCGCTGCTGGCTTTCCTGGCGGTGCCGCGCTTCTCCGCCTATGCGCGCGGCGCCGCCATCATCGTGCTCTCGGATGGACTGGAGCGCGGCGATGTCTCCGCCTTGCGCGACGCGGTGGCGAAATTGTCGCGCCAGGCGTGGCGGCTGAGCTGGCTGACGCCGCTTGCGACGGACGTGCGCTTTGAGCCACAGACCGAGGCGCTGATTGCGATCCGGCGTTTCGTCGACGATCTGGTCGACGGCGGATCGAGCGCCGCCATCGTGTCGCATGTGCTTTCACTAGGGCAGAGGAAGACAGCGTGACCGAGATCGTTGACGCGCATCATCACATCTGGCGCCAGGCTGACCTGCCCTGGCTGTCCGGCCCGATGCAGCCGCGCATCTTCGGGCCGTACGAGCCGATCCGGCGCGACTATCCGATCCGCGAATACCTCGATGACCTCGCAGGCTTGGGTGTGACCCGATCGGTCTATGTTCAAACCAACTGGGCCAATGGTCGATTCGAAGACGAAACGGCATGGGTGCAGCAGACCGCGAAAGACCACGGATGGCCGCACGCCATCGTCGCCTTTGCCGATTTCGCTGTCGATGACGTCCGCCCGCAACTCGACCATCTCGCGCGCTATGCTCTGGTCCGCGGCGTGCGCATGCAACTGCACTGGCACCAAAACCCGCTCTACCGGTTCGCGGTACGGCCCGACCTCTGCGCCGATCCGGTGATCCGGCGCAATGTGGCGCGGCTCGCCGACTATGGTTTCAGCTTCGACCTGCAGGTGTTTTCCGGGCAGATGGCGGACGCAGCGGGTCTCGCCGAAGCCTGTCCAACCGTGACCTTCATCCTGCAACATGCGGGCATGCTGGAAGACCTTTCGCCGCAAGGCCGTTCCGCCTGGCGTACCGGAATGAAACGGCTCGCCGCCTGTCCGAACGTCGTCTCCAAGCTTTCCGGCCTCGGCACATTCCTCCATCGCAACGATCCCGCCCACGTCGCCGGCGTCGTCGACGAGACCGTGGCAATCTTCGGCGCCGACCGATGCCTGTTCGGCTCCAATTTTCCGATCGAGAAGCTCTGGACCAACTACCGCGATCTGGTCGGCGCGTACCTTTCGGCCACGGCGTCTCTTGAAACGAGTGATCGCGAAGCTGTTATGAGAACGACCGCTCTGCGTGTCTATCGGCTTGGGGTTTGAACGATGCCGCACGCGCGAACCTTTCGGCATCGTCCGCGCTCGCAAGGCAGCGATCGCGCCTCGGAGACGACCAACAAATAAAGAGCAATCGGGAGAAACACATGCCGTTGGAGATCAAGATCCTGGACTACGGCGACATCGAGCTGGAGTCGAGCTTTCTCGTTCTGGGCCGCGATTGCGGCCGTACGCGCCGTGTGCTGACGCTCGGCTTTTTAATCACCGGCGGTCCCTACCCGGTCGTGGTCGATACCGGCTATCGCTCCAATCAGATCATGGAAACGCTGGGCATGCGCGGGCTTCAGTTCCACGAGAACATGATCGAGAATCAGCTCGCACGTCACGGCCTGCGCATGGGCGACGTGCGCTTCGTGTGCCACACCCATCTGCACATCGACCACGCGGGCAAGGACGACCTGTTCCCGATGAACACGACGGTTGTCGTCAATCGCCGCGAGCTTGAATATTCCGTCTCCGGGCTGATGCATCCGCAATATCCGGCGCCGGATATCAAGCACCTGATCGATCGCCTGCACACCAGGAGCGCGCTGCGCTTCCTCGATCTCGAGCTGACCGGCCCGGTCGAATTGATGCCAGGCGTCTATTGCGACGCCGCCAACGCGCACACCGAAGGTTCGATGAACATCCACGTTCATACCGCCGACGGCATCGCCACCATCTGCGGCGACGTCATCTACGATTTCAACGACCAGATCGTCACCCCGTTCAACGAGATTCACGACGCCGAACCGCGCACCACCGGCAATCACGGCACGACTAAACGGGCGGAAAAGGCGTCCATCAAGAAGCTGTTGAGCAATTCGCGCTATCTGCTTCCGGTTCACGACCGGCCGGCCAAGATCGAAGGCGGCAGGGTGGTCGGCCGGCTGCACGACCAGGTGCCGGGCCCCGTGGTTCAAAGCCTGCCCGAGCGCAACTGGTTTCCAGCCTGAGCGCGAAAGGAGGGACCGATGACGCATGTGACGCTGCGGCCCGAATTCGAGGACCTGATCGATCCCTATGCGCCGGTCGGCCAGGTAGGCACCGGTTTTGAGTTCACCGAGGGACCGATCTGGCATCCCCTCAACCACTATCTTCTGTTCTCGGACATGCCGGCCGACGTGCGCCGGCGCTGGGACGCACGGCGCGGCGTTACCGAGGTCAAGCGCCCTTCCAACAAATGCAACGGCATGACCTATGACGCGGAGCTCAACCTGATCGTCTGCGAGCATGCGACCTCATCGTTGATCCGCGAACGCCCGGACGGGCGGCGCGAGGTGCTTGCCTCGCATTTCGAACACCAGGAGCTCAACAGTCCGAATGACGTCTGCGTGCATTCGAGCGGCGCGATCTATTTCAGCGATCCCTGGTACGGGCGCATGCCGGTCTATGGCGTCGAGCGGCCGCGTCAACTTGGGTTTCAGGGCGTCTATCGCGTTCCGCCGGGCGGCGGTGCGCCAAAACTTCTGGTCGATCGCTATCTGTTCGACCAGCCGAACGGGCTTTGCTTCTCGCCCGACGAGCGCCAGCTTTACGTCAACGACACCACGCAGGCACTGATCCGCGCCTTTGATGTCGAGGCCGACGGATCCCTCTCCAATCCGTGCATCGTCGCCAGCGGTATCCGTTCCGAGCTCGAACCGGGCGTGCCCGACGGCATGAAGTGCGACCAGCGCGGCAATATCTGGGTAACGGCGCCGGGCGGCGTCTGGGTGTATTCACCCACCGGCGAATTGCTCGGCAAGGTGCGCGTTCCCGAGCTCGTCGCCAACCTCGCCTGGGGCGGCGCCGATTTTCGCACGCTCTATCTGACCGCAACACATTCAGTCTATGCGATCCCGACCAAAGTCGGGCCGCGCAACGAGCCCTATATGGTTGGCCGGCCTTCGACCGGCCCGAGCACCACCTCCGCGGCTGCGGCGGCGCCCAAGCTGGCCGACGGCAACATGCAGCTCGATCCGCGTCGGTGCGCCATGATCATCCAGGACATGCAGAACGACGTCATTATGGAGGGCGGGGCGTTCGCGGACTCCGGCGCGCCCGTCCATGCCCGTCAGCAGCACGTGATCGAAAATGTGCGGCGGCTGGCGGAAGGCGCGCGGGCGCGCGGCGTCGTCATCATCCATGTCTGGTTCATCGTCGAGCCCGGAGCGCCCGGTGTCACCCTCAATGCACCGCTGTTTGAAGGACTGGTCGACAGCAAGGCCATGGTGCGCGGGAGCTGGGGCGCGGCCCCGGTTTCGGGGCTTGAGCCGAGGCCCGGCGACTTTATCGTCGAGAAGATGCGCATGAGCGCGTGGGAAGGCACGCGCCTCGAGACCATCCTCAAGGCGACCGGCCGCGACATGATCATCAACACCGGCGCCTGGACCAACATGTCGGTCGAGCATACCGCCCGCACCGGCGCTGACAAAGGCTTCTTCATGATCGTCCCCCAGGACTGCTGCTCGACCATGAACGCGGAATGGCACAACGCTTCCATCAATTTCGCGCTGCAGAACGTCTCCGTCGTTACCAACGCCGACACGGTCCTCAAGGCGCTACAATGAACAGAGCTCGGCCATGCCCAAGCTCTTTCATCTGAGCTGCTCGCCGCGGGCGGACTCGGAGTCTTCCGCGGGCGCACGCGCTTTTCTCGACAGCTTCCGCAAAGCGCGGCCGGACTTCGAAATCGACATGATGAACCTCTGGCGTGACTACCTGCCGGAATTCGAAGGCTATGTGCTGGAAGCCAAATATGCCCGTATCAATGGGCGAGACTTCACCGATTCGCAGCGCGACGCCTTTGCGGTCGCCGAGCGCATCGCAATCCGTTTCGCGCTTGCCGATCGCGCGCTTATTTCAACGCCGATGTGGAACTTCAGCATTCCCTACAAGCTGAAGCAATGGATCGACGTGATCACCCAGCCCGGACTGACGTTCCGATTCGATCCGGCGCAAGGATACCTGCCTCTGCTCAAGGACAGGCCGACAGTCATTATCGTCGCGAGCGGCAGCGACTTCGTCACCGGCATGAACCGTGGCCGCATCGACATGGCGACGCCCTATTTGCGCGAGGCGCTCCGCTTCATCGGAATAAGCGACGTGCATTTCGTGCCGATCGGACCGACGACGGGACCCACCGAACCGATCCGGAGGGCGCGCGAAGGCGCCCATCACCGCCTCGCCGAACTGGCTGCGCGATTCTGACGCTTCGACACCAATCCTGCCGCTGGTCACCACCTCAGGGCGGCGGTATGCACGGGCTCATCCCAGAGCGCGGTGAGGTTTTCATCCAGCATGGTCAGTGTGATCGAACATCCGGCCATGTCGAGCGAGGTCACGTAGGAGCCGACCAGCGAGCGCGAAATCGCGACGCCCCGCTTGTGCAGGATGCGTCGCGCCGCTTCATACATCAGATAGAGCTCGAGCGAAGGCGTCCCGCCAAAGCCGTTGACGAAGAGAAGCGCATGGCCGGAAGCGCCTCGCTCGTGGTCGCTCATGATCGCGCCGACCATCTGGTCGGCGATATCATCGGCGTTGGTCAGCTTCACCCGTCTGCGGCCGGGCTCGCCATGGATGCCGACGCCCATTTCCATCTCGTCCTCGCCAAGCGAGAAGGTGGGCGTGCCGGCGGCCGGAACCGTGCAACTCGTCAGCGCGACGCCGATCGATTTGGTCCTGGCATTGACGTCGGTTGCGAGCTTCGCGCAAAGCTTGAGGTCCATGCCCTTCTCGGCCGCCGCGCCGACGATCTTTTCGACGACCAGCGTGCCCGCTACCCCGCGGCGCCCTTCGCTGTAAGTCGACTTGTCGACGGCGACATCGTCATTGGTGATGACGCTCATCGCCTGGCCTTCGAATATTTCCGCCGCCATCTCGAAATTCATGCGATCACCGGCGTAGTTCTTGACAATGAACAGCACGCCCGGCTTGCCGCCGACCGCGGTCGCCGCCTCGACGATCTGATCTGGCGTCGGCGAGGTGAAGATCTGTCCGGGGCATGCGGCGTCGAGCATTCCCCTCCCGACAAATCCGGCATGAAGCGGCTCGTGACCACTGCCGCCGCCGGAGACCAGCGCCACTTTTTGCAGATTGGGCGAACGGCGGCGCACAAACTTCCGCTCCTCGCCGAGCGTCACGATATCGGCATGAACCGCGGCAAAGCCGTCGAGGCTCTCCGCCAGCATGCCGTCGACGGAATTGATGAATTTCTTCATGTGTCCCTCCCCGGGCTGTAGGATTTTATTTTTTCGATTTATTTTTCACCGAGCATAATGGCGATCAACCGCCGTGCAAACTCCTGTAGCAGCGCGTCGAGCTGCGCATTTTTCTTGGCGCTTCCGAGGTCCGGCAGATGCAGCGTCAGCATTCGCTCGTGCGGACCCTCGGTGAGCCTGCCGATGCGGCGCGGATGCGCCTTGGTATAGGCCCGCAGGAAAGCTGTCTTCTGCGGCGGCGGGAAATGACAGACCTCGAAAATCGTCGTGAGATGCTGCGCCGGAATCGGAACGGGATAGGCCGGATTGGAAATCTGGCTGACGAAACTGCGATTCTTGCCCATGGCGTGCGCCAGGCGGATGCGCAATCCCGACGGCCTGCTGTCCAGGACGTCCTTGAAGATGCGCTTGTAGGTGGCGACCGCGCCGGCTTCTCCGGTCTCGTCGAGCACCGCGTCAGCCACCGCCGCCTCCATGGCTCAGGCGATCGATCGTCTGCTTGATCTGCGCCAACGCCGGCGCATTGACCGAGAGCTCGCGCAGTCCGCAGTGCAGCAGCGCCGGCACGCATGCCGGATCGCCGGCCATGTCGCCGCACAGGCTGACGCCGATGCCGTGGCGCCGGCCGTGCTCCGCTGTGCGCGCGATCAATTCGAGCACGGCCGGATGCAGCGGATCGAGCAAGGGGGCAAGCGTTCCGTTGGAGCGGTCGCAGGCCAGGACATATTGCGCCAGGTCGTTCGAGCCGATCGAAAAGAACGCAGCCTTGAAGTCGCCGATCGCGAGCGCCGCTGCCGGCACCTCGACCATGATTCCAAGCTCGGGGAGCATCGCGCCGATGCCCTCGGCCTGCAGGCCCTTCACCACCTCGGCAAACAGCGCGCGCGCCGCCTCGAGCTCTGCAGGTACCGTGACCATCGGGAACATGATCTTGAGATTGCCGCGCATCGCCGCGCGCGCCAGCGCGCGAAGCTGGACGGTAAAAATATCCGGCCGGGCCAGGCAGAGCCGCAAGCCCCGGAGCCCGAGAAACGGATTGGTCTCGCCGTGCGGCGTGAAGCCGGGCACCGGCTTGTCGCCGCCGGCATCGAAGGTGCGGATGGTCACCGGCCGCTTGTCCGCCCAGCGCAGCACGGCGTCGTAGGTGCGATACTGGGTTTCCTCGTCGGGTATCCCGTCAGGCCCGGTGAGCAGAAACTCGGTGCGCATCAAGCCGATGCCGTCGGCATATTGGGCGTCGGCGTGTTCGAGGTCTTCGACGCGCTGGATGTTGATCAGAAGCCTGATTCGCTCGCCGCGCCAGATGGCGGCCGGCCGCCGCAGGATGGCGCGCGCCGAGGCGCGGCTCTTGCGGTGATTCTCCTTCCGCCGCTCGAACAGGCCGATTTGCGCCGTACTCGGATCGAGTTCCAGCGTCGCGCCTTCACCGTCGAGCAGCGCCACGACTCCGTTGGATACCGAGCCCAGTTGCACCACCATCGGGATGCCGCGCCCGCGCGCCAGCATCGCCACATGGCTGGTCGGGCTGCCGTGCAATAACGCCAATCCTCCGCCGCCGGACCAGTCGATTTCCAGAAAACGCGATGGCGGCAGATCGTCGGCGCAGACGATCGCGCCGCTCGGAATTTTCACGACCTCACTTTCCCCGCCGCGCAATATCCGCAACACGCGATCGCGCAAGTCGGCGAGATCGGACGAGCGCGCCCGGAGATATTCGTCGGATGCCGAATTATAGTCCGCGATCTGTTCGTCGAGCGCCGACGACCAGGCGCCATCCGCCGGTGCGCCCGCGCCGATCGCGGCAAAGACCGGATCGAGAAAATCCTGGTCCTCCAGGAGCGCCACCTGAAATTCGAGGATCTGAGCGGCCTCGCCGCCGGCAGCGGCGGCGAGCTCGGCGATCTGCTCACTCGATGATTCGATCGCATGACGAAGCGCGCGCGTTTCCTGTTCCGGCGAACCGGGCGTGCGCGCGCCGCCGGCCGTCGAACCCAGGCGGACGAAGGGACCGCACGCAAAACCGATCGAGGCGGTCCTGCCACGGTAAGCCAGCCCTGCCACATCCGCTCGCATCGCTTACGGTCCCACGTCGGGAAAATCGGTGGCGACGAGATCGACCAGCGCAGCCACGGCCGCTTCGGCATCCTCGCCGTGCGCCTTGATCTCGATCATGCTGTGACGCGGCGCGCGCAGCGCCATCACCTTGGCAACGCTCTTGGCATTGATCCAGTCGGCGGTCTCGGAAGCACGGATGGAAATCTGCGCCTGGAAACGCTTCGCCAATTTGGTGAGCTTGACCGCCGGGCGGGCGTGCATGCCCACGGCATGCTCCAGCCGCACCTTGCCGGTGACGAATGGCCCGTTCGCGGAAGTTTCCAGCATATTCCTATCCAATCATCGTTCGACCGGCTTGCATCAGCCGGCAGAAAGTTCCTCAGCTACCGCCCTCACCTGTTCCAGCGAACTGCCGCCGGCCGCTTCGGTCGCCGCCATCACGGCGCCCTCGACGATCGGGGCGTTGCACACGACAACCAGCCCCCGCCGCTCCGGCTCCAGCATTTCGACCGCCATCTCGCTGTTGGTCTCGGCCCCGCCGAGATCGACCAGGATCGCAACGCCTTTCGGCGACCAGGCGTCGTTGATCGCATCCATGATCCCGCCGACATTGGTGCCCAATCCGCCATCGGGATCGCCGCCGCAGAAGGCGACCTTCACCTCGCCGCCGACCATCTGCCGCACCATGTCGGCGGTGCCCTTGGCGATGTCGTTGGAATGCGAAACGATCACGATGCCGACCATATCGCTCATTGCCGCGCCTCCAGCGTGCTGCAGACCGCGCACAGGAGAACGCAGCTCGATTTCGCTCCGGGATCGATGTGCCCGACGCTGCGGGCGCCAAGAAACGACGCGCGGCCCTTGGTGGCCTGCATCGGCGCGGTCCGCGCCACGGCTTCGGTCGCAGTCGCACGCACCCGCTCGATCAGGTCAGCGCGGCCGGCCTCGGCTTTCAAAATATCCAGAACCGGCAGCAGCACGTCGAGCATGGTCTTCTCGCCGGCCTGCGAGCGGCCCCGCGCGCTCACCGCCGCGACGCCGCTGCCGAAGACTGCAGCGAGATCCTCCGGCAGCTTCTTGTGCGACAGCGCGTCGCCGGCTGCAAGAAAGAAGCTGCCATAGAGCGGCCCGGAGGCGCCGCCGACGGTCATCACCAGCGTCTTGCCGATCATCTTCACCGCCTCGTCGAGCGGCTGCGCGCCGATCGTGTCGAGCTTGGTCAGCACCGCCTGAAAACCGCGCCTCATATTGGTGCCGTGGTCGCCGTCGCCGATCGCCTGATCGAGCGCGGTCAATTCGGCCGCGCTGGCGATGATCTGTTCGGCCGCCTCCTTGACCAGTGATTTGAACGTGTCGGACTGGAGTGTCATCGGCATAAGACCTTACTGCATCACGGCGGGGATTCGTCGTCCCGCCGCGTCGAAATAAAGCGGATGCAATAGATGCAGCTCGACATCCTGCCCGGCATCGAGCGGCGCGTGCGGATCCGCGAGCGTCACCAGCATCTCGCCCTTATACTCAAGGTGAACGTGATTCTGCTCGCCCAGATGCTCGACGCGATGGATGCGCCCGATCAGGCTGCCACCGTTGCGCGCAGCGATCTGCAAATGCTCGGTGCGGACGCCGACCGTCTCGGTTCCCGTGGGCGTCGGCACTCCCGGAATGAGGCGGGCGGGAAGGAAGTTGATTTGCGGCGTGCCGAGCCGCGACGCCACGTAGCGATCCGCCGGATTCTCATAGATCTCGCGTGGCGATCCGAGTTGCAGCAGCTGGCCGTCGCGGATCACGCCGATGCGGGAGGCCATGGTCATGGCCTCGACCTGGTCGTGCGTCACATAAAGAATGGTCGCGCCGAGTTCGAGCTGGATCCGCTTCAGCTCCAACCGAAGCTCGGCGCGCAGCTTGGCGTCGAGCGAGGACAACGGCTCGTCCATCAGGTAGATCGAGGGATCGCGCACCAGCGCGCGCCCGATCGCCACGCGTTGCATCTCGCCGCCGGAAAGCCGTGTCGCCGGGTTCTTCAACTTGCTCGAGATGTGCAACAGCTCCGCCGTCTGCTCGACGCGCTTCTTGATCAGCGGCTCTGGCACGCGACGCGCCGGCGAACGCAGGGGAAAGGCGAGATTGTCGTACACGGTCAAGTGCGGGTAGAGCGAGTATTGCTGGAACACGAAGGCGATGTCGCGCGATCCCGGGGGATCGTCGGTGACGTCGCGGCCGTCGATCAAGATCGACCCCGCGTCGGGACGCTCCAGCCCCGTGATCAGGCGCAGGATCGTGGTCTTGCCGGCGCCGCTCGGCCCGAGCAGCACGACGAACTCGCCGTCCTTCACCGCCAAGGAAAACTCGCGCACCGCCTCGATCGTACCGAAGCGCTTGCTGACATTTTGCAAGGTCACGTCAGCCATGGCCGGCGACTCCAAGGCTTGCTGTCGAGAGGCTCGCGGTCGCGATCGCCGACCCGCTACGCGCGTCGAACAGCGCCAGGCGCTCGGAGCGGAAGTCAAGGCCGACCGTATCGCCGATCTTCGCCGATAGATTCGACGGCAGGCGCGCGGCGACGCGACCATAGGCCGTGTCGACGGTGACGATCTGGGTGGTCCCGAGATATTCCGCGCCGAACACCCGGCCTTTGACGGCTGCGGAATCCGAAAAGCGGATATGTTCCGGGCGCACCCCCAGCACCAGCGGACCTTCGGCGTGCGCCTCGCGAATTTCGGGCACGGTGATCCTGGCCTCATGGAAGTTGACGACCTGGTCCCCAACCCGCAAGCGGTCCTGGAAATTCAAGAAATTCATCGGCGGCGAGCCGATGAAATCGGCCACGAACAGGCTGGCCGGGTGGTCGTAGATCTCCTGTGGCGAGCCGATCTGCTCGACCCGGCCGCCGTTCATGACGGCGATCGTGTCCGCCATCGACATCGCCTCGAGCTGGTCGTGCGTCACATAGATCGTGGTCGCGTTGATACGATCATGCAGGTCGCGCAGCTCGCCGCACATCAGGTGGCGGAACTCGGCATCGAGCGCCCCCAGCGGCTCGTCCATCAGAAACGCCTTCGGCCGGCGGACCATGGCGCGGCCGAGCGCAACCCGCTGCCGGTCGCCGCCGGACAGTTTTGAGGTTTTGCTCGATAGCAGATGCTCGATGCGCAACAGCTTCGCAGTCTCGGTCACGCGCCCGCGGATTTCGCGCCGCCGCATGCCCTGGCATTTCAAGGGAAAGCCGATATTCTCCGCGACGTTCATGTGCGGATAGAGCGCAAACAGCTGAAACACGAAGGCGATGTCGCGAGCAGCGGCGCGGCGGAAGGTGACGTCTTCGCCGTCGAGCAGCACCCGCCCGTCGGTCGGCAGTTCGAGGCCGGCAATCATGCGCAAGGTTGTGGTCTTGCCGCAGCCCGAGGGCCCCAGCATCGCAAAGAAGCTGCCGTCTTCGATCGTGAAGTTCGAGCCTTGCACGGCCGTGAACTGATCGAACGACTTGCGCAAATTCTCGACCTTGATCTGTGCCATCGCCCTATTCCCTGAAATGACTGACGACAACAAAGCCGAGCGTGCCGGCCAGGATCGTCACGAACGAATAGCTGTAGAGATCGATCGACCAGGGCTGCACCAGCATGACGATGCCGCCGGCGATCAGGGTCATCGCGAGGGCCTCCCAGGGGCCGCGCCGAAACCAGCGCGACAACATCGCGACTTTGCCGCTTTTGCCGATCACCGAGCCCGTCATTTGCGTACCGCTCCAAAGGTGATCCCGCGCAGCAGATGCTTGCGCAACAGGATCGTGAACAAGACGATCGGGACCACGAACAGCGTGGTCGCAGCCGCAACCGCCGGCCAGTCCTGGCCGCCTTCGCCAATGATGAA